>Ga0209795_10001823_pt1 | contig 12587 bp, 8 predicted proteins | sample AgamicOrMarz_FD_187166 | JGI IMG/M metagenome (GOLD analysis project Ga0209795, IMG submission 187166) | Agave microbial communities from Guanajuato, Mexico - Or.Ma.rz (SPAdes) (version 2) | ecosystem: Host-associated > Plants > Phyllosphere > Phylloplane/Leaf | place: Guanajuato, Mexico...
AACGTGGGCGCGTATAACTCGGAAGTGATACGCGGCGTGATCGAGTCGATTCCGAAAGGGCAGTGGGAGGCCGCGTATTCGATGGGCATGACGCGCGAACAGGCGCTGCGTCGCGCGATTCTGCCGCAAGCGACGCGTGTCGCGTTGCCGCCGTTGTCCAACTCGTTCATCGCGCTCGTGAAGGACACGTCGCTCGCGGCGGTGCTGACCGTGCCCGAGGTGTTCCAGGCCGCGCAGAGAATTGCTTCGGTGACCTACGAACCGTTGATTCTCTATACCGAAGCCGCACTCGTGTATCTGCTGTTCAGTTCGGTGCTGTCGTCGGCGCAAGTCAGGCTCGAGCGCAAATTCGGCCGTCATGCACTCTTTCAGGCGGGCAACTGATGATCCGACTGGAAAAAATCGACAAGTACTTTTCCGGGCACCGTGTGCTCGATTCCGTCGATCTGCAACTCGCGCAGGGCAACGTGACCGCGCTGATCGGACCGTCGGGCAGCGGCAAAAGCACGCTGTTGCGCTGCGTGAATCTGCTCGAGATTCCCGAGTCGGGTTCGCTCGAAATCGGCGATCAGAAGCTCACGTTCAGTCAGGACGAGCGGCCGTCGCGCGAAACAGTGCTGACGATTCGTCGCCGTACCGGCATGGTGTTTCAGAACTTCCAGTTGTTTCCGCATCTCACGGTACGTCAGAACGTGATGGAGGGGCTCCTCACCGTGCTCAAGTGGGACAAGGAAAAAGCGCGGGCCCGCGCCGATGAATTGCTCGAGAAAGTCGGCATCGCGCATAAGGCCGATGCGTGGCCCGTCACGCTGTCGGGCGGACAGCAGCAGCGCGTGGCGATCGCGCGTGCGTTGGCGCCGTCGCCGGAAGTGTTGTTGTGCGACGAGCCCACGTCCGCGCTCGATCCTGGTCTCGCTGCCGAAGTCGTCGAAGTGCTGAAGCAACTCGCGAGCGAAGGTATGACCATGCTGATGGCGACACACGATTTGCGTCTCGCCGCTACGATCGCGCGCGACGTCGTGTTCCTCAACAACGGTGTGGTGGTGGAGGCGGGGCCGTCGCGCGAGGTCTTCATGCGGCCTCGGCAGGAAGAGACCGCCCGTTTTGTGTCGACGCTCACGCACAGCTTGCCGGAAGCGTGGACGGAGTGAAGCGCGATTGATCAGGTAGGGTGGCTGATTAAACCTGCTGCTTATGTTTGCGGAAAAAAGAAGGGGCGCCCCGTCAATTAGCAGGGCGCCCCTTTCTTGTGTAGCCAGGCCTTCGCGGCCTGACTAGCCTCGCCTTATGCTTCCGCGCGCTCGGCTTCGTCGTTGAGCGCCGCGTCGAAGAAGCGCTGCTTCGCGTCGTCGCTCGCGCGAGCATACGCACGGTTCACGCCGCTGATTACCGCGCGAATCGACGCCGTAACCAGATTCGCGTCGATGCCCACGCCGAACGCGCTGCCCGTCAGGTCGGCGCCGGCCATCTCGGCGACGGCCACCGCGCGCGCATCGGCGCCTTGCGTCAACGCGCGCTCCTCGTAATGCTGGATGCGCACCGGCACGTCCATCGCGTGCATCAGGGCGTCGAGCGGTCCGTTGCCTTCGCCGTGCAACACGCGGCGCGTGCCGTTGATCTCGACGGTGAGCTTGATGCGCTCGCGTCCGTCCTGCTCGGACAGGCTATGGCCGATGTAATGAACCGGCGCGGCGGTGCGCACGTATTCCTGCTGGAACAATTCCCAGATCTGCGACGGCGTGACTTCCTGGCCGCTCGTGTCGGTGAGGCGCTGCACAGCCGAGCTGAAGTCCACCTGCAAACGGCGCGGCAACACGACGCCGTAGCTCTGCTCGAGCAGATAAGCGATACCGCCCTTGCCGGACTGGCTGTTCACGCGGATCACCGAGTCATAAGTGCGGCCGAGGTCGTTCGGATCGATTGGCATGTACGGCACTTCCCACATCGCGTCGGGCTTCTGCACGGCAAGGCCTTTCTTGATCGCGTCCTGGTGCGAGCCGGAAAACGCGGTGAACACCAGATCGCCGACATACGGGTGACGAGGATGCACCGGCAACTGCGTGCATTCCTCGGCGGTGCGCGCGACTTCGTTGATATTCGAGAAGTCGAGGCCAGGGTCGACGCCCTGCGTGTACAGGTTCAACGCGAGCGTGACGAGGTCGACGTTGCCGGTCCGCTCGCCGTTGCCGAAGAGACACCCTTCGATGCGGTCCGCGCCCGCCATCACCGCCAGTTCCGCCGCGGCGACGGCCGTGCCGCGGTCGTTATGCGGATGCACGGAGACGATCAGCGAATCGCGGCGTGCGAGATTGCGGTGCATCCACTCGATCTGATCGGCGTAGACGTTCGGCGTGGCCATTTCGACGGTGGCCGGCAAGTTGACGATGGCCTTGTGATCGGGCGTCGGCTGCCAGATGTCGAACACGGCGTCGCAGACATCCTTCGCAAATTCGAGCTCGGTGCCGCTGAATACTTCGGGGCTGTACTGGAGCGTGAAGTGCGTTTCCGGCGCGGCGTCGGCGAGACGCTTCATCGTGCGCGCGGCTTTTTGCGCGAGTTCCTTGACGCCGTTCTGATCGAGGCCGAACACGATCTTGCGGAATTCCGGCGCCGTGGCGTTATACAAATGGACGATCGCGCGCGGCGCGCCACGCAAGGATTCGAAGGTGCGTTCGATCAGATCGTCGCGAGCCTGCGTCAACACTTCGATCGTGACGTCGTCGGGAATGTGGCCGCCTTCGATCAGCTCGCGCACGAAGTTGAAGTCGGTCTGCGAAGCCGACGGAAACGCCACTTCGATTTCCTTAAAGCCGATCTGCACCAGCGTCTTGAACATGCGCATCTTGCGCTCGCCGTTCATCGGCTCGAAGAGTGCCTGGTTGCCGTCGCGCAAGTCGGTGCTCATCCAGATCGGCGCGCGCGTGATGGTGCGCGACGGCCACTGGCGATCCGTCAAATTGATGGGCTTGAACGAGCGGTATTTCGTAGCGGGATTCTTCAACATTTTCATCGTCCTTGAATTCGACAAGCTGGAAGTCGACCGGACGACAAAAACGCAAAGCAGGGCCGCCGGTCGGAAACCGGGGCTGGGTCAGTTACTGGGAAATTACGCGGTGCTTCGGGTGTTTCAGATTCAGATGGAAGCGCGCAGCAGCAGACCTAGCCCGGTAGAGCGGGCTAGTAGTAGCGATAGGGTGGTCTGGGCGCGGTACATAGTGCGCAATAGGACCATATTATTGGGACTGCGTCAAGCGCGGGCTCGCGCGCGGCGCCCAGGCTACAATTCGCGACGGTTTCAAAAACGGAACGTCAATGAAGAATCGGATTCTCACAATCGCGTGCGTCTCGACCGCTGCGGCGCTGGTCGCGGCCTGTACCGCTGTCTATAAGAACTCGGACGCGTGCGAGCAACTGATGCGCAGCAAGTTTGCGGAAACTTCGTCCGATACGTTGAAGATCGGCCACACGGGCGCCGGTATCGACGGGTCGCGCGTGGTCGTGGAAGGGTCGATTGAACATGTCGTGACGGCCTCCGAAGTCGCGGCGGCGCGGGCTGCTTCGGTGGCGAAGGGCGGGTCGAAGGGGAGCGCGACGGCGGGCGCGATGGGCGGGTCGAAGGGCACGTCGGCAACAGGCGCGATGGCCGGTTCCGACGCCGCTGCATCGGGTGCGCGGGCGGCTGCGGCTCCGGCTTCGGGCTCGGCGACTTCGGATGCGCAAGCGCTAGCCGTCAAATCAGGCAAGCCGAAGAAGGTCATTCAGGCCGCAGCCGCCGAATGCACGTTTAGTGGCCCGAGTCTCAGCAGCTTTAGCTGGCTCGCCCCGGCGAAGCTCGCGGCGCCCTCCGAGCCGGATTCGGACGAAGCGGCCGAGTAAGGCGCTCGCTGTGAACTGAGTGTCGGCGTGGTCCTTGCGGAGGGCGCGCCGATGCATGTGGTCATGGTTATGCTTTTGCCAGGACGTTTCTCCGCACACGCCAACAACGTTGCAAGCGAGGCGTCTAACGTCGTGCCACGCACCGCAGCACCCCGGCATCCCTATACCCGCACCCCCGTCAATCCACCACTTCCACCTTGCGCCGGCTCCGCTTCTTCTTCATCAAGCCAAGCACGCTTTCTGCAAACGCCTCGGGCCGGCCTTCAAAGCAGCGCTCGACCGCCTTCGTATCGATCAAACGCTGCTGCAATGCGGTGCGTTCGTCGTGCCCGTCGATCATTCGCACCGCCGCTTCAATATAACTTTCGATGGTCTCGGCTGTGGTCCACGGCGGCATGCCCACGCGTTCGAACAGCGCGCCGTCGATGCACTCGAACACTTCCGGCCCGCGTTTGCACACGCCCGGCAAACCGAGCGTGAGCGCGTCCACGATGCCATTCGTATTGCCGAACGGGAACGGACTCAGAAAAAGGTCCGCGCGATTCACACAGTCCAGGTAACTCGCGTATTGATGAAACCCGTGGACGACCGCGCCCGGCAGTGAGCGGCCGATAACCTCGCGCATATGATTGAGCGCGAGCCCGGCGTGCACGCCGCTCATGAAATGAAACTCGACAGGCGTGCGGGCACGCGCGCCGATCTCGCGGCACGCATCGAGAAACGCGGGGTTGAGCTTCATCGCGCTGGCCGTAATGATCACGTGCACCGTGGCGCGCGGCGGCGCAATGATCGGGACGATGTCCGGCAGCGCCACCGAGTGACGGTACGGCTGCCCGTCTTTCGGCAACTTCATCAGGCGTTCGCTGAAGCACGCGGGATCGCCGACGTAATCTTCCTCGACGCTGACATAGTCGATCTTGTCGGAGTGCGTGGTAGCCGGATGGCCGAGCCCCGCGATTTGCAGCGGCGCGACGCGCAGATTCGACATGAAGATGGTCATGACGAACATGCCGACGCTCGGCATATACAGCACGTCGGGCTTCTCGCGTTCGGCAAAGTCGCGAATGGTCCGCAGACATTCGCCGATGTACTCGGGCTGCTCGAGTTCGATGAAACGGTCGAACACCGCGCGCCCGATGTCGTCAGTCGCATAGCCGAAGCCGAAGGCCACCACCTCGAAATGCTCGCGCGCGGCTTCGAGCGTGCGCGAGTGCGTGCGGTAGATGGAATGCGCGCCGCCGAACCACTCGAGCACGACAAGCATCAACGGCTTCTTGCGCCGCTTTGCGTTGCCCGCCTGCTTCGCGTTCGCGTTCGCCGTGGCTGCTGCGCGCGGCGCCGCCACGTCGGTCAGGCCCAGTTGCGCGAGCTTGCGGCGCACCAGCACATTGATGTCCCGCTTGATCTCATGACGGCGAGGCGTGTGTGCGTAGCTGCAGAACATGTAGGCGTTATGCAGCAAGGCGGTGGGCAGGTCGTCGAGATCGTCTAGCTGTTGCAGCTTGCCGGGCAGCCATTCGATCAACGCCTCACGCTTGACGTGCGCGCTTGCCGAGCCCTTGAAAACCGGCGCGAGCAGGACGAGCGCGAGGCACGCCGCGAGCACCTTGTCGTAAGCCCACAGCGCGGAAAACTCGAGTTCGAGCTCCGACTCCGTCGAATACAGCACGCACAGTTTCTCGACGAAGCTGTCGCCAGCCAGAAACTGCCGGTCTTGCGCACCGCGCGGGTTGAGGTGGCAGGCGACATGATCCGCATTGCCGAACGGCGTGGCCGAGAACACCAGGCCGACCCATTCGTGCAGCGTGAGAAAGAGCCTGAAGCATTCGACGGGCGGCTGGAATTCCGGATCGGCGAACAGCGTTGAAGCCGCGCTCGCGAGCCGCGTGCAGAAGCGCTGCTGTTGCTCCGCGGGCGTCAAGCCGCTCATGCCCGACGCAAGAAAGCTCTCGTCCAGCACGCCGCGCTTGTTCTGAAGCAGCGCGAGCGCGCACAGAAGCTGGATAGACGCCCGGATATGCTGCCGCGTAAAAACGAGCTGCTCGAAATCGTCGAGCGAGAAAGTGGGTTCGGCGGCTTGGCTGGCTTGGGTGGCTTCTTGCATCGGATAGCGATTGGCAGTTATGCATGACTAACTATCTTCAGGAAGCATTCTTGAATGCATTCCTGAAGCGTTAGCCGCGAACGGCGATTATCGCAGCCACCCCATACCGAATTTGCGCTGTCCGTCAGTTTCTGAATTTTCGACAGTTTAAATGCGGTCTTACCTTCAGAACGCGTAGTACGGACCCGGTCCCGCCGACGTCGCGCGCGAAGCAATCGCCGTGTACACGCGCCGGCCGAAGAAAAACGGTAAGCCCCAGTCGAAGCCGCTCGCAGCCGCACCCGCGATATTGTTGAAGGCGTTATTGCCCGACGCAAAGAGAGCGCGCGAATTGCCGATAGCGAAGGTCACCGTGTTCGACGCGCCGTTCGTTCCGGCGATGCTCGCGCTCGCCGCTTGCGTCGAACTCGGGCAATACCAGAGGCCGCACTGCGGCAGTTGCGTGTCGCGGTAGAAGAGCCCGTTGGAACCCGTATCCAGATAGCTTTGCGAAAAGGTCTGGCCGTTATGCGTCGTGCTGACGTAGCCGGTTTGCGAATTTCCCTTGAGCACGCCCGCGCTGCCGAGCGTGTTGTTCGCCTGCGTGTCGATGCCGAAGATCATCGAACCGGACACGGTCAGCGCGCCGCCGTCGGGGATCGCGGGAAGGTCGATCACCACGCCGTTGTTATCGAGCGCGAAGCGGCTGACCGGATTGGCCACCTGCTGCGCGAGCGGCTGGGCGCTTGCCTGGCAGGCGCCGCTCGCGTCGCAGTTGTAGTACCAGCGGGGCAGCGCGGCGTTCGCGCAGGCGCCGCCGCAGTCGGCCGCGAACACGCCGACGCCGAGAATGCCGTTGGCGCGCAGTGTGTCGACGGTGAGCATCGACGGGCCCGAGGCGGCGCAATCCGCGGGGACCGACGGCACCGAAGGGTCGGCGATCAGATGGATCGGGATCGACGCGGCCAGTTGTCCGGCCATGCGCACGTCGGCGCTGCGCACCGCGCCCCATGCATAGCCGCTGCCGAACACCGCGCATTCGCCCGATATGCCGCCTGATATGCCGCCCGACACGCCGCTGCCCGACGGCACGGCGTTCAGCGGCAGGGTCGCCGGCAACGCGGACGCGACAATGCGCAGACCGTGCGAGCCGGTGTCGACCTGAATGTTGTCGATGGTCGCGCAGTTGTCCGTGCCCGGCTGGCAGACCGTGACGCTCGTCGTCAGCATGTTGCGCGTGAGGCGCGGCGCCGCGTGCACGACGATCGGCTGAACGTTCGGCGTATTCGATTGCGGGACCGAGGTGCTGCTTGGGCTCGACACGGCAGGCGGCGTTGAGGCAACAGGAGCGCTAGCCGTGCCGGCTGGCGCGCTCGCGCCGGATGCGGTCGCGGTGCTGCCGCCGCCTCCGCCTCCACCCCCGCAAGCCGCGAGGACGGTGCAGAGGGAGAGCAGGACGCAAAGGGAAGGAGTGGGTTTCATGGCGTCAGAAGGTCAGCGGTTGGTTTGTTGTGGTTGTTGCTGCTTGCTGCGGCGCGTTTCGCGGCTCGAGCGCCCGCTCGGAGAGGAAGTCCCCAGGCCCATCCACGCTGCGACAGATCGGCTTTCTCGGCCTGCGCGTATCGACCCGCGGACGCATCCAGGCGCGAGCGGATGCCCGTCAGCGAAGATCGTCGGCGGTCACGCCCGGCGGCAACGCGCCGGGCAGCCAGGCGCGGCCCGCGTAGCCGCGCATCGGCCCGCCCGACTCGACGACCACGTCTGGCCGCACGACGCGCGACGCATGCAGATTCCCGTCCGGCGCCGCTGCCGCCTCCGCGGCCCCCGTGCGGTAAGAGCCGGCGTACTTGCCGAGCAGGCCGGCCAGATCGGGCATCGTCGGCCCTTGCCAGGTGTAGGCGACGATTTCGCCGCCGTTCGTCGCGTACTCGTTGATGGTCGTGTTGCCCGCATCGGTCGATGTGCGCAGCCGCAGCGCGCCGTTCAGCAGGCTTTGTTGTGCGCTCTCGCCTGATTTGGCCGCAATCACAGCGCCGAGCTGCGCGCAAGCGCTCGCGCTGCCGCATAACGCGGTCGCGGCAATAAGAGAGGCGGCGACATGATGAGAACGATGTTTTTTGTACATGATGAGGTCTCCTGCGCGCTGCTTCTGGGTTTTGTCCTACGTCAATTTGAAGATAGCACCCGCGTCGCAAAACTAAGCGTGGTGCGCGTTTCATCGCATGACGTCATCCCAAAATTGGGCGGAGGCCGAATCGAAAAGTGCCTTTTAAAACAATGTTCTGACGACAAACTTGCAGATGTCTGACAGACCATTAGGAATAGTTGTGGAACGTTAAATGTGGCCCGGCAACAGAGCGCGCAGAGCGGGCAAACCCCAGTTTTTGCACAGGGCCCGCCGGGATCGGTAAAATGTTGGGTTGATCCACGGAAACTTGCCGTGGCGTAGCGGAAGGATTCCCCGAACATGACTCATCTTCGTCTTACCAAGCGGTTTGCAGTAATGCTGATGGCAGGCGGGCTGGTCGCCGGCTGCGGCACGTCGTCGCCGACCAAAGTCGACTACAAGAGCGACTCGAAATCGAAGCAGGCTTCACTCGCCGTCCCGCCGAACCTGATCGACGAGACGGCCGATCAGCGTTCGCTGCCTCCGCAAGGCGGCGAAACCTCGTTGTCCGCGCTGCGTCAGGTGCAGGCCCAGGCGCCGGCGGCCAACACGGTGTCCGTCGTGCCGGCCGTGAGCGGCATGCACATCCAGCGCGACGGCACGGAAAGCTGGCTCGTGATCGACAGCAAGACGCCGGCTGAGGCATGGCCGCAAATCCGCCGCTTCTGGCAGGAGCAGGGCTTCCTGCTGGTCGTCGATCAGCGCGACAAGGGCGTGATGGAGACCGACTGGAACGAAACGCACGCGCAAATCAACGACGGGCTGATCCGCAGCACGCTGTCGAAGGCGATGGGCAACAGCTACGTCACGTCCGAGCGCAACAAGTACCGTACGCGCCTCGAAACGGCGCCGAACGGCGGCACGTATGTGTTCATCAGCCAGAAGGGCATGCGCGAGGCGCTGACCGGCACGAACAACGATTCGAGCACGTGGCAGCCCAAGGCGAACGATCCCGGCCTCGAGCAGGAATATCTGAAGCGCCTGATGGCGGCGCTCGCGCTCGCCGATTCGCGCGCGAAGTCGGGCGGCGCCGACACTGCGGCGTTGTCGCCGGCTGGCGCGCAGGTAGCGCCCAATGCCGCGGCGAACGGCGCGAAATCGGCGGCTGCGGCCACGGCGGCGCAGAACGTGATGCTGTCGGCGCAGCAGCCCGTGCGCGATCCGGATGCGGCGAACGGGCCGGGGCAGTTGTCATCGAACGAACTGACGCTTGGCGAACCGTATGATCGCGCCTGGCTGCGCGTGGGCCTCGCGCTCGACCGCAGCAACTTCACGGTCGACGACCGCGATCTGACGCGCGGCCTGTACTTCGTGCGCTATGTCGATCCGAAGGACATGACGTCGGCTGAACAGGGCTTCTGGAGCCAGGTGTTCCACGGCAAGAAGGAGAAGGTCGCCAAGCAGTATCGCGTGAACGTGCGCGCGCTGACGCCGGACCAGACCCGCGTGGCCGTGGTCGACGACAAGGGCGGTCTCGACGAAAGCCCGCAGGCAAAGCAGATCCTGACGCTGATGGCCGATCAGTTGCGCTGAGGCAGGCGCGCCGCTGCGCGGCAGCGGCGGCAAGCTGTATGAAAAAAACCCGTCCGGGACATTCTTGTCCCGGACGGGTTTTTTTATGGCTGTGACCTATCCCGACACTGTTCCGCGATTCGACGTCACGTTACTCCGCTGACGTTACCCCGGTGACGTAACTCTCCGACGCGTTGCGGCAGCGTGCCGAAGCCATCACACGCCACGAAAATGCAACGCCAATTCAACGAGTTACCGCCAACCTCTCGCGTTTAATCCCAACTGGCATACATGCTGCTTTAGAAGTACATGGGGCCGGATTCCCGTGGCCTCACCCAGGCGAAGTCCCTTCTCAACCGCGCTTTCATTCCATCGAGTATCGGCCGTCAAGCCGATGCCGAGCCCGATGACGGCCGCGCGCTCGACGCGCGGGCCTCGGTGGCCCCGTCGCCTATCCTCGTAGGGCGACGGTTTTTGCCCGCACTCCGGCGGAGTGCGGGCTATTTTTTGCGCCGACCCACGCGACCGACGCAACGCTTTCAGGTATCGGCGCGCCGCGTTCCCAGCCACGGCAAGCGCTTGATGACGCCGGTCGCCAACGCCGTGCCCACCAGGATCACGCCGCAGCCTTCGAGCATGCCGGCCGACACGCCTTCGCCGAGAAACAACGCGCCCCACAAAATGCCGAAGATCGGAATCACGAAAGTGACGGTGATTGCCCGCGCCGGTCCCGCCACCGCGATCAGATGGAAGAACAGCATGTAGGCGACGCCCGTACACGCCACGCCGAGCGCGATCACCGCGCCCCACGCGTGCAGCGAGACGGGCGCGCTCGGCCAGTAGATCACGGCGAGCGGCAACAGCACGATGGTCGCGCCGGTCATGGTGCCGGCCGCGACGGTCAACGCGTCGACGCCGGTCAGGTAGCGTTTCGTGTAATTGGCCGCGATGCCGTACAGCAGCGTCGCGCCGAGCGCGGCGCCCGCTGCGAGCGCGGTGCTCAGCGGCGTCGCCGCGGAGCCGCTCGGCGCGGCGATCTGATCCCACACGAGCATCAACACGCCGAGGAAACCGATCGCGAGCCCGAGCGTGCGCAGTCCGGTCAGCCGGTCACGCAGCCAGACGAACGCGACGAGGCCGCCCCACAGCGGCGTCGTCGCGTTGATCACCGACGTCACGCCGGCGGACAGCGTCAACTCCGCATATGCGAACAGGCAGAACGGCGCGGCCGAATTCAGAATGCCCACCACGAGAAGCGGGAAAGCTCGCGTGCGCAGGATCGTCGCGGATTGTTGCAGCGGACGCCGCGCGAGCAGCACGACGATAAGAAACGCGGCGCCGATGCCGACGCGCAGCGCCATCAACGGAGCAACGCCGAAGTCGGTCACGCCGACGCGGATGAACAGAAAAGACGCGCCCCACAAGGCCGCGAGGATTAGCAACTGGAAGAGGTTTTTGGCATTCATTATGGTGGCGTCGCGCGCGGTTGAGTCGAGACGCCTGTGCATCGTAACAGCGCGATTACCCGAAACGTTTCACGTCTGAATGAAACGGCAAGTATCGGGAGAGGACGTCTGACACACGTGATCGTAAGCGTCGCGGCGAGGCGCGCATAGCGAGCAATTCTCACGCTGATGTGAGAAAAATTACGATCACGGGCGAGGGAGGAAGGTGAAGCGCCGGTGCGACCGGCGCCTCCCGTCTACGAGAAAAATTTCGGCAGCATGCCTGGCGGCCGAGCAACCGCCAGAGCCGCCCAACAACCGTCAATGCGGAATCATCCCCTGCAGCACGTTCTGCTGCAGCCACACCAGAATGCCGAGCAGCACGGTCAGCAGAATCGAGTGCTTGAAGGTCTTCGCGAACACCACGCCTTCCTTGCCTTTCAACTCCGTGGTCGCGACGCCCGTCGAAATGTTTTGCGGCGAAATCATTTTGCCCATCACGCCGCCGGACGAATTGGTCGCCGCCATCAGCACCGGGTTCAGGTTCAACTGATGCGCTGCGACCACCTGCAAATTGCCGAACAGCGCGTTGCCCGATGTGTCGCTGCCTGACAGAAACACCGCAACCCAGCCGAGGAATGCGGACACCAGCGGAAAGAACGGTCCGACGGACGCGACGCCGAGTCCGAGCGTATAAGTGAGACCCGAGTAATTCATCAGATACGCGAGTCCGACGATGGTCGCGACCGTCAGAATCGCGATGCGCGTCTGCACCCACGTATCGGCGATGGCCGCGCCGAATTCGCGCGCGCCGAGTCCGACCACGAGGCTCGTAATGATCGCCGCCACCAGAATCGCGGTGCCGGTCGCGAGCGGCTGGAAGTCCCAGATCGCGCCGTACGGCGTGTTGTACAACGTGATGAACACGGCCTTGTCGAGCCCCGGCCACGGAATTTTCACGTCGCCGATCAGGAAGATCTTTGCCACCGTCCAGACGATCACCACGACGGACACGATGATCCACGGATACCAGCCCTGGCCGCCGGCGATCTTGCTGCGCACTTCGCCGGCCCGGTCGATGTCGATCGCGAACGCCGGGTCGACCGCCGGCTTCCACACGCGCAGGAACGCAATGGTGACGATCAGCGAGACCATCGACGACAACACGTCCGTCAGACTGTAGTTCACATAGTTCGACGAGACGAACTGCGTCAGCGCGAAGCTCGCGCCGGAGATCAGCAGCACCGGCCAGATGCGCAGCATGTTGCGAAAGCCGGCGTACACGGCGATCACATAGAAGGGCAGCAGCAGCGCGAAGAACGGCAACTGGCGGCCGACCATTTTCGCGAGCAAATCGGCCGGCAGATGCGTGACCGCGCCGAGCACCGTAATCGGCACGCCGAGCGCGCCGAATGCGACCGGCGCGGTGTTGAAGATCAGCGTGAAGGTGAGCGCCTCGAGCGTCGGAAAGCCGAGCAGGATCAGCAGCGAACTGGTGATCGCG
>Ga0209795_10001827_pt1 | contig 12569 bp, 7 predicted proteins | sample AgamicOrMarz_FD_187166 | JGI IMG/M metagenome (GOLD analysis project Ga0209795, IMG submission 187166) | Agave microbial communities from Guanajuato, Mexico - Or.Ma.rz (SPAdes) (version 2) | ecosystem: Host-associated > Plants > Phyllosphere > Phylloplane/Leaf | place: Guanajuato, Mexico...
AATAGTTTACAGCCTTGACACCTTGAGCAACCGCTTCTTTGATGACTTCGATAGTTAACCGGGCATCGTCGGTGCGATATTCGACGTAATACCCGCCGCCTTTTAATCCTTCTCTTTTAATAAGCGGCTCTTTCTGAATGGTTTCATCTGCAGAAAGCATATTTCTGCGTTCACTTTTTTTGACACCTGCTAAAAAGTCATAGACTCGTAGTCCAATCGATGTGCTGACTTTTCCAAATGTTCCACCTTTATGAATAGGCAGGAGCATCCACTCTGGTGTCGTTACATGCGGGCCATTTTCATAAACTATTGCCCGTTCCTTCCCTACATCTGCAACCATCTTCACTTCAAATTGTTTTAAATATCTGAGACCACCGTGAACAAGCTTTGTGGAGCGGCTCGATGTCCCAGCCGCAAAATCCTGCATTTCTACCAAGGCCGTTTTCAGTCCTCTTGTGACGGCATCAAATGCAATTCCAGCGCCTGTAATTCCACCACCGATGACAAGCACATCCCATTCTTCTGCTGACATCTCTTTTAGGATTATGTTTCGATTCAAACCCGAAAATTTTAATATTTCCACTATGGTTACCTCCAATTGGAATGAAAAAGAGACCATAACAAAGACAATGGTTAATAATCCAATGCTTTGTCGTGGTCTCACTAATCTCCCTGGCTAAATATTCGAAATATTAATTTAATTTTAGTATATCATTCCGTTCCATCATTTAAAAGCCCTAGCTGCGTTTACAGCCTTTTTCCAGCCAGAATATAGATTGTTTCGATCCTCTTCACCCATATTTGGTTTGAAGGCTTCATCCATATGCCATTGAGCAGCAATTTCGTCTTGGCTTGACCAATAACCTACTGCTAATCCTGCTAAATAAGCAGCTCCCAAGGCGGTTGTTTCCCTTATTTCTGGACGTTCAACTGGGACATCCAACATATCGCTTTGGAATTGCATTAAGAAGTTATTGGCAACAGCGCCGCCGTCTACACGCAGAGCTTTTAGTGAGATCCCTGAATCGGCTTCCATTGACGTTAATACATCTTTTGTTTGATACGAAAGCGATTCTAACGTTGCGCGAACAAAGTGTTCTTTGGTTGTTCCACGTGTTAAACCAAAGACCGAGCCGCGTACATCACTATCCCAATAAGGAGTTCCTAACCCCACGAATGCTGGGACGACATAAACACCATCGGTAGATGCTACACTCGTAGCAAATTTCTCGCTCTCTTCCGCACTTCTAAACATACGAAGCCCATCACGAAGCCATTGGATCGCAGAACCGGCAACAAAGATACTTCCTTCTAAAGCATATTCTACTTTTCCGTTAATACCCCAAGCTATGGTCGTTAACAGCCCGTTCGCTGATTTTACTGCTTGTTCGCCGGTATTCATTAGCATAAAGCATCCGGTCCCATACGTATTCTTCGCCATTCCTTTTTCAAAACAGGCCTGACCGAATAAAGCGGCTTGCTGGTCACCCGCAACTCCGGCAATGGGCACATTTGCGCCAAGGAAATGGTAATCAACTGTTTCTGCGTAGACTTCTGAAGATGGGCGTACTTCTGGAAGCATCGAGGCAGGAACGGAAAGAATCTCTAATAACTCTTCATCCCATTTTAGGTCATGAATATTGTACATCAACGTTCTCGATGCATTGGAATAATCGGTTACATGAGCTTTGCCTCCCGATAGTTTCCAAATCAGCCATGTATCAATCGTGCCAAATAGCAGTTCTCCACGATCGGCTTTTTCTCTTGCACCATCGACATGATCAAGAATCCATTTGACTTTTGTTCCAGAGAAATAAGCATCAATTAACAGGCCTGTTTTGTTCCTAAATAATTGATCATACCCTTTTGCTTTTAACTCCTCACAAATCTCTGCAGTTTGGCGGGATTGCCAAACAATAGCATGATAGACCGGCTGCCCTGTTTTTTTATCCCAGACAACTGTTGTTTCTCGTTGATTTGTAATCCCGATTCCGGCCACTTGTTCAGGTTTTACGTTCCCCTCAGCCAAACAGGAAGCCATTACCGCTAGGACCGAACCCAAAATTTCATTGGCATTATGTTCTACCCAGCCGGGCTGTGGGAAAATTTGTTGAAACTCCTGTTGAGCAACATGAACAATCTTTCCTTCTTTATTAAAAAGAATCGCACGTGAACTTGTTGTCCCTTGATCTAAGGATAAAATGTATTTTTCCATCTATGAACTCTCCTCTTACATTAAAAATATTCCATATTTTTCTGCGCAGACCATTTCAAAAGGTTTCCTTCCCCATACGGAAACGATTACAAATACTATGATTATATCAGACCTGAAGATCATCTTTTATATTTGATGACTTTTCGAATGCTTCAATGTAGTAAATACTTGAGAAAAAATCTCTATTTATCAGTGGCAGCGTTAATCCAATTTTCATTAACTCATCGCCCGTATATTCCTGTTCTCCCCTATTTACTCTATAAATCTCACACGACTTTAGCCCGCGCAACTTCAGCCGGAAAAACGGTGGATTTGGTGTTGCCAAGGTTTTAAAGTAAAAAACTACAGCCCTTTCCTGATTCGGTGACACATACATCCAAGCTGAATCCATTCCATCAAAGGGACTTAACAGCCTGTATAAGTCTCCAAAACAGACAATATCCTTGATTTGATGATATCGTTTGATTTGCTCCATTACAACCTTCTTATCATCATCACTCAGTTTATCGATATTTAATTCAAATCCCAAATTTGCAGCCATCGCTACATGGCATCTCATTAAGAGCGGTGTAGTTCTTCCCACCTGATGATTTGGCACATCTGATACATGCGCCCCCATGGTAATCGCTGGATAAACGAGGCTTGTTCCGTATTGAATCTTAAGCCGTTCAACAGCATCTGTATCATCACTCGTCCAGGTTTGCGGCATATAATAGAGCATGCCAGGATCAAAGCGACCGCCTCCTCCAGAACAGCTTTCAAATAAGATCTGTGGAAATCGATTGGTCAGTTTTTCTAGGATTCGATACAAGCCAAGCATATAACGGTGTGCTGTTTCTTTTTGCCTATTAGGTGGCAGCGCAGCCGAACCCACCTCAGTCATATTTCGATTCATATCCCATTTCACATAGGAAATTTTAGCACTGCTAAAGACACGGGTGAGCGTTTCGATTAAGAAATTACATACGTCTTCCCTGCTTAAATCAAGAATTAATTGATTTCTAGACTGTGTCCGGTTCCTTCCCGGCACATGGATACACCAATCGGGATGTTTCCGGTACAAATCACTGTCAGGAGAGACCATTTCCGGCTCGACCCATATCCCAAATTGCAGCCCCTTTTTTTTGATATAATCAGCCAATCCATCTAAACCATTCGGAAGTTTTTTCTTAAAAACAAACCAATCACCCAACGAACTTTTATCATTGTCACGATGCCCAAACCAGCCATCATCTAATACAAACAGTTCGATACCCAACTCTTTTGCTGCATCCGCAAGGTCGAAAAGTTTTTTTTCATTAAAATTGAAATAGGTGGCTTCCCAGTTATTAATGAGAATTGGGCGTGTTTTGTCGCGGTATACCCCACGACAAACTCTTTCCCTCAGTATTTTATGAAAAATCCTGGACATTCCTCCAAGCCCTTCCGAGGAATAAACCATTATAGCCTCAGGAGTCTGAAACGTTTCCCCCGGCTTCAGCACCCATGTAAAGTCAAAAGGGTTTATGCCGATGCTAAGTCTAGAAGTTTGAAATGGATCGACTTCGATGGAAGCTTGAAAGTTCCCGCTGTAGACCAAACTGATGCCATATGCATCCCCATTCTCTTCGTTGGTGTCTTTTGAAAGCAGCGCAACAAAAGGATTATGTTGATGGCTGCTTGCACCTCGAGCTGATGAAATCATTTGTATTCCGTGGTTAAGTGGCCGCCTTTCGATGTGACGCTCACGCCCCCATGTTCCATAAAGATGCAGCCAATCCCAATCTGACTGATGAATGTCCACTGACATACTCATACATTTATGTATTTCCACATCATGGCTCCCAAGGTGCTCAAAGGAGACCGATCTCGTTATCACATCAAAATCATGGTAAATTGTATAATGAAGATTCATCCCAATCCCAAGCATGGAATCTACCAGTGTAAGCACTAATGTTTCTGCTTCAGATTTATCCTCGACATACGCAGCAGGCAATCCCTCAAGTGGATGTTTTCCTTGGAAAATTTCATGAGAATCGAATACAAATTCCGTTACCGTAGTGCCGTCAGCTGAACGGATCTGATAGGCCGGCGAACGAAAGTCCCCATTTCCAAAAGAAGGATATTCTTGTGGCAGTGTATCAAGTGAAAATTGTGAAAGAGAAGGCTCCGTCGTCGGTGAAAAAGGCCTGCGTTTAAATGCTAGAATGGAAGCAGGCTGCAGTGCCCTAACCCTCTTGCCCCAATACAAATGAGCGGGATATTTACCATGGACAATTTGAATCAAATAACTAACCTTGTTATTGTACAAATGAAAAATCCCATCCTTCTCATCCCAATCAATTGGCACGGGCACTCACTCCTCCATTATTCGCTTAATAGCCAAAATTACTTATCTTACAATAAATATGATTTGACATATGCCTAAAAGAACAATAAATAAAAAAAGGGTGTCAGGCACCGTTCGTGGACATTTGTCCACGAGCGGTGCCTGACACCCATTATAGTGTAATTGTGAAGGTGGTTCCCTTCCCTTCTTCGCTTTCAACTAAGATGGTTCCTTCGTGCATTTCGATGATTTTTTTGACGATGGAGAGTCCTAACCCACTGCCTCCTTTTGACCGGTCCCTTGCCTTATCTGCTTTGTAGAATCGTTCAAACACATGGATCTGGTCTTTTTTCGAGATCCCAATCCCCGTATCAGATATTTTAACGACTGTTTTGTCATCCACTTTTTCGAGCTCAACACGAATCATTCCCTGGTTCGGAGTAAATTTAATACTATTGTGAATGAGATTGGTCCAAACTTGGCTCATTAAATCCTCATCCGCGATGATGGCGGCCTTCTCCATAGATACATCCATTTCCAATTCCTTTTCTAACCAAAGCGGTTCACAGGCTAAAATAATCGTTCGAATTTGCTGATCTAATCGATAGCTATGCCGATCAAAGGGATGATGTTTGGATTCTAACGAAGTTAATTTCAAGAGATTATCACTTAATTTCGAGAGCCTTCTACTCTCCGTTTCAATGATACTGAGATAATGGTTTCTTTCTTCATTTGTTAGCTGGTCGTATTGGAGGGCTTGAGCAAAACCCATAATTGACGTTAACGGTGATTGAATTTCATGAGAGACATTTGAAATAAACTCCTGCCGCATCTCTTCCAACTGTTTTAATTGCTTAGCCATATGGTTGATATGGTCAATCAGTTTGGTAAATTGATTTTCTCTCCCAACCTTTAAATCCAGGTATACATTAAAATCACCTTTTGCAATTCTGCTTAAGGCATCAAGTATTTCATGAAAGAGATTGTGACGCCTGGAGTTCGTCAATAAACCAATAAGAAACCCAATAAACGCCATCGTCAATAAACTACTGACAACCTCTGCCATATGACGAAGATAATCGGATGTCTGAAGATGGAAAAGGTGATAGATTCTCGAGACGATGAAATAACCTGCCGAGAAGCCAAACGAAACAAATACAATGAAAAAAACAACCCCGAATAAATGCTGAAAAAACCGTTTGGCCTTCATGGTTTAACCTCAAAACGGTAGCCTAATCCCCGAATCGTCTGAATTCGAAACGGATATTCCTCCTCTGAAAAACGCTCTCTTAACCTTTTAATATGCACATCAACCGTTCGTTCGTCTCCTTCATAGTCATAGCCCCAAATATCTTCAATCAGCACCTCTCTTGAAAATGTTTTTCCAGGGTAGCTTGCTAGTTTAAACAGCAGTTCAAATTCCTTCAACGGAATGGTAATTTCCTTATTCTTAAAAGAAATTTCATGTGTTCTTCGATTCAGCATAAATTCATTAATGGTGATGGTTTGTGAGATCGTTATTTTATAACGCTTTAATACGGCTTTGACTCGGGCCGTTAATTCGGCTGGATCAAAAGGTTTCACAAGGTAATCATCGGCCCCAAGTTCAAATCCTTTCACCTTTTGTGAGGTTTCCCCTTTGGCGGTTAACATTAAGATTGGCATATCACTGAACTCCCGAATCTCCCGGCACAATTCCCAGCCATCCATATTTGGCATCATAATATCAATGATCGCTATATCAATTTTTACTTTTTCCATCAACTCTAACGCCTTCATCCCATCTGATGCTTCGTACAGTTCGAATCCCTCTTTTTTCAAAAAAAGAAGCACAAGCTCGCGAATATTAGCGTCATCGTCGACAATTAATAATTTTGTCATCGCTCCTCATCCCTTTCCATCTATTAAGCAGGTTCGCTGATTCGTAATTGCTGTTCGGCAAATTCCCGATATAAGGAGTGAGTTTGGACTAGTTGTTCATGCGTACCGCTGCCGGTTATTTTCCCCTTATCCAAAAAAATAATTTGATCAGAGTCAATGACGGTCGACAAACGATGCGCAATCACGAGTGTGGTTCGTCCCTTCATTAAATTCTGTAATGCTTGTTGGACTACTTGTTCAGATTTGCTATCGAGACTAGAGGTTGCTTCATCTAACATCAATAGTTTCGGGTCCCTTAGAAATGCACGAGCAATCGCAATTCTTTGCCTTTGACCACCCGATAATTTGATACCTCTTTCGCCCACTTCGGTGTCATATCCATTCGGGAGCTCAGAAATAAATTGATCGGCATAGGCCATTTTCGCAACCCTTCTTAAATCATCCTCGTCCACTGGTTTATCCATTCCGTAACAAATATTATCGCGAATGGTTCCCGCAACAATCGGGCTTTCCTGTGATACATAACCAATTTGTCCTCTCCAGGAAAACAGTGAGAATTCATTTATTGGCTCCTCCCCAAGTCGAATTGTTCCTTGCTGTGGTTGATAATACCGCTCCAATAATGAAAACAGTGTTGTTTTCCCGCTGCCACTTGGACCAACTATTGCGGTTACCTTGCCTGCCTCTACGGAAAAACTAATATTATTTAGCACGGATTCCCCATTATTATATGAATAATGCAGCCGCTCCACCGTAATAGGTTGATTCATATTTTGGACATCCCGCTTGGAATCATCTTGTTCCTCATTCATATCAATAATCGCGATAATTCGCTCAGTCGCACCGGTTGCCTTTTGAAATTGGGTAAAGAAGGCGGCTAATTGCCCCATCGGCATGACGATTTGAAAAAGATACATGATAAAAGCAACTAAATCACCCGCCATTAATGCACCTGAAGATACTCTCATTCCACCAAATCCTAGAATGACGACTAGTAATACCATGATTACTAAACCAATCAACGGAGAAATCAGCGCTTGAATTTTTGCCTCTTTCAACCCATATTGAAACAACTTCGTAATACCGTTTTTACCGTTCTTATATTCGATTTCTTCCGCATTCGAAGCTTTGACTAGGCGTACCTCGGACAATACTTGCTGAATGACGGAGGTAAACTGTGCTGTTTCAGTTTGCATCCCTTTGGACACCTGATGCATCCTTCTACCAAGTGTCATTAAAATGACTGCTGCAAGCGGCAGGGCAATAAACATTAACAAAGCCATTTTCCAATCCAATAGCAGTAAGACAATAATCGAGCCAATGATGGAAATGGTCCCTGATAGAAAGTTGGCGAGATGGTCGGTAATTAATCCTTTTACCACTGCTGTATCATTCGTCATTCTGCTAACCGTTTCTCCTGTTTGATTTTCATCATAGAACGGTATTGGTAAGACGAGCAATTTCTTCCATAAACGGTCTCGGATCCCGGCCACAACCGATTGGCCGATATGATTTAATAAATAGATGGATATCCCGCTCGCAACGGCTTGAATGATGAGCGCGGAAACTAGAAGAATGATTCTTCCTGTGCTTAACGAGCTAAGAGAAAAATCATTGATAAGATTTTTGGTGAACAATGGGACAAACAGCCCCACCAAGGTGGTTCCTACACTTAATAAAAGAGCGATACCCAAAAGCAATTTAGATGGCTTGGTATGTTGAACCAATCGAATAAACTGGCGCCATCCCTTCTCGTTCTTTACATCTGACATATTTCTTTACATCCCCTCTATCGATCACTTACATCCTAATTCGTTCACTATTACAAACTAAATTATACAAAGATTATATGAATTGAATATGAACAAAGAAAAGCGGAAGCGCCTTGCTCAGGGGCGACAGGCATAAGACGAGTCGGCGAGAAGGTTGCTCTTTAACCTTCTTGGCGGCTTGGCTTATGACCCCGAGCCCCTAGGCGCTGTAGCTAGACAATTGGAAAAGCGGAAGCGAAAAAGGTGTCAGGCACCACTCGTGGACATTTGTCCACGGGTGGTGCCTGACACCCTTTAAAATTCTCAACCTGCCGACGGGAATTTTATTTCAACGTTGGTTCCTGCTTTTTCTTTACTGCTAAATGTAATGCTGCCCTGGTGTTGTTTTATGATTTTATGGCTAATCATTAGGCCGAGGCCAGTTCCTTTTTCCTTCAATGTATAGAATGGTTCACCTAATCGAGGAAGTAATTCTTCAGGAATCCCGCACCCTTGGTCCTGAATAGAAATAATACATTCATCATTTGGTCCCCTTTGAAGCTTGACTTGAATTTCTCCCCCTTCTTTCATTGCTTCCATTGCATTCTTTAAAATATTAAGGAAGACCTGCTTTAATTGATTTTTCTCACAGGTAATAAAGTAGGATGTTTCATCAAAAAGCAGTTTGAATTGGATATTACTCATCATAGCTTCAGGCGCTAGAAGTTCAAGGGTATCTTCAATCAAATCGAGGATATTCGTCCTGACTAATTGAAGCGCTTGCGGCTTTCCCAAAGTAAGCAGTTGGCTGGTAATCGTTTCAATACGATTCAATTCACTTAAAAGCAAATCATCAATTGAACTATCCCCTCTTTTATGAAGCTGCATGAAGCCTTTTATAGTGGTTAGAGGATTCCTTATTTCATGGGCCACGCCTGCCGCTAACTCCCCGACAATCGATAGTTTCTCCGAACGCAGGAGTATTTCTTCTGCCTGTTTACGTTCCGAAATATCTCTGCTTATAATGACGATATTTTCTACAGTCCCATCTTCTCCCATTACAGGCACACAGCGTGACTCAAAATCAAACCATCTTCCATCTATGTGCCTCATTCGAAATTCAATGGATTGCATCTCTTTTTTATCAAACATCAACTTTATTGTATTTTCAAATAATTCAACTTCGTCCCTATGGATTAATTGATATTTTTCCATTCTTTCTAGCTCCCAGCATTGATACCCTAAAACACTCTCATGTGAAGGAGAAAAGTATATCGCTGACTGTTCATCATTCAAAACAAGGATAAGGTCTGATGTATTCTCAGCAATAAGGCGGTATTTTGATTCACTTGCCTCTACCAGCTTATACATATCTGTTAACCTATTATTTAATCTATGCAGCTTTTCATATGACTCAATGAGTAATGCGCCAATGATCACCCCTAACATCACAAATAATAAATATTGTAAATGAAAGATAGGGTTATCAATAAATATCTTAAAAGTAAAGACCGTAATCCCATAAATCACAATATAGGCAGCAAATAATATGACAATTTTTTTAATAATCGTAAATCGTTTAATATAGAAGGAAATAACTGAGAAACCAAACATCAACAATCCCCACCCAATAAGCACGGGTTCCCATTGACCGCTTGTCCACAGTCTTGCGAGTAATGAAGACAGTCCTGTTATTAATCCTGCGAGTGGCCCGAGGTAAGCAAATATGAGAATAATAGGTGCATACCTGATATCATAAGAATAGCCTTGCTGCTGGAAAGACAGCATAACGAGAAGTACGGAAACCACCCCCGCATAAACGGACCCCCAGAGACGAACTAGCTTAAATGGTTCATGCTTAATGAATGAGGTGATGACTAAAGGTGTACTAACCAATAGTGAAAAGATTGCAAGATTAAAAACATAGTCTAACAGGATCATTGTGCTTCCACCCACTCTAACTGTTTTCGAAATATTCCCTTTTATCATAAACTAGAGTCGTGCCTATTACCATAGTAATGATAAGCTTTTAAAAGAGGAAATTACATCGCGTTTCGAACGGGTATTTATTACTATTTAATAGTATATAATTTGCACTTTTCATAAAAACTGGTTTTCCCAATTTTAAGTACCCTAGCAGCTTCCTGTTTATTGCCATTCGTTATGTGTAAAGCATTAAGGATTGCTTCCTTTTCCGCCTTCGCCAGTATTTCTTTTAATGAAGAAATCTGTAATTCCTCTTTTAACGCCTGCTGATTATTCGAAGGATGGGCTGCAGGAACATAATTATTATCCATTTCCATGTCCCGCAGGTATAATGGCAGATGGGCAACTTCAATCGTTTTTCCATCTAAAACATTAATGGAACGTTCCAATACATTCTCAAGTTCCCGGATGTTTCCCGGCCACGAATGCTGCATTAGTCTTTCTTCTACGTAAGGAGATAACGCTATCCCTTTGCGATAAAATTTCCTCTCTAATTTTTTCAATAGATTTTGGGAAATAAGCGGAATATCCTCTTTTCGTTCTCTTAGAGGGGGGATATCTATCTTGATTACATTTAATCGATAGTACAAATCCTGACGAAATTTCCCTTCCACCACCAACGCCTCTAATTCACGGTGTGTAGCGGCGATTATCCGGACATCTACAGCTATTGACCTTTGACCACCAACTCGCTGCACCTCTTTTTCCTGCAATACCCTTAAAAGCTTACTTTGCATCGAGAGTGGCATGTCACCAATTTCATCTAGAAAGAGTGTCCCATTATTAGCAATTTCGAACTGCCCCTTCTTGCCGCCTTTCTTTGCCCCTGTAAATGCACCATCTTCATAACCAAACAGCTCCGATTCTAGTAAATGTTCTGGAATTGATGCACAGTTGATTGCAACAAAAGGCAGAGAGGCACGCATGCTGCTATTATGAATGGCATGTGCAAATAATTCCTTGCCTGTTCCTGATTCCCCAATTAATAATACGGATGAGTTGCTTTCAGAAATTCTTTCTGCTAGTTTTTTAGTTGCCGCAAAAGCTGGGCTATTCCCAATTAAATGATTGAAATGGTATTTACTTTTTAACTCTTTTTCAACTTTTGTTTTATAATATTTTAATTCTTCCACTAGTCCTTGTATCTTTGTTTTATACATTTGCCATTCATCTGGTGTGCGAAACATGACTGTTCCCACCGCTCCTACTATTTTTCCATCCTCAATTATAGGGAAACGGTTAGCAATCATTTCACTTCCATTGATGGGATGGAGGGCAGCAAGCTCTTTTTGTCCTGTTTTGGCGACAATGTGCATACGTGAATTTTCAATGACATCCTGTACTGGCCGGTGGACGGCATCTTTCACGGTTGTTCCTAAAAACTCGCAATATGCTTCATTTATATAAAGAATAATCCCTTTGTGATCCACCACAACAATTCGTTCTGCTAATAAATTAATAATTTGCTTATGCCAATTAACAGGGATTCCCTCAAACCCTTCGAACATTCTTATCCCACCTTTGCACGTTAGACATTGTCATTATATCAAATAACGACAGATGATTGAGGAATTGGAGGTATTTCAATCAAAGTGAAAATCCTATTCGAACAATCGAATAGGATTCATTATTTCAATTATTGAGCCGTGTAGCCTCCATCCAGAATGATCGCTTGGCCAGTAACGCCTCTTCCTTTATCGCTTGCTAGAAAGACAGCATAATCAGCAATTTCTGATACTGATAATAGCCTCCTTTGCGGAACCAGCGGGAAGAGTACTTCCTCAATGACACGATCTAGGCTGACATTTCTCGTTTTTGCCAAATCTCCTAATTGGTTTCTGACAAGCGGTGTATCGACGTAACCAGGACATAAAGCATTTACCGTGATTCCGTCGGCTGCCCCTTCCAATGCAGCAACCTTAGTTAAACCAATGACACCGTGTTTGGCACTATTATAGGCTGCCTTACCAGCAAACCCAATGACACCATTAATGGAAGCCATATTGATGATTCTTCCAAAGCCTTGTTTCTTCATGATTGGGAATACATTTTTAATCCCGATGAAGGGGGCTGTTAACATGATTTTGACCAGCAATTCAAATTTTTCAGTAGGAAACTCTTCAATTGGTGAAACATATTGCATTCCTGCATTATTGACTAAAATATCAATGCTTCCGAAAGTTTGATAAGCGGACTGAAGACTATTTTTAAATGCTTCCTCATCGGTTACATCACATGGGGCTGCTAGTGCTTCAAATCCTTGCTCCCTTAGTTCAGAAGCCACTTCTTCACTTTTACTAGTATTTAAATCAGAGATAACTACTTTTGCTCCTTCCTCTGCAAAGGTTTTTGCGATTTCTAGTCCAATCCCACTTGCAGAACCGGTAATAAATGCTGTTTTTCCATCTAATGCCTTGCTCATCCGAGC
>Ga0209795_10001828_pt1 | contig 12568 bp, 10 predicted proteins | sample AgamicOrMarz_FD_187166 | JGI IMG/M metagenome (GOLD analysis project Ga0209795, IMG submission 187166) | Agave microbial communities from Guanajuato, Mexico - Or.Ma.rz (SPAdes) (version 2) | ecosystem: Host-associated > Plants > Phyllosphere > Phylloplane/Leaf | place: Guanajuato, Mexico...
TCGCACTTCGACTGGGTGCGCCCGGGCATCATTCTGTACGGCGCGTCGCCGTCGGGCATGTCCGCGGCAATCCAGGGCACCGGCTTGCAGCCCGCCATGACGCTCACGTCCGAACTGATCGCCGTGCAGAACATCGCGGAAGGCCACACGGTCGGCTACGGTTCGCTCTTCAAGGCGCGTGGGCCGATGCGCATCGGCGTGGTGGCGTGCGGTTACGCGGACGGTTATCCGCGAGTCGCGCCGGAAGGCACGCCGGTGATCGTCGAGGGCGTGCGCACGCGGGTCGTGGGACGCGTGTCCATGGACATGCTCACCGTCGACCTCACGCCGGTTCCCACTGCGAACGTGGGCTCGCGCGTCGAGTTGTGGGGTGCGTCGCTGCCGATCGACGACGTTGCGCGGGCCTGCGGCACGATCGGCTACGAGCTGATGTGCGCGGTCGCGCCGCGCGTGCCGGTGCGTGCCGAGTAATGTCCGCCAACGCGTATTGACGCGGGGCAATAGCGGAGCGCGCTGCTTCATCGAACGGCGCGCTCGAGACAGGAATAGCAAATAACAGTAACCAGGCAAGAACGCGTGGCAAAAGCAAAAACGTTGTACGTATGCAGTGAATGCGGCGGTCAAACGCCAAAGTGGGCGGGTCAGTGCCCGTCCTGTCAGGCTTGGAACACACTCGTCGAATCGGTCGCCGAGACACCTTCCACCCATCGTTTCCAGTCGCTTGCAAAGAGTGCGCCGGTGCGGCGTCTCGCCGATATCGAAGCCTCCGACGTGCCGCGCTTTTCCACCGGCGTGGGCGAATTCGACCGGGTCCTCGGCGGCGGCCTCGTGCCGGGCGGCGTGGTGCTGATCGGCGGCGATCCAGGCATCGGCAAATCGACGCTTCTGCTGCAGTCGCTCGCCGAGATTGCCGCCGACAAGCGCGCGCTTTACATCAGCGGTGAAGAGTCGGCCGCGCAGATTGCGTTGCGCGCGCAACGTTTGTCGCTGTTGGAGCCCGGCTCGAAAGCGAGCGAACTGCAATTGCTCGCCGAAATCCAGCTTGAGAAAATTCAGGCGACGATTGCGGAGCAGCAGCCCGACGTCGCGGTCATCGACTCGATCCAGACCGTCTATTCCGACGCGCTCACGTCGGCGCCGGGCTCGGTCGCGCAGGTGCGCGAGTGCGCGGCGCAATTGACACGCATCGCAAAGCAGTCGGGCACCACGATCATCATGGTCGGCCACGTGACCAAGGAAGGCGCCCTCGCGGGACCGCGGGTGCTGGAGCACATTGTCGATACGGTGTTGTACTTCGAGGGCGACACGCACTCGTCGTTTCGCCTCGTGCGCGCGATCAAGAACCGCTTTGGCGCAGTCAACGAACTCGGCGTGTTCGCAATGACCGAGCGCGGTTTGCGCGGCGTCGCGAACCCGTCGGCGCTCTTCCTGTCGCAGCACGAGCAGTCGGTGCCGGGCTCGTGCGTGCTGGTCACGCAAGAAGGTACGCGGCCGCTGCTGGTCGAAGTCCAAGCTCTCGTGGATTCCGCCAATGCGCCGAATCCACGGCGGCTGGCCGTCGGCCTGGAGCAGAACCGGCTCGCGATGCTGCTCGCCGTGCTGCATCGGCACGCGGGCATCGCATGTTTCGATCAGGATGTGTTCCTGAACGCGGTGGGCGGCGTGAAGATCACCGAGCCGGCCGCGGATCTCGCGGTGCTGCTCGCCATTCATTCGTCGATGCGCAACAAGCCGCTGCCGAAAGGGCTCGTGGTATTCGGCGAAGTAGGTCTTGCCGGCGAAATCCGGCCGTCGCCGCGCGGCCAGGAGCGCTTGAAGGAAGCCGCCAAGCTCGGCTTCTCGGTCGCCGTCATTCCAAAGGCCAACGCGCCCAAGCAGCCGATCGAAGGCTTACAGGTTGTTGCGGTCGAACGTATCGAACAGGCTATCGACCGGGTCCGCACCCTTGAATAGACGCCGATAGCGCGCGCGGTGCGCCACGCGCGCGCCGTAATGCGCCGTAAATATCTCCAGGTTGGTTGTAACCAACAAGCCCTTCCTTTTTCCTTAAGCTGCAAAGCTATTGCATCCCTTCCGATGCCCGAAAAAGGATCGCGCCTTGAAACACTCACATGAAACCATCGCCGAAGGGCCGATACAGGTGCGCGGCTGCCGGGTCTCAGCGCCCATTCACCAGCCGTGGGGCGGCACTTGCCGGATCGTCGAGTGGATCGACAGAACGGGGCAGATTTCGCGCCGCGTGGTAGCCGGCGACGCGACTGCCGCCGAGGTGCGCGCCACCATCAATCGCCATGTGGAAGGCCGCAAGCATCTGCTTTACGACGACGAAAAGACACCGCGTCAGACGTTGCCGCGGCAGACGGTGGCGCGCCGGTGAGGCTGCGGGCCGGCGCGACGTGTTAAAGCGCGTTACGCCTGGCTCAGGCTTCGATTGCGCTTTGCCGGCGCTCCAGTCACGTTTCGCGCCGGTATTGAAGTGCAGTTCAATCGTGCTCCGGTCGCGCTTCAGGGCGCGCGTCGCTTCGGGTCTTCAGATCCGTTTATGAGTTCATCCGGCTCGTCGTGCTCGTCAAGCTCGACATGCTCGTCCTGCGCTTGCGGATTGAACAGTGGATGCTGGGCCGCTTCGGCCGCCGTCAAGACCGGCGAGACGCAGCAATCGAGCGGCTCCAGCAACGCGACCCATTCATCGAGCGCACGGGAGCCGATGACGTCGGCGAGTTCCCGTGTGAGCGCAACGGCGTCCGGTCCACCGATCGCCTGACCGAGACTCCAGTGGCGTGTGGCCCATTCGGGGCGGTCGAGCGCCATGCACAGGCTTTCCCAGAACTTGAGCTCCAGCGCGCCCACCGCGAGCCAGCGGCCATCCAGCGTACGGTACAAGTTGTAGCAGGGCACGCCGCCGTTCAGCAGGCCCGCGCCTGGCCCTGTGTGTTCCGTTGCGTTTCGCGCCGTGTTCCCGGCGGCGCTGGCCGCGCTATCTCTCGCGGCATTTCCCGCGGAATCGCCATTAGCGAGCGCGACCTGCGCGATCACGTTGTGCGCATGAGTGGCGTGTGTCATCGAAACGTCGACGAAACGGCCTTCGCCGCCCCGCGATACATGCCATAACGCGGCGAGGATCTGCGTGACCGCGCTGAGCGCGCCGCCGAGCAGGTCGGCAATCTGGAAATTCGGCACGATTGGCGCGCCGTCGCGGTCGGTGAGTTGGTCGAGAACGCCCGCGTAGCCGATGTAATTCAGATCGTGCCCGGCATGATCGGCGAACGGGCCGCGTGCACCGTAACCGCTGATCGCGCAGTACACGAGCCGCGGATTGGCCGCGCGCAGCGTCGCGTAGCCCACGCCGAGCCGATCCATCACCCCCGGCCGGAAGCTTTCGATCAACACGTCCGCTTCGGCCGCGAGCGCTCGCAGCACATTGCGTCCTGCTTCCGACTTGAGGTCGAGCCGCGTCTCGCGCTTACCGCGATTCACCAGCCGGTAAAACGCGCCGGGCCGTCCGGCCACGCGGTCGCTCGACGATTGCATCATTGTTCGCGTCGGGTCACCGGCGCCAGGCGCTTCGATTTTCAGCACTTCGGCGCCGAGTTCCGCAAGCCGCAGCGCGGCGACCGGGCCGGGCAACAGACGCGTGAGGTCGAGCACGCGCAAGCCTCTTAACGGAGGCGGGGCGGACGCCGCGTTGGAAGCGGAGTCGGCGGCTGAAACGGAAGATGCAGCGGAGGACATCGCAGATGACAAAGCCAACCTCTCGTCGATGCCGGCGCGGATCGCGGACAGCGTCCCGCTAGCCGATTTGTTCGAGTTCCTCGTGTGTCTCTAGCCATTCGGCTTCGAGTGCTTCAAGGCGCGCGTTCACGTCTGCCTGACGGCGAATTGCGTCCGTCAGTTTGCTCTTTTGAGCCGGCTCGTAGCTGGCAGGATCGGCGACGAATGCATCCAGCGTCGCCTTCTCCGCGTTGAGCGCGTCCATCTCCTTCTCGATCTTCGTGATACGGCTTTGCAGCGGCTTTTTCAGGTGCGCAAGCTTCTGACGGGTTTCCGCTTCCAGCCGGCGCTGTTCCTTGCGATTCACGCCGCCGTCCGCGCCGTTGTCGCCATTGAACGCGCCGTTCGCCGCATTGCCCGCTTTCAACGCCGCGCGCTGCTCGGCTGCATGTTGCAGCAGCCAGTCGCGGTAATCGTCGAGATCGCCGTCGAATTCCTGCAAGCGGTGCTTTGCGACCAGCATGAACTGATCTGTCGTGGCACGTAGCAAATGCCGGTCGTGCGACACGAGGATCAGCGTGCCTTCGAACTGCGCGAGCGCCATGGTCAGCGCGTGCCGGGTTTCGAGATCCAGGTGGTTGGTTGGCTCGTCGAGCAGGAGCAGGTTCGGCTTCTGCCAGATGATCAGCGCAAGTGCGAGCCGCGCCTTTTCGCCGCCGGAGAAAGGAGCGATCTTCGACGTCGCCATTTCGCCGGAAAAATTGAAGCTGCCGAGGAAGTCGCGCAATTCCTGCTCGCGCGTATCCGGCGCAAGGCGCGCGAGGTGCTGCAACGGCGTGTCGTCCGCGCGCAGCGTTTCGAGCTGATGCTGCGCGAAGTAGCCGATGCGCAGACCTTTGCCTTCGCGCACGTGCCCGCCGAGCGGCGCGAGCGTGCCGGCCAGCGTCTTGATCAGCGTGGACTTGCCCTGGCCGTTTGCGCCGAGCAGCCCGATGCGCTGGCCGTTCTGGATAGACAGCATCACGCGCTCGACGATCGGAATTTCAACGCCTTCTTCGCTGTGATAGCCGCAGCGCACGTCCTCCATCACCATCATCGGGTTCGGTGCGGACTCGGGCGTGCGAAATTCGAAGGTGAACGGCGACGCAGCGTGCGCCGGCGCGATCAGTTCCATCTTCTCGAGCGCCTTCACGCGGCTTTGCGCCTGGCGCGCCTTGGTGGCCTGTGCCTTGAAGCGGTTGATGTAGCTCTGCAGATGCTCGACCGTGCGCTGCTGCTTTTCGTATGCGCTCTGTTGCAACGCGATCTGCTGCGCGCGCAGCACTTCGAACTGCGAGTAGTTGCCGCCGTAACGCTTGATCTGCTGCTGTTCGAGATGCAGCGTGACGTTGCAGACCGAATCGAGAAATTCGCGGTCATGCGAGATCACGATCAAGGTGCCCGGATAACGGTGCAGCCAGTCTTCGAGCCAGACGATTGCGTCGAGATCCAGGTGGTTGGTCGGTTCGTCGAGCAGCAGCAGATCCGAACGGCACATGAGCGCCTGCGCGAGATTGAGTCGCATGCGCCAGCCGCCCGAGAAACTGCTCACCGGTTCGCGGGTCTGGTCGAGCGTGAAACCGAGACCGAGCAGCAGCGCTTCAGCGCGCGCGGGCGCGGTGTAGCCGTCGGCGTCTGCAAAGGCTGCATGCGCGTTGGCTTCGGCCGCGCCGTCGTGCGCGGCGGAGGCGGCCGCGATCTGCGCTTCGATTGCGCGCAATGCCGCGTCGCCGTCGAGCGTATAGGCGAGGGCGGTCTTGTCCGCAGCGGGTGTTTCCTGCGCGACGTGCGCGATCTGCCACGTTGGCGGGATCGAAAAATCGCCGCCGTCCGCATGCAGTTCGCCGAGCAGCACGGCAAACAGTGTCGACTTGCCAGCGCCGTTTGCTCCCACGAGGCCCGCCTTTTCGCCGGGATTCAGGGTGAACGTGGTGTTGTCGAAGAGCGGCTTGGTGCCGCGCGCGAGGCTGAACTGGTTAAAGCGGATCACGAAGAGGCCGGCTTGAGAAAAACGCTATTTTAGACTGCCGGGGATGACACCGGGCGCTCAGCCGGCATCAGCCATTCGGCCGACTGTATCCGCCGCGCTTTTGGCATAGACTGACGGCTTTCCTGGGGAGAGCACATGACATCGATTTATTCTTTTTCGGCCCGCACGCTAGGCGGCGAGGAAGTGAGCCTCGGGCAGTACGAAGGCAAGGTCTTGCTGATCGTCAATACGGCGAGCGAATGCGGTTTCACGCCGCAATATGCGGGCTTGCAGAAGCTGTATGAGGGCTATGCGGCGCGCGGGCTTGCAGTGCTGGGCTTCCCATGCAATCAGTTCGGCAAGCAGGAGCCGGGCGACGCGGCGCAAATCGGCAGCTTCTGCGAAAAGAACTACGGCGTGACTTTCCCGATGTTCGACAAGGTCGACGTGAACGGTGCCAACGCGCATCCGCTGTTCCGCTATCTGACCGGCGAGGCGCCCGGCCTGCTGGGTCTCGAAGCGATCAAGTGGAACTTCACGAAGTTTCTGATTGGCCGTGACGGCAACGTGGTCAAGCGCTACGCGCCTTTGACCAAGCCCGAGGCGATTGTCGAAGACATTGAAAAACTGCTGTAACCGCGCCGCGCGTGCCGCGACGGCTCACAGAATTGGCGAAAACAGTCGGGCCACATGCATCAGCACGCGCCGTAATGCGCTCGCGTGGCGGTACTCGTTGCGATCTATCTCGCGAGATTCGGCGAAATCGGCGAGCAGCATTGCCTCGACTTCTTTCGCAAAATCGCGGTCGACCGTCATCACCATGATCTCGAAGTTCAGGCGGAACGAACGGTTGTCGAGATTGGCGCTGCCGACCGCCGCCGCCACGCTGTCGATCAGCACGACCTTCTGATGCAGGAAGCCCGGCTGGTAGCGAAAAATGCGGATGCCCGCGCGCAGGGAATCGTACGCATAGAGTTTCGACGCTTCGAACACCACCACGTGATCGCGCCGGCTGGGAATCAGAATACGGACGTCCACGCCGCGCAGCGCTGCGAGCCGTAGCGCCGAGAACACGGCTTCGTCCGGCACCAGGTAGGGCGTCGTAATCCAGATGCGCTCGCGCGCGGCATTGATCGCTTCGACGAAAAAGAGCGAGCAGGTTTCCTGCTTGTCGGCCGGGCCGCTCGGCACGACGAGGCAGTGCATGTCGTGGCCCGTTGCCGGGTTTGCGGAGTTGCCCTCGTCCGACGGCGCCGTCGGCAGATGGAGTTCAGGCAACTGCTGCGTTGCCCAGTACCAGTCTTCGGTGAACACGAACTGGATGCTGGCGACCGCCGGTCCGCGCACCTCGATATGAGTGTCGCGCCACGGCGAGAGCGGCGGCTTGCCGCCAAGATATTCCACGCCGACATTGTGGCCGCCCACAAACGCGCGTTCGCCGTCGACCGAAACGATCTTGCGATGGTTGCGGAAGTTCAGTTGCAGCCGGTTGACGAACCGGCGATTGGTGGCGAACGGATGCGTGTCCACGCCGCCCGCGCGCAGCGACGCGACATAGCGGTGCGGCAGATCGAAGCTGCCGATGCTGTCGTAGAGGAAGTACACGCGCACGCCTTGCTGGGCTTTCGCTATCAGTGCGTCTTTAAACATTTCGCCGAGCGCATCGTCGCGCACGATGAAGAACTGCACGATCACGTAATGGCGTGCGTTCTCGATGGCCTGGAAAATTGCCTCGAATGTCGCAGTGCCGTTCACCAGCGTGCGCACGGAATTGCCCGGCAGAAACGGCATGCCGCCCAGCCGTGTGAGCGAGTGGACGAGCCTGCCGCCAAGTGCATGCGCGGGGAGTTGCGCCGAGGAAGCGAGCCTGTCCCACTCTGGAGGATGCGCGTGCGCGCGCAGCAATTCGTTTTCGACGCGGCGCGCGTCGGCGTAACCCGCAAACTTGCTGCGCCCAAGAAAGAGGTATGGGACGAGCGTGAGATACGGCATCGCGACCAGCGACACGGCCCACGCAATCGCGCCTTGTGACGTGCGGGTATTGAGAATCGCGTGACATGCCGCGACCACGCCGAGTATGTGGGCGAGGGCCACCAGCGTGCCGACGTGAAGCAGGTCGAATTGCATAGGCAAGCGAAGGGATGGGCGAAGCGCTGCACGGCTCGCTGGACGAACACGGCAGCTAAGCTAACAAGCTAAGGAACTAACGAGCTAACGAGCTAACGACCTAACGGCGCCCATCTTACAGAACGCGCGCGGGTTGGGGGCGGGTTGGTATTGCCTGAAACGACGGCAAGTGCTTGCACGGCGTCGCAACGACTGCGGGGAAGCTAACCGTGACCGACGGCTCAGGCATCCGATGTAATCGAGTTTTTTACCGGATCAGAGCAAGCACTTTGCATGAAGTCGCAGTGAGCAGCGGAATCACTCACTGCGACTCACAACCCAGCCTCGACTCCGGCCCGGTGTCTACCCGGTTCAGACAGGCAGGTCGGCGGCCTGGATCAGGAACACGTTGTCGTCGCCGGCGCTCGTGGACAGCCACACGAGATTCAACCCGCCGAATGCCGCTTCGACATGCTGACGTTCGTTGCCGATTTCGATCACGAGCACGCCGTCTTCGGTCAGCCAGTTGCGCGCTTCGGCGATGATCCGTCGCACGATGTCCATGCCGTCGCTGCCGCCCGCGAGTGCCATTTCCGGCTCGTGCTTATATTCGGCGGGCAACTCCTGCATCGACGCGGCGTTCACATACGGAGGGTTGCTGATGATCACGTCGTAGCGGCGCTCCGCGAGCGGCGCATACAGGTCGCCTTCGAAGAGAGCGATGCGCTCTTCGAGCTTGTAGTCGTCCACGTTGCGCGCGGCGACTTCGAGAGCCGGCGCGGACAGATCGACCGCGTCGATATCGGCATTCGGAAACGCATGCGCCGCAAGAATCGCGAGGCAGCCCGAGCCCGTGCAAAGTTCGAGCACGGCGCTGACCTGTTCGGGATCTTCAACGTAAGGTTGCAGCCCGTCCTGCAGCAACTCGCCGATGAACGAACGCGGCACGATCGCGCGTTCGTCGACGTAGAAGCGAAAGCCGTGCATCCATGCTTCCTGGGTGATGTACGCAGCCGGCACCCGCTCGGTGGCGCGACGTTCGATCACGTTGAGAACCGCGTCGATCTCAGCCGCGCTCAAGCGTGCGTCCATGAACGGATCGAGCAGGTCGAGCGGCAGATGCAGCGTGTGCAGCACCAGATAGGCGGCTTCGTCGTACGCATTGGCCGAGCCGTGGCCGAACGAGAGCCCGGACTGGTTAAAGCGCGACACCGCGAAACGCAGCAGGTCGCGGACAGTGGAAAAGGGCAGCGTCATCGCAATAGTCCTTGGATATTTCCCGGTTAAGCGATCAGTTGTTCGAGCACGCGGCGGTACACGTTTTTGAGCGGCTCGATGTGGGCGACGTCGATATGCTCGTCGATCTTATGAATGCTGGCGTTCAGCGGGCCGAACTCGACCACCTGTTGGCAGATCCGCGCGATGAAACGGCCGTCCGAGGTGCCGCCGGTCGTCGACAGTTCGGTGCTCACGCCGGTTTCGTCCTTGATCGCTTTGGCCAGCGCGTTCGACAGATCGCCGTGGGGCGTGAGGAACGGCAGGCCGCTCACGGTCCATTGCAGGTCGTATTCGAGGCCATGCCGGTCGAGGATCGCATGCACGCGTTGCTGCAAACCTTCCACCGTGCTGGCTGTCGAGAAGCGGAAGTTGAACATCACGTCCGCGTGGCCGGGAATCACGTTGGTGGCGCCGGTGCCGCTATGGATATTCGACACCTGCCACGTGGTGGGCGGGAAGTATTCGTTGCCGTCGTCCCAGCGCTCCGCGACGAGTTCTGCGAGCGCGGGCGCGAGCAGATGCACTGGATTCCTGGCCAGATGCGGATAAGCGATATGGCCTTGCACGCCCTTGACGACGAGCTTGCCCGACATCGAACCGCGCCGGCCGTTTTTCACCGTGTCGCCGAACTGCGCGCTCGAAGTCGGTTCGCCGACGATGCAATAGTCCATGCGCTCGCCGCGCGCTTGCAGCGCCTCGACGACTTTGACAGTGCCGTCGGTGGCGGGGCCTTCTTCGTCGCTCGTGATCAGAAACGCGATCGAGCCGCGATGCCGCGGGTGCGCCGCGACGAACTCCTCGCTCGCGACCACGAAGCCGGCGATCGAGGTTTTCATGTCGGCTGCGCCGCGACCGTACAGCTTGCCGTCGCGATGCGTCGGTTCGAACGGCGCGGACTGCCATTGCTCCAGCGGGCCGGTGGGCACCACGTCGGTGTGACCGGCAAACGCGAGCAGCTTGCCCGCGCGGCCGTCCACGCCGCGTTTGACGGCCCACAGGTTCGTCACGCCGTTGGATTCAATGGTTTCGTGCTCGAAGCCGAGCGCGGACAGGCGTTCGATCAGGAGGCGCTGGCAATGCTGATCGTCGGGCGTGACGGAGGCGCGTGCGATCAGTTGTTCGGTAAGGGCGAGGGTGCCGGACATGGATTCGATACAAGCCACTTTGGGATGAAAAAATGCCGGCTGGCGGTGACGCACCGCAGCCGGCAACAGCTTTGACGCAACGCGGCGAAGCCGCGCTCAAGCAACACAATGCAGCGGCAGGGCACGCGGCGCAGCGCTTACGCGAACGCCGCCATGCTCACGCAAACAGCGCTGCATATTCTTCCGGCGAAAAACCAAGCGACTTCACGCGCCCATTGATCACCAGCACGGGCCGCTTGATGACCGACGGCTTGTGGATCATCAACGCGATCGCGCCAGGCTGGGTGTCCGCGGCCGCCTTCATGTCGTCGGACAGACCGCGCCACGTCGTGCCGCGGCGGTTCAGCAACGCGTCGAGCTTGACGTCTTTCAACCAGTCCTGCACGAGCGGCTCGGTCACGCCGGCTTTCTTGAAGTCATGAAACTCGAACTCCACGCCGTGCTCTTCGAGCCACACACGCGCTTTCTTCACGGTGTCGCAGTTCGGAATTCCGTAGACGACAGTCTTGGTGCCGCGCGCCATTAGTCGCCTCGCAGAAGCTCATTCAGGCCGACCTTCGCACGTGTCTTTGCGTCGACCTTCTTGACGATCACGGCGCAATAGAGGCTGTGCGAGCCGTCCTTCGACGGCAGATTGCCCGCCACCACGACCGAGCCGGCCGGAATGCGGCCGTATGTGACTTCGCCGGTTTCGCGGTCGTAGATCTTGGTGCTCTGGCCCAGGTACACGCCCATCGAAATCACCGAATTTTCTTCGACGATCACGCCTTCCACCACTTCCGAACGCGCGCCGATAAAGCAGTTGTCTTCGATGATGACCGGGTTCGCCTGCAGCGGCTCCAGCACGCCGCCGATGCCTACGCCGCCCGACAGGTGCACGTTCTTGCCGATCTGCGCGCAGGAACCGACGGTGGCCCACGTGTCGACCATCGAGCCTTCGTCGACATAGGCGCCGATGTTGGTGTACGACGGCATCAGCACGACGTTCTTCGCGATGAACGAGCCGCGGCGCGCGATGGCGGGCGGCACGACGCGAAAGCCGCCGGCGGCGAAGTCTTCAGCGGTGTAGTTGGCGAACTTCGACGGCACCTTGTCGTAGAACTGGCTGTAACCGCCCGCAGGCATCGGCGCGTTGTCTTCGAGGCGGAACGACAGCAGCACGGCTTTCTTCAGCCATTGATTGACGACCCAGTCGCCGTCTTTCTTCTCGGCGACGCGCAGCGCGCCCTTGTCCAGTTGCTCGATGGCGTGGGCGACGGCTTCACGCACGTCGGCCGGCGCGGCCTTGGGCGACAGCTCGGCGCGGTTGTCCCAGGCGGTGTCGATGATTTGCTGAAGTTGTTGCGACATATGCGTGCTTTCTGAAGAGTTGAAGTCTGAAGAAGGGAGGCGGTGCGCAAGGCGTTCGCCGGGAAAACGGAACAGGAACAATCAGCGGCAGGCCGCGCGACGAATCTGACGACGTGCCGGCCTGGGACCCGGCAAACTCAGCCCGCCAGCCCGCGGCAAAAATCGACGATGCGTTGCGCGCCCTGCGTGCATTCGTCGACGTCGGCGACGAGCGCGAGGCGCACGAAATTGCGGCCGGGATTCACGCCGTGCGCGGTGCGCGCGAGGAACGAGCCCGGCAGAACCGTCACATTATAGTCGGCGTAAAGACGCTGGGCGAACTCCGTGTCCGTGAGGCCGGTGCGCGAGACGTCGGCCCACAGGTAGAACGCGGCGTCGGGCAGGCGCACGTCGAGCACCGCGGCAAGCATCGGCGTGACGGTGGAAAACTTCTGCACGTATTTCGCGCGGTTCTCGCGCACGTGCACTTCGTCGTTCCAGGCTGCGATACTCGCGCTTTGAAACACCGTTGATAACGCCGCGCCGTGGTAAGTCCGGTACAACAGGAAGTCTTTGAGAATCGCCGCGTCGCCCGCGACAAAGCCCGAGCGCATGCCGGGCACATTCGAGCGCTTCGACAGGCTCGACAGCATGATGAGTCTGTCATAACCGCGGCCGAGCTTGTGCGCGGCTTCGAGGCCGCCGAGCGGCGCGTTGGCTTCGTCGAAATAGATCTCGGAGTAGCACTCGTCGGAGGCGATCACGAAGCCGTGGCGGTCCGAGAGCGCGAAGAGTTCGCGCCAGTCTTCGAGCGTCAGCACCGCGCCGGTCGGGTTGCCCGGCGAGCAGACATAGAGCAGTTGCGTGCGAGCCCAGACGTCGGCCGGCACCGCCGAGTAATCGCACGCGAAGTTGCGCGCCGGGTCGCTATTGACGAAATAGGGCTCTGCGCCCGCGAGAATCGCCGCGCCTTCGTAGATTTGGTAGAACG
>Ga0209795_10001837_pt1 | contig 12533 bp, 12 predicted proteins | sample AgamicOrMarz_FD_187166 | JGI IMG/M metagenome (GOLD analysis project Ga0209795, IMG submission 187166) | Agave microbial communities from Guanajuato, Mexico - Or.Ma.rz (SPAdes) (version 2) | ecosystem: Host-associated > Plants > Phyllosphere > Phylloplane/Leaf | place: Guanajuato, Mexico...
GGAACATGCCGTACAGCGCCATCTGGTGCATGCGGTACAGCGATACATAAAACATCCGCGCCAGCCAGCCTTCGAGCATCACGCTGCCCGTGAGGTTGCCCATCAGGTTCCCCACCGCCGAGAAGCGTGAGAGGGAGATCAGCGAGCCGTAGTCGGTGTACTTGTAGTGCGGCAATGCCTTGCCTTCGATCCGCAGTTTCAAGGACTTGGCCAGCAACGATGCTTGCTGGTGTGCCGCCTGGGCGCGAGGCGGTACGTTGCGGTCGGAGCCAGGCTGCGGGCAGGCGGCGCAGTCGCCGAAGGCGAAGATGTTTTCGTCGCGGGTAGTCTGCAGGGTCGGCAGTACCAGCAATTGATTGATCCGGTTGGTCTCCAACCCGTCGATGTCCTTGAGAAAACCCGGTGCGCGAATACCGGCCGCCCAGACCTTGAGACTCGCGTCGATCACTTTGCCGTCGACGGTGATCAGGCTGTCGGCCGTTACCCGACCGACGGCGGCGTTGGTCATCACATTGACCCCGAGTTTCTCCAAGGTCTTGTGCACCGGGCCGCCGATGCGCTCGGGCAACGCCGGCAGCACCCGTGGCCCGGCCTCGATCAGGGTGATGTGCATATTCTCCGGCTTGATCCGGTCCAGGCCATAGGCCGCCAGCTCATGGGCGGCGTTGTGCAGTTCGGCCGCCAGTTCCACGCCGGTGGCACCGGCACCAACGATGGCAACGCTGATGCGTTCCTCTGTATCGGTCTGGCCAGCATGGGCGCGCAGGTAGTGGTTGAGCAATTGCTGGTGGAAGCGCTCGGCCTGTTTGCGGGTGTCGAGGAACAAGCAATGTTGCGCGGCGCCTTCGGTGCCGAAGTCGTTGGTGGTGCTGCCGACGGCAATCACCAGGGTGTCGTAGCCCAGCTCCCGGGCCGGCAACAGTTCCAGGCCGGCCTCGTCGTAAGTGGCGGCCAGTTGGATGCGCTTGCGTTCGCGGTCCAGGGCGCTCATGCGTCCGAGCTGGAATTCGAAGTGGTTCCATTTCGCCTGGGCGACGTAGTTGAGTTCGTCTTCGGAGGAGTTCAGGGAGCCTGCGGCCACTTCGTGCAGCAGCGGTTTCCAGATGTGGGTCAGGTTCGCGTCGACCAGCATCACGCTGGCCGTGCCGCGCTTGCCCAGGGTCTTGCCCAGGCGGGTAGCCAACTCCAGGCCGCCGGCGCCGCCGCCAACGATAACGATACGGTGAGTCATGGGGATATCTCGCAAGGCTAAAGGAAATCGGTGCCGCTACCCTCGCGAGCATAGGTATCGTGCCTCATAGCGTCAGGTAGCTGATCAGTCGGCTCAACAGGCCCAGGCCGATGGTCACGGCCAATACCACCACCAGGAGCATCCACGGCCGGAAAGGCCGGCGCTCGACTCGGTGTTGGGACAGTTGCAGGTACTCTTCGACATGCTTCTGGTCATCGGGGTTCAGGCGGCTGGTCATAAAGGCCTCGTCAGCTAGACGTTACGAAGTGTACAGACGTTACAGGCAATGTATCAGGGCAGGCGATTTCACAAGCTGATCCCGACGTCGAACAAGATACTGCGCCCCAGATTGCCGCGCAGGAAGTCGGGGGCGTCGGGATGGGCGAACAGTACCCGGGCAAACGTCGGCCCCACCAGAGACAGCGAGCGCCAACCCTGGCGCAGGTATTCGGTCGGCGGCGGAAAATGGCTGTTGAGGTCCAGGACTTCACGCTTGAGACTGGCGAAAGCGATGATGTCCAGTTCTCCCAGGTCCATGCCGCGTTCGGTGTAGTTGTGGGCTTTCTTGCGCAAGGTCGGCGCCAGCCTCAACAGGAACTCATTGGCCGGGATACGCCTGGGCTTAGCTTCGCGGCGCACTAGTTGGCTAAGGGAAAACGCACTGCGGCGGCGTTGCAGTTCGTCGCGCCATTCGTCGTTGAGGCGACGACCTTCATCGAGGACGAAAAACACTTCGAAGTTGGCATCGCGGAACAATACGTCCGGCGGTTCCCCGGCGGGGGTGAACTCATCGGCGCGATAGGGCACGTTCAGCCCCTGCAACAGCCGCTGGCAGACCCAACGCTCGCGCTCCCATTTGCGGGCATTGGAGAGAAAGGCGTTGGCTTGCTCGGCCGCGATGGTCAGCAGGCGTAAGTAATCGGAATCATCCATGAACCCAAGCTTAGCGTTCAATTGCGACAAGCTGAAAGCGCTGCGTTGATTAATGGCGGGTGGACGAGGTGTAGACTGCCGGATTGAGTCACCCAAGTGACGCAAGGGCAAGCAAAAGGTACAGGTCATGATCGGAGCTGAACTGCTCTCACCACAGACACTGGCGGTTGGCTGGCTGATCTATGTGCCCGTGCTCGCCTGGGCGGTGTGGCGGGCACCCTGGGTTGAGCTGTTCACCGACAGCCGCCGCCAGCACCTGCTGTTCGGCACGGTGTTGGCACTGTTCCTGTTGTGGCTGGTGCGACGGGATTTCGAAACCGGTGTCTCGTATCACTTCATCGGCATGACCGCAGTGACGCTGATGCTGGACTGGCCGCTGGCGATTCTCGGCGGTCTTTTTGCACAGCTTGCGCTTGTATTGCTGGGGCGCCAGGACATGGCGGCGGTTGGCGTCAACGGCGCGTTGCTGGTCCTGTTGCCGGTGTCGGTCACCGAGTGCTGCGCGATCCTGGTGGAGCGTGCCCAGCCGCGTAATCTGTTCGTGTACATCTTCTGTTCGGGTTTTCTCGCCGCTGCGCTGTCGGCGTTGCTGTGCCTGCTGCTGGGGCTCGGCCTGCTCTGGTACGACGGCATTTTCGCCATGCCTTACTGGCTGGGCGATTTCGTTGGTTACCTGTGGCTGATCATTTTTCCCGAGGCCTTCATCAATGGCATGGTGGTCAGCGCCTTGGTGGTGTTCAGCCCTGAATGGCTCGAGACCTTCAACCGTACACGCTATCTGTCGGCGCCCTGGAAGGATGACGACAAGCCTTGATTCACATCAAGGCCGGGCAGGCAGGGGCGCTTCATGCTCTGGAAAATTTCCAGGAGCACAACCATGAGTGTCTATGAGTGGGCGAGACAAGAGATCAGGCGTAGCCATGACGCGGCGATGGAGATCGGCTTCGACCCGGGCTTGAGCCTGCGTGCCTTGCTCAGTGCAATCGTGCAACAGAGCAAGACAGTGCGCAGTGTTGAAGACCTGGCCGATGAGTTGAGTTTCCTGGCGGAAAATCTCGACGATGAGCAGGACTACGGTTTCATGCGGCCCTAGTGGTGCGATCGAGGATTGAAGTCCTCGCTGAACAGCTCATCCTCTGCATCCGGGCTGACCGGGATTTTGTGTTCTTCCGAGGCCCAGGCGCCCAGGTCGATCAGTTTGCAGCGATCGGAACAGAACGGCCGGAATTTGCTCTCCGGGCTCCATTCGACGGGGGCGCCACAGGTTGGGCAATCAACGGTCGGGGTTTGGCTCATGACTGGCCTCCACGCAAGGTTAGGTAAAAGTGATGCAGGCGTTCGACCTCGGCGTGCAACCACGCGAGGTCGCGGTCGTTGACCACTACATCGTCTGCATGGCTCAGGCGATCCTGGCGACTGGACTGTGCCTTGAGGATGGCCTGGACCTGCTGTTCGCTGGTCTGGTCGCGCTGCAAGGTGCGTTCGATCTGTAGCTGTTCCGGTGCGTCAACCACCAGGATCCGCTGGGTCATGGCGTATTGTCCCGACTCGATCAGCAGCGGCGATACCAGAATCGCATACGGTGATTGTGCCTGTGCCAGGTGATGGGCAATTTCATCGGCGATCAACGGGTGTAGTAACGCTTCGAGCCAGCGGCGCTCCTCGGCATCTTCAAAGATCAATTTACGCAGTGCCCCGCGGTCGAGGCTACCGTCAGGCAGCAGCACGCCGGGGCCGAAATGCCCGGCAATCTTCGCCAGCGCCGGGCGACCCGGTTCGACCACCCAGCGTGCCGCGTGGTCGGCATCGATGACGTGCACGCCCAGGTCGATGAAGTGCTGCGCCGCTGCGCTTTTGCCACTGCCGATGCCACCGGTCAGGCCGAGAATCCAGGGTTTTTCCACAGGGGTATTCATTGAAAACCGACAGACTGCCAATAGAAGTCGGTTATTTGACCACCCCAGAGCAAGGCAATCCAGCCGGCAATCGCCAGATAAGGCCCAAAGGGGATCTGCGTCGACGTCGGCGCATCGCGCATGCGCAGCATAATGACCCCGCCGACGGCGCCTACCAGCGATGATAACAGCAGCGTCAGCGGCAGGATCTGCCAGCCACCCCAGGCTCCCAGCATCGCCAGCAGCTTGAAATCCCCATAACCCATGCCTTCCTTGCCGGTGATCAGCTTGAATACCCAGAACACTGACCACAACACCAGGTAACCGGACACCGCTCCCCACATCGCGTGGTTAAGCGGGACGAACAAGCCGAAGCTGTTGACGATCAAGCCCAGCCACAGCAACGGCAATACCAGCGTGTCAGGCAACAGTTGATGCTCGATATCGATCAGGCTCATCCCCATCAGGCCCCAACTCAACACCATCACCATTGCGGACTGCCAGCCAAAGCCGAAATGCCAGGCGATGAACGCCGACAACGCGCCGCAGGCCAGTTCGGTCAGCGGGTACCGCTTGCCGATGGGCGCTGCGCAGCCGGAGCAACGACCGCGCAACGCGAGGTAGCTCAGCAGCGGAATGTTTTCCCAGGCCCGGATGCGGTGGCCGCAATGGGGGCATTGGGAATGAGGCAGCATCAGGTTGTAGACCGGGCCGGGCGTTTCGGCGGGCAGGCCAAGCAAGTCGTGGGCTTGCAGGCGCCACTCCCGGCTGAGCATCTTGGGCAGGCGCCACGCCAGGACATTGAGGAAGCTGCCGACGATCAGGCCGAGCAACAGCGCCGCCAGCACGAAGGCCAAGGGATACAGCACGAAGAATTCGGTCAGGGGCATGTCAGATCGCAGAACCGAGTTGAAAGATGGGCAAGTACATCGCGACTACCAGGCCGCCGACCACCACCCCCAGGATCACCATGATGAACGGCTCCATCAGGCTGGTGAGGTTGTCCACCAGATTGTCCACTTCGGCCTCATAGAAGCTCGCCACCTTGTCGAGCATGTCGTCCAGCGCACCGGATTCCTCGCCGATGGCGGTCATCTGGATCGCCAGGTTCGGAAAGATGCCTGAAGCGCGCATGGAGAAATTCAACTGCATGCCGGTCGAGACATCCTGGCGGATGCGCTGCACCGCACGCTTGAACACCACGTTGCCGGTGGCGCCGGAAACCGAGTCCAGGGCTTCCACCAGCGGCACCCCGGCCGCGAAAGTGGTGGACAGCGTGCGGGCGTAGCGGGCAACGGCGGATTTGTACATCAGGGCGCCTACCAGCGGCAGCTTGAGCAGCCATTTATCGCGCCAGTCACGAAAGCCCTGGGAGCGTTTGAGCGCGTACTTCACGCCGAAAAAACCGCCTACCAGGCCACCCAGCAGCAGCCACCACCACTCCTGCATGAATTCCGAGAGGCCGATGACCATCACCGTGAACGCCGGCAGTTCGGCGCCGAACCCGGCAAACACCGATTCGAACTGCGGCACCACCTTGACCAGCAGGATGCCGGTGACCACTGCCGCGACGAGGATCACGGCGGTTGGGTACGTCATGGCTTTCTTGATCTTGGCCTTGAGGGCTTCGCTCTTTTCCTTGTAGGTCGCGACCCGATCCAGCAGGGTGTCCAGGGCACCGGCCTGTTCGCCGGCGTCCACCAGGTTGCAATACAACTCATCGAAATACTGTGGGCATTTGCGCAGCGACGCGGCGAAGCTGTTGCCGGCGGCGACTTCCTGCTTCACCTCGTCCACCAGTTTGCGCATGTTGGCGTTGTCGAAACCCTCGCCAATGATGTCGAACGCTTGCAACAGGGGCACGCCGGCCTTGAGCATCGTGGCCATCTGGCGGGTGAAGAGGGCGATATCCAGTGGCTTGATGCGCTTGCCCTTGCCGAATATCGAGGTGGACTTCTTGCGCACCTTTTCCGGGTTGATGCCTTGCTTGCGCAACTGCGCCTTGACCAGCGCGGGGCTCTGGCCCACCAGTTCGCCGGACATCTTCGTGCCTTTGCGGTCCTTGCCTTCCCAGGTATAGGTATCGGTTTTGACTGCCTTGACGGCCATGCTCAATCCTTGGTGACTCGGTTGATTTCTTCCAGGCTGGTCAGGCCTTGCATCACTTTGAGCAGCCCGGAGGCGCGCAGGTCGTTGAAACCGTCCTTGCGCATTTGCAGGTCGATTTCCAGCGAGTTGCCCTCGGCCATGATCAACCGCTGCAATTCGGGCGTGTTCTTGACCACTTCATAGACCCCCACGCGTCCCTTGTAGCCGTTATTGCATTGTTCGCAACCGACCGGCTCATAGATCGTGAACGAGCCGATGCGTTCCCGGGGAAAACCTTCCTTGAGCAACGTTTCCTCGGGAACCTCGATGGCCTTCTTGCAGTGGGGGCAGAGCTTGCGGGCCAATCGCTGGGCGATGATCAGGTGGACCGCCGTGGCGATGTTGAAGCCGGGGATGCCCATGTTCTGCAAGCGGATCAGGGTTTCGGCGGCGCTGTTGGTGTGCAGGGTGGAAAGCACCATGTGCCCGGTCTGGGCTGCCTTGATGGCGATTTCGGCCGTTTCCAGGTCGCGGATCTCGCCGACCATGATGACGTCCGGGTCCTGCCGCAAAAACGAGCGCAGGGCCTGGGCGAAGTCCAGGCCCTGGCGCGGGTTGACGTTGACCTGGTTGATGCCTTCCATGTTGATCTCCACCGGGTCTTCGGCGGTGGAGATGTTGATGTCCACGGTATTGAGGATATTCAAGCCCGTGTAGAGCGAGACGGTCTTGCCCGAGCCGGTCGGCCCGGTCACCAATATCAGCCCTTGCGGTTGCTTGAGGGCTGCCAGGTACAGTTCTTTCTGGTCCGGCTCATAGCCCAGGGCGTCGATGCCCATTTGCGCGCTGGAGGGGTCGAGGATCCGGATCACGACCTTTTCGCCCCAGAGCGTGGGCAGCGTATTGACCCTGAAGTCGATGGACTTGGTTTTCGACAGGCGCATTTTCAGGCGCCCGTCCTGGGGTTTGCGCCGTTCGGAAATATCCAGGCTCGCCATGACCTTCAAGCGCGCGGCGATGCGGGTCGATAGCTGGATCGGCGGCCTGGCGACTTCCCGCAACATGCCGTCGGTGCGCACCCGCACGCGGTAGGACTTTTCATAGGGTTCGAAATGCAGGTCCGAAGAGCCGCCCTTGATTGCGTCCAGCAACATCTTGTTGACGAACCGCACCACGGGCGCATCGTCGGTGTCCTGGCCAGCAATGGCGTCCTGCTTGTGATCGTCGATGGACTCGATGTCCAGGCCGTCGAGGTCTACATCGCCCATGCCTTCCAGGCCCGTGGTACTGGATTCGAAAAACTTCTCGATGGCATCGCTGAGTTTGTCGTCCTCCACCAGGATGGCTTCGGTGGTCAGGCCGGTGCTGAATTGAATGTCATTGATGGCCTGGTGGTTGGTGGGGTCCGAGATGCCCACGAACAGCTTGTTGCCGCGCCGCCACAGCGGCAGTGCGTGGTGCTGGCGAACCAGTTTTTCACTGACCAGGCCGGTGGGTTGGGTTTCCTTGTCCAGGCTGTTGAGGTCCAGCAGGGCGACGCCGAAATGTTCTGAAGCGATCTCCGCAACCTGGCGACTCTGGACCAGCTTGTTCTGCACCAGGTAACTGACCAGAGGCATGCGATTGCGTTGGGCTTGCTGGTGTGCCTGTTGCGCACTTTGTTCGGTGAGCAGTTCGGCCAGCACCAATTGCTTGGTCAGGCCGCTGAGGGCGATGTCATTCATGGGAATCCCGGACGCAGACAGTTCATGACTTATAGCCTAGTCAAGCATCGACGCCAAACCAGCGGGGTGGGGTGACAAAAAGTGTCAGATAGTGCGGTTGTTGGGATGGAGCGCAGGAGCTCTCCGGCCCGGAACCCCCGGTGGGCATGGCTCCGCTCGGTTGGCATGTGCCCTGCAACGGCTGCCACAACCATGAGATTCCGCCTCATGTATGGAGATGTCTATGAACAAGCAGAATGGTTTTACCCTGATCGAGCTGCTGATCGTCGTGGCGATCATCGGTATCCTGGCGACCTTTGCGTTGCCGCAATACTCCAAATATCAGGCGCGGGCCAAGGTGACGGCCGGGTTGGCGGAGATCAGCGCATTGAAAGTGCCATTCGAGGACACAATCAATTCGGGGACCAATCCTACCCTTGACCTCATTGGCGGGACGGCAACAACCAGCAACTGCACCACGACCGCTTCGGGTACTGCTTCTTCCGGTGTCGGCACCATTGGCTGCACCATCCTCAACGCCCCCGGCCCGGTTGTAGGCAAGACGATTACCCTGAGCCGTTCAGGTGCCGGGGTCTGGACATGCGCCACTACGGCTGAGCAGGAATACGCTCCGAAGGGTTGTACTGGGGCTGCCGCTGCTGCTTCGGGTGGTTGATCAAAGAAGACGGTCGAGCTGACCAAGCCCCGCCACCTGGCGGGGTTTTTTTTGGGGGAATGAAAATACCCTGCAATTCAGCGGCTTAGAAAGGCAAAAAATGCAACTTGCATGTACAGAAACCGCAGCTCTTGCATTTTGCATGATCCTTAAGAATGGCGTTTCGCTTAACCTGTTGATTTTAAAAGATATATTTGAATTTAGAAAACTGGCACAGCCTTCGCACTACTCCTGATAACCCTGCCGGGATGCACGTCCGGCAGTTTCTGAGAAAAACAGGAGTTACTCGTATGAAGAAGTTCGCTATCACTGCCGCTGCTGCTACCGCTCTGACCTTGACCATGGCTAACGCATTTGCCGAGACTGCTCAAGCGACCCAGGCTCCAATGACGCTGGCTGCTGGCGAAGTGACCAAGGCGAAGGAAGCCACCTCCGATACCTGGATCACCACCAAGGTCAAGGCTGACCTGGTTACCGAAAAAGGTATTCCAGGTTCCGACATCAAAGTTGAAACCAACAAAGGCGTTGTATCGCTGTCTTCGACTGTTGCCGTGACTGATGCTCAGAAAACCACTGCCGTGGCTATCGCCAAGAAAATCAAAGGCGTCAAAGCCGTATCGGCTGATGGCCTGAAGGCCGAATAAGGCCAAGACTTCTCGCCTGGACTGGGAGAGGGCACGGCAGACGGGCCGAGTCATACGTTTGCCGTTGCTTTGGAGTTCATGCGAAAGGCCACAGGGATGTGGCCGTCCACAGGCCCCCGGCGTTTGCCGGGGGCCTGTTCTTTTCTGCATAGCCTATTAGGACCGGATTGCGGTGCAGGGCTGGCGTTTCAGTTCAGCGCCCACGCTTGCTTGTGATCTGCACCAGCCTGTTACCCTCGAAGCGCAGGTATTGGTACATGCCGCTGTTGGGCCCATAGGTCCATTCTTCCACCGGGTATTCTTCCCGCCGATTGACACTGCGTTTGTAGCCCAGGTCATCCCGCGCCATCGGCTCCCCGCACTTTTGCAGCACTTCGCTGGAGCGGTCGCCGACGCTGATCAACTGGCTGCCGCAGCGCAACGTGTCGGCGGCCCATGCATGACCGGTAGCGAGCAGCAGACCCAGGGTGAGCCAGTGGGGGCGTTTCATCTTATTCGGCATCCAGATGCATGGGGGTGATCACGCGCCCGTCGCTTTCGGCCTGGCCGAGGCTGGCGTCGATGAAATAGACGCGGTCGTCGGCCAGTTTGCCCTTGTCCACCAGGAAGTCCTTGATGCTGCTCGCACGTTCCTGGCCCAGTTCGCGCAGTAATACTTCGCTGCCGCTCCAGAACTTGATGACCCCTTCGCGCAGTTTTTCGAGGCGGGCCTTTTTATCCAGTTGCGACCATTCTGCCGGCGGTTGGGTCTTGAGGCGGGTGCGGTAGATGCCTTCCAGCAGCGGAGCCTTTTCGTCTTCCGGGACTTCCAGTAACGAAGCCTTGGCCGGGACTTTGTCGCCCCGACGTTGCAGCATCTTGTAGTAGTTGTACTGGTACTCACGCTCCAGGCGCTGGGAGGCCAGCAATGGGCCGTCGCTGCTCTCGGCGGCGGTGCCTTCGATTTCCAGGCGCAGTTCCGGACGCTTGCCGAGCGCTTCGGACAGCTTGAGCAGTACGCCCTCGTTTTCCTTGCTCAGCTCGCTGGAGCCCGGTGCGAACGCCACGCTGCCCAGGTCTTCCGACCCACCTCCCGACACCAACCCGCCAATGAGCTTGAACGGTGCCTGGGCCGCCCGCACCACGAGGTTGCGCAGGGTCTGCCAGACGATCGGCATCACGCTGAACTGCGGGTCGTTGAGATTGCCGGACACCGGCAACTCGATGGAAATCCTGCCTTCGGAATCCTTCAACAGCGCGACGGCCAGTTTCAACGGCAGGCTCACGGCGTCCGGGCTGTCGACTTTCTCGCCCAACTGCAATTGCTCGACCACCACCTTGTTCTCGGCCTGGAGCTGGCCCTGGGTGATCCGATAATGCAAATCGAGATTGAGCCGACCCTTGCGGATGCGATACCCGGCGAACTTGCCGGAATACGGTGTCAGGGTCGTGAGCTCGACCCGCTTGAAGCTGGTGGCGATGTCGAGGCTGGCCATGGGATTGAACGGGTTGAGCGCACCCTTGATGGTGACCGGGGCATAGCGGTCGACCTTGCCCTTGACGTCCACGCTGGCCGGTTTGGCCTGGCGGCTGTCGATGGTGCCGATCTGGCCGTTGAGCTGCTGGATGGCCGTGGCGAAATTCGGCGTCAGGCTGAAGTCGGCGAAGTTGGCCGAACCGTCATTGATGGCAATCGCGCCGATGTGGATGCCCAGCGGCTTACCCTGGGGCGCGGGTTTGGCCGCTGTTTCCTTCGTGCCGCTGTCGGCCGGTTGCGGGATCAGCAGGTCATCGACGTTGGTCGTGCGGTCGTCATTGATCATGAAGCGCGCATACGGTTGGAACAGGTTGACCTTGTCGATGGACAGGCTGTCGCCGTGCTGGTAGTTGAGGCCCTCGACGATCACGCTTTGCCATTTGACGAAGTCTCGGGTCTTGAGGGTATCCAGGGTATGCAATTGGTCGACCTGCGCGCGGCCGGTGACTGCGAACGCCAGCGGGTCGGTACTCTTGAGGTCTACCGCCAGGTCGCTGCCGAGCATGCCGGAGCGCAGCTCCAGCCGGATGAACGGGTTGATGTAGGACTGGGCGACGCGCAAGTCGATGTCCTGGGTCTTGACCTTCAGTCTGGCCGTGACGGGGTTCAGGTTGACCTCACCGTCGGCCAGTATCTTGCCTTGTTTACCCAGCCCGGCGTCCAGCTTGAGCGTAAAGGGCGAGCCGTTGAGGGTGTCGTAGTTCTGCAGGTCGAGGTTCAGTGGGCCGACGTCCAGCGCCACGGCGGGTTGGGCCTGGCGATCGGCCAGGTGCACCCGATAGTCGCGCAATTGCACGTCCTTGAGCAGCACCTGCCATGGTTTGCTGGGGGAGGTCGGCTCGGGCTTGGGCGAATCGGCCGCCGCCGGGGCCGATGCCGGCTCCGCCCTGACCTGGGGCTTCGCCGGCTGGCTGGCGAACAGTTTCTGCCAATCCAGCTGACCGTCCGCCTCCCGGGCCGCCCAGGTTTCCAGCTTCTGGCTGCGGACCTTGCCCACCAGCACTTGCTGCTTGGCCAGGTCGACCGTGGTTTCGCTGACATCCAGGCGTTCGAGCTTCGCCAGCGGACGACCATCGGGGGCTTTGATAGAGAAAGGCGCGACGCTGACGGCGGCGTTGCTGAGGAGCAGTTCGGTGCCCTTGGCCAGGTTGAGCTTGTAGTCGGTGCTCAGGTTGACGATGCCGTTTTCCAATACCAGGGGGACCGCATCGCGTACATAGGGCCACCAGAATTTCATCTGGCCGTCGGTGACCTTGAGCTTGCCCTCGGAGGCGATTGGCGAAAGGCTGAAGTTGCCGGTCCAGTCGATTTTTCCGCCTTCGGGGCCGGCGGCGACCAGGGTCATGTCGGCGCTGTCGTCGGGCAGGGTGCTGAGGTTCTTCAGCTCGAAATCAAGCGCGTCGTAAAGGAACTCGATGGGCTCGCTGGGACGCAGGTCCTGGAAATGCACATAGCCGGTGGCCAACCTGATCCGGTCCACCCGCAGGGGAAACGGCTTGGCGTCCGGGTTCGCCGGAGTCGGCTCGCTGGCCGGCAATTTGAACAGGCCCAGCAGGTTCAGTTGCCCATCCTTGGCGAACACGATCTCGGTCCTGGGCTTGTCCAGCTCGATGTCGGCCAAGTGCAGGGCGCCGGACCACAGGCTGTCGACCTGCAGGTTCGCATACAGCCGTTCGAAGCCGACCTGCTCCTTGCCCGGCTCGCCCACATTCAGTCCCCATAAGGTGACTTCAAGGCTGAAAGGATTGAGTTCGATACGCTGGAGCTGGGCTGGCACGGTGGCATGACTGGCCAGTTGCTGGTTGACGATCCGCAAGGCGATGCCTGGCAGTATCAAAAAGCCCAGC
>Ga0209795_10001843_pt1 | contig 12499 bp, 13 predicted proteins | sample AgamicOrMarz_FD_187166 | JGI IMG/M metagenome (GOLD analysis project Ga0209795, IMG submission 187166) | Agave microbial communities from Guanajuato, Mexico - Or.Ma.rz (SPAdes) (version 2) | ecosystem: Host-associated > Plants > Phyllosphere > Phylloplane/Leaf | place: Guanajuato, Mexico...
GGGTATGTTGTCGCCACTGGGCACGGATGTGCCGAGCAGTTGGCAGGGCATTCTGGCTGGCCGTAGTGGCATTGGTCTGATCGAACACACCGACCTTTCTGCCTATTCCACCCGTTTTGGCGGCTCGGTAAAGGGCTTCAATGTCGAGGAATATCTGTCGGTCAAGGAAGCACGCAAGCTTGACCTGTTCATTCAATACGGGCTGGCGGCCGGGTTCCAGGCCGTGCGCAATGCCGGCCTGGAAGTGACCGACGCCAACCGTGAGCGCATCGGCGTCGCCATGGGCTCGGGCATCGGTGGCTTGACCAACATCGAAGACACCAGCCGTACGCTGCACGAATCAGGACCACGCCGGATTTCTCCATTCTTCGTGCCGGGTTCGATCATCAATATGATTTCCGGTTTCCTGTCCATCCACCTGGGCGTGCAGGGACCCAACTACGCCATTGCCACGGCGTGCACCACGGGCACTCATTGCATCGGCATGGCGGCGCGTAACATCATGTACGACGAAGCCGATGTGATGATCGCCGGTGGCGCCGAGATGGCTGCTTGCGGCCTGGGCATGGGCGGCTTCGGTGCTTCCCGTGCGCTGTCGACCCGCAATGATGAGCCAGCCCGCGCCAGCCGCCCTTGGGACAAGGGGCGCGATGGCTTCGTGCTGTCCGACGGTTCCGGTGCCCTGGTGCTCGAAGAACTCGAACACGCCAAGGCCCGTGGTGCCACCATCTACGCCGAACTGATCGGCTTCGGCACCAGTGGCGACGCCTACCACATGACATCGCCTCCGGCCGATGGTGCCGGTGCCGCCCGTTGCATCGCCAATGCCCTGCGTGATGCAAAGGTCAATGCCGATCAGGTCCAGTACATCAACGCCCACGGGACTTCGACCCCGGCCGGCGACCTGGCCGAAGCCCAGGCGATCAAGACTGTTTTCGGCGACCATGCCTATAAGCTGGCCGTCAGCTCGACGAAATCCATGACGGGTCACTTGTTGGGCGCTGCGGGTGCGGTGGAGGCGATCTTCAGCGTGCTGGCGATCAACAGCCAGGTGGCGCCGCCGACCATCAACCTCGATGAGCCGGACGAAGGTTGCGACCTGGACTTCGTACCGCATACCGCCCGAGGCATGGACATCGACGTGGTGCTCTCCAACTCCTTCGGGTTTGGCGGGACCAACGGTTCGCTGGTGTTCCGCCGGTTCGCCGGTTGATGGAGAGCTGGGTCGACGGTCAGCCGGCCGACGTCCTGTCGTTGAAAGACCGTGGCCTGGCTTACGGCGATGGGTTGTTTGAAACCATTGCCGTACGCAACGGCGAGCCCGTGTTGCTGGAGCGTCATCTGCAACGGTTCGACCTGGGATGCCGGCGGTTGTCGCTCAACGTTGATATGGTTGAGTTGCGCGCCGAACTGGACACTTATGCGCGACGCCTGGGCGAAGGCATCCTGAAACTGATCGTGACCCGCGGCGATGGTCTGCGTGGTTATGCCGCTGTGCCCTCGTCGCGGGCGCGGCGGATCCTGCAAGGCAGCCCGGCAGCTGTCTATCCTGCTGTCCATGCTGAACGCGGCGTTTCCCTGTTTCCTTGCGCTACGCGCTTATCCGAGCAGCCCTTGCTCGCCGGCCTCAAGCATCTCAATCGCCTGGAGCAAGTCTTGGCCCGCGCCGAATGGAGCGATCCGGAACACGCTGAAGGCCTGATGCTGGACACTTCAGGGCGGGTGATCGAAGGCGTATTCAGCAACCTGTTCCTGGTGCGCGAGAGCGTGCTTGTGACGGCAGACCTGAGTCGTTGTGGTGTAGCGGGCGTGATGCGTGCCGAGTTGTTGTCTCAGGCCGAGTCCCAAGGCGTTGCCACGCAGATCAACGATATCAGCCTCGAACAGCTGCGCCAGGCCGATGAAGTCTTTGTCTGCAACAGCATATATGGCGTGTGGCCGGTACTCGCGTGCGGTTCGGCACGCTGGTCGGCAGGGCCGCTCACCCGTAAACTGCAGACCCTTGCCCGCGCGTTATTGGATGCTTGATTCGTGAGACGTAAATTCTTGCTGTTGCTGGAGACCGGACTGGTCCTGGCAGGGCTGCTGTGGGGGGCTTCGGCCTGGAAGATTCATTCGGCGCTGCAACAGCCGCTGAACATTACCCAGGAAGAGCTGCTGGAGATTCCCACCGGGACCACCCCGACCGGAACACTCAAACGCCTCGAGACCGAGGGCCTGATCAAGGACGCTTTCTGGCTGAGGGTTTACTGGCGTTTCAATCTTGCCGGCCAGCCGTTGCACTCCGGTGAATACCGGATGGTCCCAGGCATGACCATGGAAAGCCTGATCGAGGTGTGGAAGCGCGGTGAGGTGGTGCAATACAGCGTGACACTGGTAGAAGGCTGGAACTTCCGGCAGGTCCGTGCAGCGCTGGCCAAGGATGAAAAACTCCAGCAGACCCTGACCGGTTTGAGCGATACCGAGGTCATGGACCGGCTGGGTCATTCCGGGGTGTTTCCCGAGGGAAGGTTTTTCCCCGATACCTATCGCTTCGTGCGCGGTACCTCAGACGTCGACCTGTTGAACAAGGCCTATGCCCGGCTCGAAGAAGTGTTGGCCAAGGAGTGGGCCGAGCGCGCCGCTGATGTGCCTTATACCCAGCCTTACCAGGCGCTGATCATGGCGTCCCTGGTAGAAAAGGAAACCGGCGTGCCGCAGGAGCGAGGGCAGATCGCCGGCGTGTTCGTGCGCCGCCTGCGCATGGGCATGTTGCTGCAGACCGACCCTACCGTGATCTACGGCCTGGGCGAGCGCTACACCGGTAAGCTGACCCGTGCGCATCTGAAGGAAGACAATCCGTACAACACCTACATGGTTCCTGGCTTGCCGCCTACGCCAATTGCAATGGTGGGCCGCGAGGCAATCCATGCGGCGTTGAATCCGGCATCCGGCAGCAGCCTTTACTTTGTTGCGCGGGGTGACGGCAGCCATGTGTTCTCCGATAACCTGGAGGCGCACAACAATGCGGTGCGCGAGTACCAGCTCAAGCGTCGCGCCGATTATCGTTCCAGCCCGGCACCGACCACGCAGGACGAGCCGGCACCGATTCCCGCTGCATCGCCTGATACGGCACCTGAAGCCGTGCCCCAGGTAGCGCCGCAGGAACCCGCTCCGGAACCGAATGCCAGCGAGCCGCCGAGCCCGCAATGACTCTGATTAAGGACCGCCCGTGACTGGCTTGTTTATTACGCTGGAAGGCCCGGAAGGTGCCGGCAAGAGCACCAACCGTGAATACTTGGCCGAACGCTTGCGGGCGGCGGGCATCGAGGTGGTGTTGACCCGCGAGCCGGGTGGCACGCCGCTGGCGGAGCGGATCCGCGAGGTGCTGCTGACCCCGGCAGACGAAGTCATGAACCCCGACGCCGAATTGCTGCTGGTGTTCGCCGCCCGGGCCCAGCACCTGGCGCAGGTGATTCGCCCGGCCCTGGCCCGTGGCGCGGTGGTACTCTGCGATCGTTTCACCGATTCGACCTATGCCTACCAAGGCGGTGGCCGGGGGCTGTCACTGGAGCGCATCGCGGCATTGGAAAGTTTCGTCCAGGGTGAGCTGCGGCCGGACCTGACACTGGTGTTCGATCTGCCGGTAGAGGTCGGTCTGGCCCGCGCCAGCGCCCGGGGCCGGCTGGATCGTTTCGAACTCGAAGGCGAGGCATTCTTCAATGCGGTACGCAACGCCTTCCTGGGTCGTGCCAAGGCTGATCCGTCGCGGTATCTGTTGATCGACGCCGCCCAGCCGCTGACGCAGGTCCAGCAGTCCCTGGACACGCTGGTGCCTCGTCTGCTGGAGCGTGTCCGTGGCTGAAGCCTATCCCTGGCAGGACGGCCTCTGGCAGCAACTGGCCGGCCGTGCCCAGCATGCCCATGCGTATCTGCTGCATGGCCCGGTCGGTATCGGCAAGCGGGCACTGGCCGAGCGCTTGATGGCCAGCCTGCTGTGCCAGCGTCCGCAAGCCTCGAATGCTTGTGGCGAATGCAAGTCGTGCCTGTTGCTGAAGGCCGGCAGCCATCCCGATAACTACGTGCTGGAACCGGAAGAGGCGGATAAGGCGATCAAGGTCGACCAGGTGCGTGACCTGGTCAGCTTCGTGGTCCAGACCTCGCAACTGGGCGGGCGCAAGGTGGTGTTGATCGAGCCGGTCGAATCGATGAACATCAACGCCGCGAACGCCTTGCTCAAAAGCCTCGAAGAGCCTTCCGGCGATACCGTGCTGTTACTTGTCAGCCATCAACCGAGCCGCTTGCTGCCGACCATCAAGAGCCGTTGCGTGCAGCAGGCCTGCCCGTTGCCGAGCGAGGCGGTGAGTTTGCAATGGCTGGCCCGGGCCTTGCCTGACAGCAGCGACGAGGAGCGCGTCGAGTTGCTGACCCTCGCGGCCGGTTCGCCCCTGGCCGCCGTCAGTCTTCAGGCCCAGGGGGTGCGCGAACAGCGAGCCCTGGTGGTGGATGGCGTGAAGAAGCTGCTCAAACAGCAGCAATCCCCCACGCAATTGGCCGAAGGCTGGAATGCCGTCCCGTTGCTGTTGCTGTTCGACTGGTTCTGCGATTGGTCGAACCTGATCCTGCGCTACCAGCTCACCGAGGATGAATCCGGCCTTGGATTGGCGGACATGCGCAAGGTGATCCAGTACCTGGCGCAAAAGAGCAGCCGGGACAAAATCTTGAACATTCAGGACTGGATACTGGCCCAACGTCAGAAGGTGTTGAGCAAAGCGAACCTCAATCGCGTGCTGTTGCTTGAGGCCCTGTTGGTGCAATGGGCGAGCCTGACGAGTCGAAACTGACAGGCGTCGCCGCGGGAAACCTGCCCGGAATGCTCCTAGACTCAGCTCAATCGAAGCGGAGATCAGCATGAACGAACCTGTCAGTCCCGGACCACGCAATGGCATCCTGTCCCTGACCATCAAGGACAAGTCGGTGCTTTACGCTGCCTACATGCCTTTCATCAAGAACGGTGGCCTGTTCATTCCCACCAACAAGCATTACCGCCTGGGTGATGAGGTGTTCATGTTATTGAGCCTGATGGATGAGCCGGAGAAGATCCCGGTCGCCGGCAAAGTGATCTGGCTGACGCCCAAGGGCGCCCAGGGCAATCGAGCCGCCGGCGTTGGCGTGCAATTCAACGAGGGCGATAACTCGGCCCGCAACCAGATCGAAACCCACCTGGCCGGAGCCCTGAAATCCGACCGTCCCACCCATACGATGTAGCCAGACCTCTTATGCTTGTAGATTCCCATTGCCACCTTGATCGTCTTGATCTCGCCGCCCATGGCGGATCCCTGGATGCTGCGCTGGACGCGGCCCGTCAACGAGGTGTCGGACACTTTCTGTGCATTGGCGTCAGCGCGGACAATGCCGCTGACGTCAAGGTCCTGGCCGAGCGCTATGAGGACGTCGATTGTTCGGTCGGCGTCCACCCCCTGGATGTCCAGCCCGACGCCGCACCGGCCTTGGACTGGCTGTTACGTGAACTCGATCATCCGCGCGTGGTGGCCATTGGCGAAACGGGCCTGGACTATCACTACGAACCGGAGGCCGCCGAAGTCCAGCAGGCGTCGTTCCGGTTGCACCTGGAGGCTGCGCGGCAGACTGGAAAACCGGTGATCATCCATACCCGAGGCGCCCGGGCGGATACCCTTGGCTTGCTGCGCGATGCTGCGTTGCCCCAGGCCGGCGTACTGCACTGCTTTACCGAAGATTGGGAAATGGCCAAGGCTGCGCTGGACATGGGTTACTACATTTCCCTGTCCGGGATTGTCACGTTCCGCAACGCCGATGCCCTGCGCGAGGTGGCCGGCAAGGTGCCGGCCGACCGCCTGCTGGTGGAGACTGATTCGCCGTACCTGGCACCGATTCCGTACCGCGGCAAACCGAACCTGCCGCAATATGTGCGGGAAGTGGCGGAGTTCCTGGCGATGCTGCGTGGCGAATCCTACGAGCGGTTCGCCGAGCAGACGACGGAAAACTTCAAGCGCTTGTTCCCATTGGCTCATGTCCGTTCGCCAGGGGCTTGAATTTCGAGCAAAAAAAACCCGGGTTCTGGGGGGTGAATCCGGGTTAAGACCATTAGGAGTAAAACAAAGGCACGCGGTCCTTTGGTACCTTTATCGGCCTGGCACTTGGGGGAGATGCCGCGCCGACAATTCAAGTATTGATCACCCAGCGGGCGCGTCCAGTGTGGCCAAGGCGGTTTTTAAACGGATTTGGAATACGGTCGCTTCGGATAAGTTCTCATGTCGTCGGTGCCAGGCTGGAATGACCCGCAGGTGTGAGGCGCGCTGAGTCATTCTGTATAATTTTGTGTAGAACTGTGGCTGGGAACGGATGATCCGTGCATTTTTGCGTAAGTTAGGCATAATACCCGGCTTCGAATTTTGACCTGTCAGACCTTTTTCTTATGCACAAAGAACCCCGTAAGGTCCGTGAGTTTCGTCGCCGCGAGCAGGAAATTCTCGACACCGCGCTCAAGTTGTTCCTCGACCAGGGTGAGGACAGCGTCACCGTCGAGATGATTGCGGATGCCGTGGGTATCGGCAAAGGCACGATTTATAAACATTTCAAATCCAAGGCGGAGATCTACCTGCGCCTGATGCTCGACTACGAGCGCGATCTGAACGAGCTGCTGCATTCGGCCGACGTGGATAAGGACAAGGAAGCCCTGTCCCGGGCCTACTTCGAGTTCCGCATGCGCGATCCCCAGCGCTACCGCTTGTTCGACCGCCTGGAAGAAAAAGTCGTCAAGGGTAACCAGGTGCCGGAAATGGTCGAGGAGCTGCACAAGATCCGTGCCTCGAACTTCGATCGCCTGACCTTGCTGATCAAGGGCCGGATCAGCGAAGGCAAGCTTGAGGACGTTCCGCCTTATTTCCACTACTGCGCTGCATGGGCGTTGGTGCACGGCGCGGTGGCGCTGTATCACTCACCGTTCTGGAGCAACGTGCTGGAAGATCAGGAAGGCTTCTTCCAGTTCCTGATGGACATCGGCGTGCGCATGGGCAACAAGCGAAAGCGCGATACCGACATCCCGAACCACTGACATTCACCTGTCTGATTGCGCCATGTCTGCTTACATGGCGCAGTGCCCCAGTCATATACTCAGGCATGGGACTTGCGAAAACCTGAATTCTGGGTCAAGTTTCGTCAGTCCGATTCTTCTTCCGCCGGAGTGATCCATGATCGTTGATCGTCAGGGCAGGCGCTTTCGCAATTTGCGGGTCAGCCTGACTTCCGCCTGCAACTACGCTTGTACCTATTGCGTGCCTGACGGCAAGCGGCTGGTGGCTGCACAGGACGAACTGTCGGCCGAGGCGATGGCTCGGGGCGTGGCCTACCTGATCGAGGCGGCTGGTATCGAGCGGCTGCGCATCACCGGGGGGGAGCCGCTGGTCAGCCCCAAGCTCGAGCATTTCATGACGGCAGTAGGGCAGATGGGCCTGGAGGACATCAGCCTGACCACCAATGGCCAACTGTTAGCAAAAAAACTGCCGCTGCTGGTGCAAGCCGGCATCCGTCGGATCAACGTTTCCCTCGATACGCTCGACCCCGAGGCATTTCGCAGCATCGCCCGTGGCGGCGACCTGATGACGGTGCTTCACGGGATGGATCAGGCTCGTGCGGCGGGCATCAAGATCAAGGTCAACATGGTGCCGCTGCGCGGGCAGAACCTGGATCAGGTCATGCCGTTGCTCGATTACTGCCTGGAACGTGGCTATGAGCTGCGCTTCATCGAGTTGATGCGCATGGGGCACCTGGCCAGCGACTCCAATGCATTTTTGCAGCAATTCGTCAGCCTCCAACAGTTGTTGAGCCTGATTGGCGACCAATACGAATACCTGCAGGCCAATGCGCCCGTGGATGCCACTGCGGTGCGTTATGAAATTCCGGGGAGGGGGCATTTCGGGGTGATTGCCAACGAGAGCGTCCCGTTCTGCCGCACCTGTTCACGGCTGCGGTTGTCTTCGACAGGCTGGTTGCATGGCTGCCTGTCATCGAGTAATCGCCACTTCATTGGCGATCTGCTGGACAAGCCCCGTCATCAGGCGTTGCCGGCCATCCAGCGGCTGTTGGTCAAGGCGTTGGGAGACAAGCAGGAAGTGGCGTTCTCCGGTGGGGCTACCATCATGAAGATCATCGGCGGCTGATTGATCGTCATCCCGGGCAAGCCTTGCTCTCGCAAGGCTGTTCTTGCCCCTGGCAGCAAACACTCGATCTTCTGGATAAATCTAATAGCCCCATTTTGTTGAGCTGGCGCAAAAGCTGCATCCAACGACCATTCGCCGGTTTTCCGACACCGGTTTCTGGAGGGTAGGATGCGTAGCCTGGTTTTGCTGCTGGCCGTCATGGCACTTGGCGGTTGCATGAATGTCAGCGACATGGGGGAGGGCGTGCGTTATCACATGAGCGACGCCGGTTTGCTGGATCATAGTGACAGCCGTCGCATTAATAACCTGCGTATCCAACCCGATTCGTTCATCTACATTGCCCAGGGCGCCTTCGCTCCGCCGGGCAGTGCGTATCCTCGTCCTAACGTCGTGGCGGAAGAAGCCTTCAATGGCTTTATCGAATACTTCCCCATGGTCCGCCGCGCCCGGGTGCCCGAAGGACTGGATCAGGCCATGGGCGAAGCCCGTGCCGCCGGCGCTCATTACCTGCTGTACACCCGATTCGCCAAGGCCGACAACCGTATTGGCAACACGGATGAATGGCTCGATGAAGAGGCGGTCGATCGCCTGGGGGTCGACACCAGTGTGATTCAGATCATGTTGATCGAGACCAGCACCCAGTATTTGATTGATACTGCACGTATCAAGAGTCGTGGCGGTTTGCTGACGCTGCACGACAAACAGCCACAGGACCTCATCGCCACGCCTTTGCGTGAATATGCCCGCAGCCTGTTGGGGATGAGCGACGAGTAAACACAAGGAATCACCATGAGCGGACCGCAAAAAGCCAATGACTTGCTGGGGCAGATCCCCAAGACCAAGGGCTTGCCGCCGGTCCACTTGTGGAACCCCGATTTCTGCGGCGACATCGACATGCGCATCGCTCGCGATGGCACCTGGTATTACCTGGGCACGCCCATCGGGCGCAAGCCGATGGTCAAGTTGTTCTCCACCATCATCCGCCGCGACGGCGATGATTACTTCCTGATTACCCCTGTGGAAAAAGTCGGCATCCGGGTCGACGATGCGCCGTTCGTGGCCGTAACTGTCGAGGTCGAAGGCGAGGGTGAAGGACAGGTGTTGCGCTTTACGACCAACGTCGATGAAACCACCGAGGCCGGCAGTGAACATCCGATGCGAGTGGTGATCGATCCGCAAACCCAGGAGCCCGCGCCCTATGTGCATGTGCGCAGCAATCTCGAAGCGTTGATTCATCGCAATGTGTTCTACCAGTTGGTGGACCTGGCGGTGAGTCGTGAGATCGAGGGGCAGCGGTGGTTGGGTGTGTGGAGCGGCGGGGCGTTCTTCCCGATCGGCCTGGAACCGTAAATCCACATTTGTTTGCGTAAATTCGGATTGACACCCAATCATATGATGATTAGCGTGAGCCACCGATAAGAGTGGCCCACGGGGTTTTCATGTCCAGCAGTTATCATGCATCGACCGTTGATTGGCTGGGGGGCTGGATCGCCGCCGGCCAGGTCAAGCCTGGACAGACCATCAAGGTCGAGGCGGACTTGGGTGAGCAACTGGGGGTCAGCCGCACAGTGATCCGCGAGGCGATCAAGACCCTGGTGGCCAAGGGCATGCTGGAAGTCGGGCCGAAGGTGGGGACGCGGGTATTGCCGGTGCGACGCTGGAACCTGTTCGATCCACAGGTCGTCGGTTGGCTGTCACGCAGCGGTTTGCCGGAAAACTTTGTCGACGACCTGCTCGACCTGCGCCGCACCATCGAACCCATGGCGGTACGCTGGGCGTGCGAGCGGGCGACCGTCGAGCAGGTGGAGGCAATCCGACTGGCCTATCATGCGTTGGAGCGGGCCGTTGACAGCGACGCTGACTACAATCGTGCCGACCAGTATTTCCACGAATGCATCCTCGCCGCCAGCCACAATCAATTCATAGAGCAAATGGTCCCGGCCCTGGGGGCGTTGTTGGCCGTCTCGTTCGAGGTGTCTGCCGCCGACCCGGATGAACTTCGCCGGACCTTGCCTATCCACAAGGACATCGCCGATGCCATCGCCGCCCGTGACGCCGCGCGGGGTGTCTGGGCCTGCATGACGCTGATCGATAACGCTGACCTGGCCATCAAGCGCTTTTACCCTGACTTGATGGCCGGTCGTACAGACACTGCCGGGCAAGCCGGAAACAGGAGAATTCAATGATGTGGACGGCTGTGACGGAACACCGGGCGAAACTGGGCGAGGGGCCTTTCTGGGATGAACAGACCCAGGCGCTGTACTGGGTGGATATCGCGGGTAAGCAGGCGCTGCGGTTGATCGGCGCCAATGTGGATATCTGGCAGATGCCCGAGCACGTGTCCGCCTTCATCCCGACCCAAAGCGGCGACGCCCTGGTGACCCTGAGCAGTGGTGTCTATCGGTTGGACCTGGAGTCGCCAGGCCTGGAACCCCGGTTGACGCTGCTGTGCATGGCCGATCCGCAACCAGGCAACCGGGCCAATGAAGCCCGCTGCGATGCCTTGGGCCGGCTCTGGCTCGGCACCATGCAGAACAACATCGGCGAAAACGGCGAGGACCTGCCCATCGAACGGCGGTCCGGTGGGCTGTTTCGCGTGGGCGGCGATGGCCGGGTCATGCCATTGTTGCGCGGGCTGGGCATCCCTAACACGCTGTTGTGGAGTCCCGATGGCACCACGGTGTATTTCGGCGAAAGCCTTGATGGCACGTTGTACCGGCATTTCATTCATCCCGATGGCAACCTGGCGCCCGCCGAGGTCTGGTTCGGTCCTCACTCCCTTGGGGGGCCGGACGGTTCGGCGATGGATGCCCGGGGATATGTCTGGAATGCCCGTTGGGATGGCAGTTGCCTGCTGCGGCTGAACCCGGACGGTCAGGTTGACCGGGTCATCGAGCTGCCGGTCAGTCGCCCCACCAGTTGTGTGTTCGGTGGCGAGGACCTCAAGACGCTATATATCACCAGCGCGGCGAGTCCATTGGGACATCCGTTGGACGGTGCGGTGCTGTCCATGCGGGTTGATGTGCCGGGTGTGGCTTGCACACGGTTTGCTGGATAAATCCCATAATATGGGATGTAAATATATATATTGAGATTGTTTGGCGGTCGGGTTTATAGTCGGCTCCATCAGCGATACGCACTTACAAAAAAAACAAAGCAGGTGAAGTTTCCATGGCTGAACCCCTTTCCTTGCCGCCGGTGCCTGAACCACCGAGGGGCGAGCGACTGAAGAACAAGGTGGTGCTATTGACGGGCGCCGCCCAAGGCATTGGCGAGGCGATCGTTGCCGCGTTCGCCTCGCAGCAGGCACGCCTTGTGATTAGCGACATCCAGGCTGAAAAAGTCGAGGAGGTCGCCGCCCACTGGCGTGAGCGCGGCGCCGATGTGCAGGCGCTGAAAGTCGATGTGGCGAACCAGCAGGACCTGCACGCCATGGCCCGTCGTGCGGTTGAGCTGCACGGCCGCATCGATGTGCTGGTGAACTGCGCCGGGGTCAATGTGTTCCGCGACCCACTGCAAATGACCGAAGAGGATTGGCGTCGCTGCTTCGCCATCGACCTGGACGGCGCCTGGTATGGCTGCAAGGCCGTGTTGCCGCAGATGATCGAGCAGGGCGCGGGCAGCATCATCAACATCGCGTCGACTCATTCGTCCCACATCATTCCCGGTTGTTTCCCTTACCCAGTGGCCAAGCATGGCTTGCTCGGCCTGACCCGCGCCCTGGGCATCGAATACGCACCCAGGGGCCTGCGGGTGAATGCCATCGCGCCGGGCTATATCGAAACCCAACTGAACATCGATTACTGGAACGGCTTCGCCGACCCTCATGCCGAACGCCAGCGAGCCATGGATTTGCATCCACTGCGGCGCATTGGCCAACCGATCGAAGTGGCAATGACGGCCGTGTTCCTGGCCAGCGACGAAGCGCCTTTCATCAATGCTTCATGCATCACCCTCGATGGTGGACGTTCGGTCATGTATCACGACTGAATGTCCGGGGTTCCAGGCATTTACGCTGCCTGTCATCCAATCATCATACGATATGACTATTTGGATCTATGCTGTAGCAACACGTTTTAACCGCCCGGCCTGCGTAGTCCCACCCTGGTGGAGTAGAAACCGGACGTTTGGCTTTCAATAAAAAAAACAAGGAGTCAGCTATGAATCATCGCCGTGGGATTCGTTCCCTGTGCCGCGCCGCCCTGGCGGTCACCGCGTTCAGCCTCAGCAGCAGCTTGCTGGCCGCTGAAGAAGTGAAGATCGGTTTCCTGGTCAAGCAGGCCGAGGAGCCCTGGTTCCAGACCGAATGGGCGTTCGCC
>Ga0209795_10001845_pt1 | contig 12480 bp, 12 predicted proteins | sample AgamicOrMarz_FD_187166 | JGI IMG/M metagenome (GOLD analysis project Ga0209795, IMG submission 187166) | Agave microbial communities from Guanajuato, Mexico - Or.Ma.rz (SPAdes) (version 2) | ecosystem: Host-associated > Plants > Phyllosphere > Phylloplane/Leaf | place: Guanajuato, Mexico...
ATAAACCAGACTTTTAAGAAAAAAGGTCCAAGCAATATAAATAAAGAATAGGGTAAACCAGATTACTCCAATAAAAGTCAAAAAATCAGAAAATTTCACTTATTAGAACCAGAATTACTCATTTAAATTATTATTCTAGATGAACCAATTCAGTCGATCTAGTCAATAAAAACAATCTAAAACAAAAGCAGATAAAACCTCACAGTGAAGTGTGAAAATAAAAAGCATCCTTATTCATTAAGGCAGGTATATAACTTAGTTGTTGTATTTATGACTACATATGTAAACAAGTCTTATTATCAAATGCTTTACCCCTTAAAATTCGAGAAAATAAAGTTTTAAGGGGTAGATGTTGGATTTTTTTAATTTTTTTCGCGAAATTCGGGTTCAGTTAAGCCATTATCCTTGGCTAGAGATGATTGTTTCACTCACTCTTTTAATTTTATTTGCAGCAATAGCAAATTTTATTGCCAAACGAATTATTGTTCGAGGCGTTCGTCATTTAGTCACAAAACTTAAATCACCCAATCAATCAATTTTTGCTCAGCATAGTGTCATAAAGAAATTTGCAAATATTGTTCCTGCTGTTGTGATTATGAACGGTATTGCAACAGTTCCACATCTATCTGCGAAGTTTATTGCTTTTGTAGAAATGGGGGCGCAAGCATTCATTTTTCTCACGCTCGCACTTACAGTGAGTGAGCTGTTAAATATCTTCAACCTTATTTATCAGCGTAATCCAAAATCTAGAAACAAGCCGATTAAAGGTTACTTACAACTCGTTAAACTCATTTTATTTGTTGTGTGTGGCCTGATGATTTTGGGAACGTTCCTTAAAAAGGATGTGTTCACATTACTTGCAGGTTTTGGTGCGATGGCAGCAGTATTAATGCTGGTTTTCCAAAACACCATTTTGTCTTTGGTTGCTAGTGTGCAAATTGCATCTTATGACATGGTTCGTATTGGAGACTGGATTGAAATGCCATCACTCAATGCAGATGGTGATGTGATTGATATTTCATTGCATACAGTCACTGTGCAAAATTTTGATAAAACCTACACGACCATTCCGACCAATAAGCTGGTTACCGATACATTTAAAAACTGGCGAGGTATGAGCAATTCAGGTTGTCGTCGAATGAAGCGTTCACTCTTTCTCGATCAAAGCAGTGTTCATTTCATGAGTGACGAAGAACAACAAAAGCTCAAAGAGTTTTTATTATTAGATCAATATCTGGATGCAAAGAATTCTGAAATTGAAGAGTTCAATAAACAGTTAAGCAATCAATCTCGTTATAACAAGCGCCGTTTAACCAATATCGGAACATTCAGAGCTTATGTAGAGTTTTATTTGCGCCAGCATAAGGGGGTTGCCCAAAATCAAACCATTATGGTTAGACAATTACAGCCGACCAGTCAGGGCTTACCTTTAGAAATCTATGCATTTACCAATACCATTGCATGGGTTTCTTATGAAGCGATTCAGTCCGATATTTTTGATCATTTAATTGCGATTCTTCCCGAGTTTGGTTTACGTGTTTACCAAGCACCTTCGGGTCATGATTTGCAAAGATTAACGGCAGAGATTAACCCAAATTAAGATTTAAGCTGCCCATACAAATCCTAAATTATTTTTGAGAAGCTCCCATAAGGGGGCTTTTTTTAATTTTTCTTAATCTAGCATGTCTCACTTAATCTTTATTTTAAAAGACTAATTTAAATTTTTGACCGTTCTGACATAGGAATTGTCCTTTAATGATATTAACAAGTTCCTTTTTGGAACTTAATGTGTAGCTATCTTGAGGAAGAGAAAAAGAACATGTACCCAAACACATTCAAGGAGATGACATCTAAAACTTTATGGCTTTCTGATATTCATGCGGGTCACTGGGGAATTGCGAGCCATCCTGATTTAATCGCATTGCCTATTCGTAACTATATTCAAAAGCTCACTGCATAAAAAAGAATCACGCCGGAGGCCTAAGATGAAAAATGATTTAAAGCTCGCATCGCCATTTGTATTTAAGAAAAAAATTACGTTAAAAAATAGGCTGATTAAATCAGCTTTAAGTGAAGCATTGGCTCATACCGATGGGCGACCGAGTAAAGAGCTGATTCAGTTATATCGAACATGGTCTCAGTCTGGAGCTGGGGTTTTGATTACCGGTAACGTGATGATTGACTCTAGAGCAATCGGTGAACCGGGTAATGTCATTATCGAAGATGAAAAAGATTTTGACCTCATCAAAGAATGGGCAGAAGTTGCTAAATCTGGTGGTAGTGAAATCTGGATGCAAATAAACCATCCTGGTAAACAAGCAATTCGAGGGTTAAATAAAGAAACGGTTTCACCTTCTGCTGTGCCGTTTGGCCCGAAAATGGCGGCAGTTTTTGCGACACCACGAGAGTTAACTCATGATGAAATTGAAGATCTGATTCAACGCTATGCAAATACCGCTGAGATTGCCAAGAAAGCAGGGTTTACAGGTGTTCAGTTACATGGTGCACATGGTTATTTAATTAGCCAGTTTCTTTCTCCGCATCATAACCGCCGTACAGATCAATGGGGCGGAAATATAGAAAATCGACGTAGATTTGTGCTTGAAATTTATAAGGAAATTCGTAATCGAGTTGGGCCGGACTATCCGGTAAGTATTAAATTAAACTCAGCCGATTTTCAAAGAGGCGGTTTTACCGAAGAAGAATCGCTAGCAACCATTCAAGCATTGGATGAAGTAGGTATCGATTTAATCGAAATTTCTGGCGGAACCTATGAAAAACCGATTATGCAATTGGGTAAATCCAAAGCTTCAACCCTCTCTCGTGAAGCTTACTTTCTCGACTTTGCTAAAAAAGTGCGTGAACAAAGTAAAGTGCCACTTATGGTGACAGGTGGGTTTAGAAGTCTGCAAGGAATCGAAAGTGCTTTATCAAATAATGATTTAGATTTTATTGGTCTTGGCCGAATTTTCGCAATTGAACCGTTGGCATCAAAACGGCTATTAAGTGGGCTTGAAACTATTAATCAAGTTAAACCATTAACTACAGGTTTTAAGTTTATTGATAATTTGGGGTCATTAGAAATTACTTGGTATACGCGTCAAATGCATAGATTAGGACGGGGGAGCTTACCGATTCCAAATGAAAATGGACTTAAATCTTTTATTTTAGATATTAAAGATAAAGGACTGGGTATTTTCAAGACTCGTCGATTACGTGCGTCTTAAAAACTATGAAATAAATTTTCATATCAGTGAGGGCATAAGTTATGTCGGCAAATCACCAAATACAAATATCTCGGTTCAGCTTCGTAGCAAAGCTTATGGGTTACAGCTTTATTCTATTTTTTGCCGGAGCCGCACTTCTCATTTTTTTAAATATTCCCGACATTTTACTTCAATTCGAATGGGGTGAATTTCTGGTTCGATTAGTTCGCTGGGGAGAGGTGCATGGTGGAGCTGAGCATTACGAGTTGATGATCTCAGCCATCTATATTGTATGGGGCTGGTTTCTTTTGAAAGCGGCCAAAGAGCCTTTAAAGAACTATATGTTTTTTGAATTTACCATGGTTGCAAATATTGCTCACTTCGGGACAATGCTTGTTATGGGTTTGGTCATGACACATGAATCTCCACATTTAATTGGAGATGTATTGTTGGGATGGGTCATTCTCTTAATTTATATTTATTTCTGGTGGCCTGTGAGGAAAATATATAAATCTGATCATAATTTGATTCAGTCCGTTTAAGAACTAAACGGTGAAGGGTGACGGAAATTGAACTCGAACCCTTCACTGTAGATTATCCTGCAAACCAAATGTTCTGATGATCACACATGGGACTCAAATGCTTAATGCGTAGATTGTCCTGCTCAAAATTACCAAAACCTCCAGCAATATCTAACTCATTGCCTACGGCGACAAGCTTACCTTTATAAATTAAGGTTTCTTTTTCAGAATCCCACTGAGCGGTGTTTTCCGGAAAAATAATGAGGATGTCATTCACATAGAGGCACTCTTGTTTTAGCTGCAATATTCCTTTTAAGCGAGCTGATGCAGAAACGCCATTAAACTGATAAACAGGCAGTTTCACTGCACTCGTATTTTCGTTCGCCTCTTGCCGCTGACATCCCGCCAGAAGAGCAAATACAACTGCACAAATTAATTTATTATTAATACCCAATTTTGTTCCTATAGGGGCTTTCATATAATTTTGATAGTAATGGACAAATGTTGCATATCAACATTTACATTGTTAGAGAAGATTTCATCTCATTCACTCACATGAGTAATTCTTAAATTATTATAGTTTATTTATTTGTATATTGTTATATTTTTCATCCATGTATTGAGACAAAATGCGCCGTGTTACCTTTTATGAAAAGGTATTTGTAATTTATTTTTAACCTTAATTTTATCTTAAGGCATAAACTTTTAGATAGCAGCTAATGAAAGTATGTTTGGGAACATACAATGATGAGTCATGAGAATTTATCTAAAACCTTGAGTAAAGTTCCAGAAGTCACCTTATTATTCTGGATCATAAAAATTGCAGCTACAACGCTAGGTGAAACCGCTGGAGATGCGCTATCCATGTCCCTTAATTTGGGATATGTAATCAGTACGGCAATTTTTGCAGTGATCTTTGCAGTATTTGTCGGACTACAAATTAAAGCCAAAAACTATAATTCATTTTTTTACTGGGCTACGATCATTGCCACTACGACCTTAGGGACGACGATTGCCGATTTCGTTGATCGAACTTTAGGCGTGGGCTATGCAGGAGGGAGCCTTATATTACTTATTTTATTAGGCTTATCTCTGTTTGTTTGGTATTTAAGCTGCGGCACAATTTCAGTAAAAAGTATCCAGTCTGCAAAAAGCGAAGCGTTCTATTGGTTAACCATCATGTTTTCTCAAACATTAGGGACAGCTTTGGGCGATTGGACGGCTGATACGCAAGGGTTGGGATATACGAGCGCTGCTTTAATCTTTGGCACTTTATTGTTGGTTTTGGCAATCTGTTATTTTTATACCAAAATTTCAAGAACCTTATTATTTTGGTTGGCCTTTGTTCTTACCAGGCCTCTAGGTGCGGTATTGGGAGATTTTCTGGATAAACCTATCGCGCATGGTGGATTAGAACTAAGCAGATTTAGTGCGTCTTTCGTCTTATTGGCTTTCATTGTGATTTGTTTAATGGTCTTTAAACCTAGAGCGGCACAGACATCTCACTGATGATTCCTTAGCTAAATAATCAGTTCGAGTAAGTTGAATCATATGAATAGATCAATCTGAATCCTTTAGCTCTAACATTTGATGAATGCTCATGAATCGTTATTGAATGAATTGAGTATGTGTATTCATAACGGATGAGTTCTATTTATATATTTGGCTTACCTCCTGCGGTGAAATATGACGTGTTATCCACCAAAAAAGCAGTGCCAACAGACTAACACCTGCACCGAGTGCGCACACGCCAAGCCATCCCGCATAGGCATAAGTCGCCGTTGTGCTGATTGCACCTAATCCACTACCGATTGCATAAAACAGCATGTAAAGACCAACAAGCCGGCTATGCGATTCTGGACGAGTACGGAAAATCATACTCTGGTTGGTTACATGGAGGGCTTGTCCGCCCAAGTCCAATAATACAATGCCAATCACTAGTGCCCAGAGTGAGTAACTCATAAGTGAGAGTGGTCCCCAAGCAAGCAGTAATATGAAAAGTGCTACCGCGCTTGTACGCTGAGCATATCCGCGGTCAGCCCAATAACCCGCTCGTGCAGCAGCCAATGCACCCACAACTCCGACGAGTCCAAAAGACCCAATAATAGTATGCGAAAAACGATATGGCGGCTCACTCAACGGTAGGACCAGTGCGCTCCAAAAAATATTGAATGCAGCGAACATGAGTAAAGCTAAGACACCGCGCACTTGTAATACTTTTTCTTGGCGCAGCAGTTTTAGCATAGTGGCTAGAAGTTGCGGGTAGCGCATGTTAACGGGCTGAATTTTTAAATGAGGCAGACGTTTCCAAAGGGGCAATGCAATCATAACCATGATAACGGCTGCGCAAACATACACGCCGCGCCATCCCGCTAAATCACTAATTCCTCCTGAAAATACTCGGGCAAGCAGTAAACCAATGAACACACCACTTTGTGCGGTGCCGACCACATGTCCTTGCTCATGTGGAGCAGCAGCACTCGCAGCATAAGCAATGAGACCTTGAGTCATGGCCGTACCGAGTAAACCCACGGCAAGCATGCCAGCCAAAAGAATGATTGTAGAATGGGCAAAGGCAACCACGAGCAATGCCGAAATCAAAGCTAGTAACTGCATAGCCATTAATCGGCGCCGATTTACAAGATCACCCAGCGGTACTAAAAACACGAGGGCAAGCGCACAACCAATTTGCGTGGCTGTAACTACACCACCAATGGCGGCATGACTAACATTAAAGTCCTTGGCCAATATATCGAGCAAGGGCTGTGCATAGTAGACATTTGCTACGCTTGCACCACTTGCAATAGCAAATAGCAAAATTACGCTACGGGGCATGCTCGAAAACGGTTTATCGCTTTCTGCGTGTGAAGCTGAAGATGCAAGAGAAACTTTCATGGGCTTAAATCCATTCAATCTGGTTTTAAAATGCAACTAGTTGAATGTTAAGTCTACTAGTTTTAAAATGCAACTAGATAACTTGTTACTGATGATTGGTAAGGAAACTTAATGACGAACTCTATATTGTTAAAAGATGAACCTTGTCCAGTTGCGCGCTGCGTCAATCTCATAGGAGACCGCTGGTCACTGCTTATTGTGCGTGATGCTTTCGATGGAATGCGCCGTTTTGGAGATTTCCAGCGGAGTTTAGGTGTTGCACGAAATATTCTTTCTGACCGACTAAAAAAGTTAGTGGATGCTGGTGTTCTTGAAATGCAAGACGCTTCAGATGGCACGGCTTATCAAGAATATGTGTTGACTGCTAAAGGGGAGAGTTTATTCCCAGTCGTTGTAGCTTTACGACAATGGGGAGAACAGAACCTATTTGAAAGTGGTGAGCGCCATTCTCTGTTAATTGATAAAAATACAGGTCAGCAAATTCCATTTATGGTGCCAGTCGCGGCAGATGGAACAGTGCTGAAAGCTTCTAACACTCAAGTGCAAAAGGTGAAATAAAATAAGACAAAACAAAAATAACCTTTTTTAACTTAAATTTGGGCAGATTAGTTGGTAACCTTGCGCGTCAAATTAAGGTGAGATTATGAGATTTATATTCCTCTTTATAAGCGCGATTTCAATTCAATGTTATGCAGCATCGGAAGCCATGGAAATTCATTACTGTGAAACTGTGAAGAAAGCAGCGAGTGGGGTGATGGATGCAAGACAACATGAAGTGCCAGCTAAAGAGTTACACGACATAGCCAATCATCTTGAAGAGCAACAAGCCAAACAACTTTATCAAGAGCTTATCAAATCTGCATATTCTTCAAAATTATTTGAAGACCCTCTCATTAAGTCAAAAGCTGTCGAAAATTTTCAAACCACGTGGCATGAACAATGTTTAGCAAAAGAATTAGCTAAAAATATTTGAGAAGGTTAGTGAGAAATAGCTAACTAACTGATACTAAAAACCACCTAATTTTTTAAACTAGGTGGTTTTTTTATTTGAAAGCAGTAAATGAGGCTCGAAATTGTGACTCCAAGCTTAGCTATGTTGTAATAAATTTTAAATAACAATAAGTTGTATTTTAATGAGACCGAATCTTTTTTTACATAAAATTGAGTTGGCTTCTATAGTTTATTCCAAATTTTAATAGAAATTAATTTAGTTTTGAAATAATCTTGAAATGTATTAGTTTGCATGAAATCATGCACTTTATATAAATACTTGTAAAAAACATAAAAATCTAACGAGGTAATAAGTTGAAGTGTTTAAATGATTTCTTAAATTTAGACGGTTTTATTTTTGAAAAAGAATATAATTCTATTAGCCTTGATCCAGATCATTTCACCCCCGGATTTTTGACAGCTTTAGCTGCATTTATAAAAACTAACAATGTTCCTGAAAAAGAGTTTCATGCTTTTGATGAGCAAATGTCTTATTTAAGAACTGTTGGCTTTCATAAGGAATTATGGCAAATAGGGGATAACATTAATCGTGTTAACTGCGGTAGAACTTATTCGCCTTTAACTCCTTTGAAAAGTCTAGGGGAAGTGGATCTAGCAAATACAACAATAAATAATTGTATTAGAGAGCTTGTTAATCAGGAAAAAAGTGAGGGTATCGCAAGTCTTTTTCGTGTAGTAGGTGAACTCCATGACAACGTTTGGTCACATGGAAAGTCTACTGGTTTTTCGATGGCACAACGAACTAGAGTACCTAATACAAGTGGGGCTGACCATTATATTCATTTTGCGTTGGCAGATAGTGGTTTAGGTTTTTTAGAAGAGTTAAATAGAGCAAAAATAGAAATTAAAGACCATCAAAGTGCAATTGAATGGTGTATTCAAGAAGGTAATTCTTCTAAACTTAAAAAAAATAATGAAGATGATTGGACTCAGAGATTACCGGAAGATTTGATTGGTGGTGATCCAATGATGGGATTTGGTGGGGAAGTACCTGAGAATAATCATCAAGGTTTAGGATTAGCTCATCTTATTAAGTTAATTATTGATTACAAAGGTGAATTACAGCTTTGTACTGGAAATGCATTATTAATTATAGATTCTTTAGGTAAAAGAACTTATAAAATATTAAAAAATGAATGGAAAGGCGTGGCAATTTCTTGTAGATTCAAGATGTCTGAATTAAGACAATCGATTAAAAAAAATACACTTGAAGATTCTGCTCGGAAACATATAATAATAGAACGATTAAGAGGTGTTAAAAATGATCAAAGTATTTAATTTGCCCTATGGTGATCTTGCATCAAGAACTTTGGCTGTACCTTTTCGTCAAATGTTAGAAACTGCTTTTACTGAAGATGACTTTTCTACTATTCAAGTAGATCTTAAGGACGTTCAGTCAATTTCTGAATCTTATGCAGATGAATTATTTGGAATTCTTGTAAAAGAATTTGGAGTAGAAACAGTGCTAGATAGAATGAAAATAACAAATGCTGACGATTATGTTTTAGAAAGTATCGCATCTGTAATAGATCGTCGTGCTACAAGTTTTTGTTAATAATAAATAATCAATAGATTAAAAAGGCGCTTTAAGCGCCTTTTTAATTTTTACGTCTCGACTGCCGCAGCGGACTTTGAATATTCAAGTTTTCAAGGATAGGCATAACTTCATTTAGGGTTGTATAATAAATATTAAATAACAATAACTTGCAATTTAACGGTGCCGAAGTGTGTTGAATAATTTTTTACAACTTTTTCAAAGTATAAGTTAAGATTTATACAGATATTTTAATATTTTTGAGTAAATGAAAAAGTTTAATAAATTTGAATTGTCTGGAGTAGGTGTTTTTCTACTTATATTTTGTATTTTCATTTCCTTGATAGGAAAGAAAGTGTTTGATTTGGATGGCGATTACCTTTCAGCTGCTGCAACTCTTTTTGCTGCCGTAATAGCTGCAATTCTCTACAATGATTGGAAAGATCAACATGGTTTAAACTTATTAGATAAATACCACAACGAATTAAAATTATTAAAACTCTATATTAATAATAATAGGTCTTCCATTAAGGAAGGTTTCAATAACTTCTTCAATAGTACTAGTTCGTATATGCCTTTAGACGATTTTACAAGAATAAAAATTAACAATTTAAATGAAGATTTGGGCAAGCTTGAATCAACATTGAATGAATATTTGATCTTTCTTAATAACATAAAAAACAATAATTTAATTCGAAGCCATAAGAAAAGTGTCATGCACATTCAAAATGAATTATTTGAAGTTAAGTCAAGTATATTAAGAATTAATAATTTACCCTCACGGAAATTTGAAGATGAAATGTCTTTCTCCGTTGAGTGCGGAAGCATATCGAACTTTATAAATATTTTTAATGATTTCAGTGAAGTCGCTTTACCGAATTTCTATTTCAAATATTTTAATATACAAGATTAAAAGGGCATTTAGTCCTTTAATTTTTCCGTCTCGACTGCCGTTGCTGCCTTTGAATATTTAAGTTTTCAAGGATAGAGATAACTTCATTCGGATCGTAAAGATGTTTCCCATCAGGCCCTTTATTGAATGAACGAAGCTCATCAATAATCAATTTACGAGATAGGCTATAGCGATCAATTAACCATACTGCAGTAACTGAAATGACGTAGCTAAATAACTAAAACCTCTGGTACGAATAAAAGTTGTTTCATGTCATAATTAAAAACCTAATGATTCAAATAGTTAGAAGTGTGAAAGGTATTATATAAATGAAGAAATTAATGCTTACATTGTTAGTGTTATTTTGTGGGGTTGCTCATGCAGAATGTAAAACTGGCAATGTTTATTCTGATATTGAATGCTTTGAAAAACAGTTAAAAACTGATAAAGCTAAAATGAATAAGATATACAATAAATTAGCTTCAAACTTGGATAGTGAAGGGAAAGCCAGTTTGGAAAATTCCCAAAAGGCTTGGCTTGATTATCGTACAAAGCAATGTTCTGGTTTGATGGGATATTATGGCTCTCAAGCACTGGGAGCAGGTTCACATTTAATTATTTTAAGTTGTGAAGCCGATAAAACTAAAGAACGCCTTAATGAGCTTAAAAGTTTAGATCTTTAAAAATAGGTCTTAAAAATTATGATATTTTAAATATTTAATTCTAAACCTGCCTTTTGGTGGGTTTTTTTAATACTTAAAGTATAGGTCAGTTGAATAGTCTAATTAATCAAAGCGAATAACTATCAAACAATAAAAAAACCACCTAATTCTTTCGAATTAAGTGGTTTTTAAATTTTGGAGCGGGAAACGAGACTCGAACTCGCGACCCCAACCTTGGCAAGGTTATGCTCTACCAACTGAGCTATTCCCGCAATGTGAGCACATTATAGAGTGTTTCACTAAAGTGTCAACACTCTTGTGATTTAATTGAACATTTAATCAGCACGACGCCAAACTGTACCTTGGCGTGTATCTTCTAATACAACACCTTGGTCGAGCAAAGACTGACGAATGCCGTCTGCTTTAGCAAAGTCTTTTGCTTTTTTCGCATCAACACGTTGTTGAATAAAATCTTCAATTTCAGCATCAGACAAAGTAAGCGCTTCTTGTCCAATATCTGATTTTAAGAAATCATCTACATTGTGTTGTACTAAACCTAAAATGTTGGTGAGGTGACGTAGTGTCGAATAAAGCACAGTTGCTTGGTCAGCTTGCTCTTCTTTTACAGCACGGTTTAACTCTTTGTTCAGTTCAAACAATACAGCCATTGCTTCGGCTGTGTTGAAGTCATCACACATTGCATTGTTAAAGCGTTCAATAAAGCTTTGATCAAGCGTTTCAGTTGTCGTTTGACCATACACTTGTTGGTAAGCTTTAAATGAGTGATAGAAACGAGTTAAAGAAGTTTTTGCTTCTTTAAGTGCCACATCAGAGAAATTCACAGGACTACGATAGTGTGAAGACACAATAAAGTAGCGAATCACTTCAGGGTGGAATTTTTCCATCACGTCACGAATAGTAAAGAAGTTGCCTAAAGACTTAGACATCTTTTCACCATCAACGTTAATGAAGCCAACATGCATCCAGTAGTTTACATATTGTTCGCCAGTTGAAGCTTCACTTTGCGCAATTTCATTTTCATGGTGAGGGAACATTAAATCTGAACCACCACCATGAATGTCAAAGTGATTACCTAAGCAGCAAGTCGACATTGCAGAACATTCAATGTGCCAACCCGGACGGCCGTTGCCCCAAGGCGATGCCCAAGACGGTTCATTTTCTTTGGCATGTTTCCAAAGTACAAAGTCAAACGGATGTTTCTTTTCAACTTCTACATCAACACGCTCACTCGCGCCAGCTTGCATGTCATCAAGCTTACGGCCAGAGAGGCGACCATATTTCTCAAATTTGGTGACTTCAAAATAAACATCACCGTTTGCAGCAGGGTAAGCAGAACCTTTATTAACCAGATTGCCAATCATGTTTTGCATCTGATCGATATATTCAGTCGCTTTAGGTGCTTCATCAGGTGCAGCACAGCCTAAGTTAGCTGCATCTTCGTTCATTGCATCAATGAAACGAGTAGTAAGCTGCTGAATGGTTTCACCATTTTCATTCGCACGTTTAATAATTTTGTCGTCAATGTCGGTAATGTTGCGAATATAGCGAACATTCCAGCCTTGGCTACGTAAGAAACGAATAATGTAGTCAAATGCAACCATAACTCGAGCATGCCCGATATGACAGTAATCGTAAACGGTCATACCGCAGACGTACATATCGATGTGACCTTCTTTGCGAGGTACAAATTCAACTTTTTTTCGTTGCTCAGAGTTATATAAAACAAACGGTTGCATAA
>Ga0209795_10001848_pt1 | contig 12445 bp, 8 predicted proteins | sample AgamicOrMarz_FD_187166 | JGI IMG/M metagenome (GOLD analysis project Ga0209795, IMG submission 187166) | Agave microbial communities from Guanajuato, Mexico - Or.Ma.rz (SPAdes) (version 2) | ecosystem: Host-associated > Plants > Phyllosphere > Phylloplane/Leaf | place: Guanajuato, Mexico...
AGCAAATGGTACGTTAAGACCATGGTTTGCTAATACCCACCATTCCGCATAGCCAACTGAGAAAGGTGTAATACCGGCAGCTTTAAGCTTTTTCGCTGCAGATTCTAACTCTGAATAGGTTTTTGGGAGTTCTGTAATACCAGCTTTTTTAAATAATTTCTTATTATAAGCAAAACCGTATCCTTCCATGTTTACCGGCTGGCCATAAATTTTTCCGTCCATTGTCATTGGTTTTAAGGCATCTTCATAAGCATCTTTTACCCAAGGCTGATCAGATAAATCTTCTAACTTATCCTTCCAAGTGATCGCTTCTTGATATCCGCCATTTCCGAAGATATCAGGTGCTTTGTTTGAAGCGAACTTTGCTTTAAGGGCTGCAGCACCATCAGCGCCGCCTCCGACTGATTCGATATTAAAAGTAACGTTTGGATGTTCTTTTGTATATTTATCTGTTAACGCTTTCAACTGATCCGCGATTTCAACCTTACCGTTAAAGATATCAACAACGACTTTACCATCTTTGCTGCCGCTGTCTTTTTTCGTACCAGATGCACTGTCACTGTTGCCGCAAGCTCCTAAAAGAAGTGAAGCTGATAAAATCCCCGCTGCGATTGAATATTTTTTAAATGCCATTTGTTTTCCCTCCTGAAATTATATATCTAATTTATATATCCCCGCCGTTAAAATCTTACTGACAGCAGAGTTGACCCCTAGTGGAAGTTGTCTAGCTGCAGCGCCTAGGAAAAAAATGAACTACTTTTTTCCCTGATCAAGGCGCCTCCGCTTTTCGATTTACTTAATGGAACCGCTCGTGATCCCCTTGATAATGTGTTTCTGCATTGAAAAGAAGAAAATTAACAAAGGTATAATACCAAGAACAAGTCCTGCTAAAGCTAAATCCCATTGCTTGGTGTACTGCCCAAAGAAGGAGAATGTCGCTAATGGAATGGTCTTCAATTCTGGATCCTGAAGGACCAGTGATGGTAATAAGTAGTCATTCCATATCCACAAGCTGTTTAGGATGACAATAGTTACAGTGATGGGTTTTAATAATGGGAAAACAATTCTCCAAAACACTCCAAACCGTGTACATCCATCAATAATTGCTGCCTCTTCAAGTTCTACCGGGATACCTTTGATGAACCCGTGATATAAGAAGATCGTCATTCCAGATCCAAAACCTAAGTACATGATAACAAGACCCCAGATACTGTTAAGTAATCCAAAGTTACCGGCCGTTTTAATGAGCGGAATCATAATGGATTGAAACGGAATAATCATGGCTGCAACGAAAGTCATGAAAATTACATTACTGATTTTCTTTTTCGTTCTAACAAGCATATAAGCTGCCATCGAACAAAAAACAACCAGAACAACGTTACTAATCGCTGTGATAATTATAGAATTTGTAAATACCTTTAGATAGTTCAATTTTTCAAAGGCATTCACATAGTTGTCGAGCATAAACGTTTTTGGTAAAGCAGATGTGTTCGTTAGAATCTCTGCAAAGGGTTTTAAAGAGTTTGATATCAGATAATAAAATGGGACTAAAAAGACAAGACCAAGTAAGATGGCAAAGATTTCACCAATAAATGTTTTTCCTGTATACCTGTTTCCCATTATGATTCAACCTCCCTCTTCTTAGAAATTGTTACTTGAAGGATGGTAATTGCGGCAACCACAATGAAGAAAATTAATGCCTTTGCTTCACCGATACCATAACGGTTGTTAACAAATGCTTCCGTATAAATGTTAAGTGCTAACATTTCTGTCGATTTAAACGGTCCGCCGCCAGTTAGCGACAGGTTTGCATCAAAAATCTTAAATGATGATGCAGTTGTTAAAAATAAACAGACGGTAACGGCCGGAGCAACTAATGGCATTGTAATATGGCGAAGAATCTGCCATCTGTTCGCTCCATCGATTTTAGCTGCTTCAATTAATTCTTGTGGAACATTTTGCAAGGCGGCAATATAGATAATCATAATGTAGCCTGCTCCTTGCCATACACTGACAATTACAATACCCCAGAATGCAGTATTAGCATCCCCTAACCAAGGTAATTCGAAAAAAGGAATATGCGTTAGCTGCCCAAGTGAAGCGAAGCCTTTTACAAAAATGAACTGCCAGATAAAGCCTAGTAAAAGACCGCCCACCATGTTTGGCATGAAGAAAACGGTTCGTAATATATTCCTTGTTTTTAACATTTGTGTCACTAGAATGGCTAATCCAAAACCAATCACATTTGTTAAAACGATCGCTACAACGGTATATTTAGTTGTAAGGATAAAGGAATCTTGAAATTGCTTGTCCTCAGTAAATAGGTATTTAAAGTTATCAAGACCGACCCATTTAATATCACCTGTAATTCCGTTCCAATCGGTGAAGGCGTAATAAATGCCCGTAAAGAAAGGAATTAGGACAATGATAGTAAACGCTAAGAATACTGGACCGACAAATAGGGTGAATAACCCTGCATCTTTTAGCTTCTTCTTTTTGTTTAAAGAAGCTGACTCTGAAATTTTTATACTGGCTTTGCCAGGTAATGCTGAACTTTCTAACTCACTTTGATTATTCACTGACTGCACCTCCCATAACTCCATTTTAGGGATTTTGAAAAATTATGAAACGGCTTACATTGACCAGTAGGGTGGAAAATATTGAACAGTCCAAATTGCCAGATTAAAATAGACACCATGTATTACGATGTTTCTTATGATAAAATGGTGGGAAATTTAGTATCACTTAGAAAAGGGGGGGAGGCTAGTTCAAGTTTTAGGGACTAGCCCAAGAGCTAATGCAATGGGGAATTCGAACTAAACTAATTATCACTTTAATGGCTGTCATCATACTCCCTTTTGGAATTGCGATTACGATTACGTATTATCAAACGACAAAGTCAATAAATGACCGTTTTGTCTCTACGAATCATGATTTAATTGTTAAAGGTGAAGCAGAGCTAAGTACTTATTTAGAAGATGTCGCACAAATGTCGACTGTTTTGTATCGATATACACCATTTATGTCGGTAATGAGGGTTGGAATATCAGATAACCTAAGCAGTAATGAAGAAGAAGTGCGGAGGATGCTCGCCTATACCTTTAATTCCCGGCCGGAAGTTGAACAAATGCTGCTTTATATAAATAAAGGAAAAGATTCATATACCAACTATCACTCAAGAATTAGCGGCAGAGGGAAATACGAGAGTATCTTGTCCAATCCTTTCTATGCCCGCTTAAGCCGGTCTCATGATTTTTCAGTTATTGAACCGCCTCATGAGATTTATAGTTACAATAACTTGTCGGTGATCCCTAATTCCGAGAAAGGTCAGGTTTTAAGTTTCCATACGATTATAAGAGATGTACCATTAGAGACTATTTTAGGTTTTGTATCTATAGATATTAATCTCTCTAAGATCAGAGATATTTCTGGAAGGTTATATACGGATAGGGTTGAAGACTTATACATAATGAATGAAAATGGGGTTGTCGTGTATTCTTCAAAAAACGACGAAATTGGAAAGGTTAATAAAGACGCTTGGTTTAAACAAATAAAGAAAGAACCAAAGGGAAATAAAAGTCTTGACTGGAAGGACGAAAGGTTTTCGGGCGTAATTGTCTACCAAAAGTTTTCTGATTCTTTTAAAAACTGGTACATTGTTAAAAGAATTCCTTATGATGTACTTTACCAAGGTGCGAGGCAGACTGTATTTACAAATATAATCATTGTAATTATTACACTTATTATCGTTTTATTTGCTACCATGTTCATCTCTCTGAGACTCACTGCTCCAATCAAAGTATTAATTGCTAATATGAAAAAAGTAGAAAAAGGTGTGTTTGAAGCAGATTTTGAGTCATTAGGGAATGATGAAATTGGGATGCTGGGCAGGCATTTTAAATTAATGATTTCAAAAATAAATGAATTAATTGAACGCGAATATAAACTAGAGATTGAAAATAAATCTTCCCAGTTAAGGGTTCTCCAATCACAAATAAATCCGCATTTTCTTTATAATGCGTTTCAGTCGATTGGAACGCTTGCATTAAAATTGAAGGCAGTCCAGGTGTATTCGTTATTAAACTCATTATCGAATATCATGCGTTACAGCATGAATATGAAAGATGATATTGTCCCATTTTTAGCAGAGGTAAACCATGTTAAATCCTATCTTAATTTACAAAAGCAAAGATTTGACGAGCAGTTTGAGTTTGAATTAAATATTGAAAAAAGTGTAGAAGAGGTATTAGTACCGAAAATGATCTTACAGCCGATTGTTGAAAATTGCTTTAAACATGGCTTTGATCAGCAGTTAGAAAAAGCAACAATTGTGATTACAGCAAGAGGGGAACATGACCATCATTTATGCATTTCTATTAAAGATAACGGGGTTGGTGTTAATTATCACGACCTTGAACAACTTCGCCGAGAATTGTCCGACGGCGGGAGTGACTTAAATCAGAAGAGCGCAGGTATTGGATTAAAAAATATTTATGACCGCTTAAGGATTTATTATAGTAATCAGGTAGAAATGGACGTTTACAGCAGCAAAGAAGGCGGATTTACTGTTACGATAATTATTCCAAAAGATATTCATAATGAGGTGGTACATCCATGAAAGTCTTAATCGTCGATGATGAAAAACACGTTCGTGAGGGAATTAATCTGCTCGGAGAATGGGAACAGAATGGGATAACGGAGATTTATGAGGCCAGTAACGGTGAGGAGGCAATCCAGCTTATTCGAACTCTTCGTCCGGAAATCATTTTTTCTGATATGAAAATGCCCAAGATGGATGGTACACAGCTGTTAGAGTGGATTAAAGAAAATCAGCCAACAAGTAAAACGATTGTCGTGACTGGTTACGATGATTACCACTATATGCGTAAAGCCATTCATTTCGGCAGTTCAGACTATTTATTAAAGCCGGTTGATCCGGAAATATTAAACCAAACGCTGGCAAAAGTGGTGAAGGAGTGGAGAAACGAGGAAGAGGAGCGGAATAGCAAAACGACCAGCTATCAATTAATAAATGAAATGAAGCCAGTTTACCGGGATCGAAAATTAACCCAATTATTAAATAGTGTTAATCTGAAGGAAGAATTGTATGAGGAATTTGGTTTTTCTAAAGCGCAAAAATATCTCGTCGCACTTGTTCGGATCAATAGAAAGGCAATCGAGGCTTTTCGGGGAGACCGGGACCTAACCTATTTTACACTCTTGAACGTCATGAATGAAATCTTAGAGGAAAAAGAATGTGGAATAGCCTTTCGCTACCTTGCGAATAAAGGTGAAATCGTCATTGTTTTTTGGAATCAGTTTACTCAAATAGAAGAACTGCTGGAACGTATCTATAAAGCGATTTTGAATGTCATAAATGTTTCTTGTCATATTGCGGTTGGGATAGAGGTAGATAAAAGGAACAAATTAATGAATTCTTATCAGCATGCAAAGGAAGTTCTATTAAACAGTAATATATTAGCTGATGAAAAAAGCAAGGTCTACCGTCAAGATGTTATTCAACCGCAGGTATTAAAAAATTTATTTGCGTATTCTTCTGAAATTGAATTAGCTATTCAAGCCGGGGAAATAAGGGCTTTTGAAGATTTGATTAGTAAGATTGAAAAAGATTACACGGAGGGCCATTACTTATCATGGGCCCAGCTGCTGCAGCTTGAAAATGAGTATCTGGTCATCAGTAATCGCTGGTTTGAACATTTTCATATCACAGCAAAGATTCCGAAGCATATTGAATATAGAGTTGATCGATTTTTCAATCAAAACGGTACATTCCAGCTGCAGGATTATATTGGTCGAACCATCCGCGAAATTTCTTTTTTTCTAAGGAAAATTAAGCGAAAGACTGTTCAGAAAAGCAATAATGTCATCTATGAGATAGAGAAATATTTGGAGGCAAATTTTGATCGTGATGTTAAACTGCAAGAGATATCAAACCATTTTTATATAAGCAGGGAATATATTTCGCGGAAATTTAAGCAGGAGTTTAACGTGAATATTTCTGATTATATTGTTAAAATCCGAATAAATAGAGCTAAAGCATTATTGAAAAATAGTGAGCTAAAAATCTATGAAATTGCCAACATGGTCGGTTACCAGGACGACAAGTATTTTCGGAAGGTATTTAAAAAGGTGGAAGGCGTAACGCCCAATGAGTTTCGGGAATTACATATTATTCAGAAATGAGCAGATTATAAATAGTAAACGGGAGTTAACATAACTGGTTATTTTAGTTATGTTAACTCTTTTTTGTTAGTCAATAAAACGTAAATATAACTAAAATCACTGATAAATTTTATAAAAATAAATAATTTACTAAAAAATAAAGTAAAAAGTATTGAATGAAAGCGTATCCTCTGATATATTGATAATATAAAATTTAGTTAAGTTAACTAAACGAATTGATGGTGAGAGAATGGCGACAATAAAAGATATTGCCGATCAGGCAAATGTATCGACGGCAACAGTTTCCCGGATCCTAAATAATGATCCTACACTTTCCGTATCTGATGATACGAGAAAACGGGTGATTGAAATCGTCAATGAGTTAAATTATAAACCATTGCGAAAAAAGAGTGGAAAAACGGACAAGTCAAATGAAATTTATAATATTGGCGTCATCATGTTAAACGACGAAACGATTGACCCGTATTTTCAATCGATTCGCCTTGGAGTAGAAAGTACATGTAACCAATATTCGCTAAATATTGTCTCGACCATGATGGTAGGCAAGAGCAATATTACTGCAGAAAGCTTGAGTGGACTTGATGGACTAATTGTTCTGGGAGACATCGATATCGGAGATTTAAAAGAAATTTATTATGAAAATAACAATATTGTTGCAGTAGACTATTTGCCCCAAGATTCTAATGTAGACGTTGTGATTTCGGATTTTGAAGGAGCAACACAAAAAGTTCTGAAACATTTGGCTGAACTTGGTCATTCTGACATCGCTTACTTAGGTGGAAGAGGAATGGTGTTTGGAGTAAGCCGTCAAAAGACCAAGGAAAAAGAAGATATAAGAAAAATGACCTTTGAAAAAGTGATGAAAGAAAAAGGGTTGTACAACCCAGCCAAAGTTTTATTAGACGAATGGGGCCCAACAAGCGGATACGCATTAACCAAACAATTAATCGACAACGGGCCACTGCCAAGTGCGATTGTAGTCGGCAGCGATCCGATGGCATTAGGTGTCCTTCGGGCCTTACATGAAGCCGACATCAAAGTACCTGAAGATGTTTCGGTATTCAGCTTTGATGATATTGAGGCAGCGGCCTTTATGAATCCGCCCCTCTCAACCGTAAAAGTATATGGAGATGAAATGGGGAAAACTGCAGTAAAGCTGCTATATGATCGTTTGAAGGGAAGAACAATCCCGCTGAAGGTGACTATTCCAACGGAACTTGTTTTACGAGAAAGTGAAAGCGCTAAAAAATAATAAAAGAGCCAGGGCGGTTTATGTTATTCTTGAAACCGCTCGCCAAACCTTTTGTTAGTTTTAAATAAAATACTATTAAAATCATGGAGGGTTTTCTATGAAAAAATCAATCTCGTTAGTAGCAACTGGTATGATCGCACTTTCTGTTCTAGCAGGCTGTGGGAGTAACGACGGAGCTTCAGGCGGTTCAAATGGGAAAGTAAAGATTGAGTTTCTGCAATATAAAACAGAAGCAAGAGGCACTTATGATGAGCTGATTAAAAAGTTTGAAAAGGAAAATCCTAAAATTGATGTAGTCCAATCCAATCCACCTGATGCGACCACAGTGTTAAAAACGCGTGTTGCAAAACGTGACATTCCTGACGTAATGGGAACAGGCGGAGATATTTCTTATTCAGATATTGCAAAGGCAGGTGCCTTTAAGGAAGTTACAAACGACAAATTACTAAATGACATTCAGCCAGCTTATGTGGAAATGTTAAAGGATATCTCAAAACAGGATAAAGTCTACGGATTTCCATATGCAGCTAATGCAGATGCTGTTATCTACAATAAAACGATTTTTAAAGAGTTAGGCCTACAGGTCCCGAAAACCTGGGATGAATTTATTGCTGTGGCAGAAAAAGTAAAATCAGCTGGTAAAAACCCATTCTACTTTACTTTTAAGGATGCATGGACTGCACTGCCTGCTTACAACGTATTAGCTGCTAACACGCAAGGAAATGACTTTTTCAAAAAGTTAGATGATCAGAAAACCACATTTGTGAAAGGGCACTCAGAAGCTGTTGATAAGTTTTTAGAACTAATTAAGTACGGTAATAAAGATCAAACAGGTAAAGCATACAATGATGGAAACGTAGCTTTTGCAAAAGGGGAATCAGCTATGTATCTGCAAGGAATTTGGGCGATTCCGGAAATTAAAAAGGCAAATCCAAACATTGACCTCGGTGTATTCCCATATCCTGTAGGTGATTCCAAGGTTGTATCCGGGGTAGACGTAGTCCTTACCCAATCATCCCAAACGAAGCATCCAAAGGAAGCTAGAAAGTTTATTGAATTCCTTTTACGTGACGATAATATGAAACAATACCTTAAAGAGCAAAATGCCTTTGCAGCAAAGAAAGGAATTGTCCAAGAAGCGCCTGAGTTAGAAGGATTAAAAGAAAGCATTGCAAAGGGTGCTCTAGTTGATTTCCCGGATCACTATGTACCATCAGCGGTTGCTCTTGACAAACAATTACAAACGTTAGTACAAAACAAAGATAAAAAGAAGTATTTAACAACTCTAGATCAGGAATGGGAAAAGGTAGCAAACAGAAAATAATTTTGAGGGAGAGATTGGGAATCCCAGTTTCTCCGTTTTCAATAAGGGAGTGTAAAGATGAGTAAAAACGAACTTGCCTTAAAAAAGGTTACTAAAAATAATGCTATTGAATCGGGTGAAAAGAGGAAAAGAATCAAAAGTAAAAACCTCCCATTCTATTTGATGACAGTGCCTGCTTTTCTTCTTTTTCTTGTTTTCCACACATTTCCGGCATTACAAGGCATTTTTTATTCTTTTACAAACTGGGATGGATTAAGTTTAGATTACAATTTTGTTGGATTAAAAAATTATCTTAATTTATTTAAAGATGGAAATATATTAAACTCATATCTCTTTACTTTTAAATTTGCTATTATCTCCACCATAATCGTAAATGTCTTGAGTCTAATTATTGCGATGGGATTAAACGCCAAAATTAAAGGCAAGAACTTTTTCCGGGCTGTATATTTCTTGCCCAATGTCCTCGGCGTATTAATTGTAGGATTTATCTTTAATTTTATCTTTTCTAATGTCATTCCACAATTAGGGACAAAACTTGATATTGGATTTCTATCACTGAATATTTTAGGCAGCGAAAAGTACGCCTGGTTAGGGATCGTTATTGTAGCTGTTTGGCAAGCCTGTGCATTCAATGTCATTTTATACTTATCAGGTTTACAAACAGTTCCAAGCGAACTTTATGAAGCGTCAAGTCTTGATGGAGCCAATAAGTGGCAGGAATTTTGGAAGATTACATTCCCTATGATTGCTCCTTTCTTTACCATTAATATGGTCCTATCTATGAAAAACTTCTTAATGGTCTTTGACCAGGTGGTTGCATTGACGAATGGGGGACCAGGACGGTCTACTGAATCGATTTCACTCTTGATCTTTAAAAGTGGCTTCGCAGGAGGGGAATTTGCCTATCAATCTGCAAACTCGGTTATTTATTTTATCGTGATTGTTGTAATCTCAGTATTCCAAATTAAAGTATTACAAAAAAGGGAGATGGATATGTAATGTTAAGACAGAAGACGAATTGGACCGTTACGATTTTAGTGGCGTTAGGTTCATTATTTATACTTTTCCCTTTGTATATTACTATCTCGATTGCTTTAAAATCACCTTCCGAGCTAGCGGATTCGGTTTTGTCTTTACCGACCAGCCTGCATTTTGAAAACTTCACAAAAGCAATTGAGGCAACGAACTTTTTTGCAGCCTTTAAAAACAGTGCAATTATTACAGTGGTAACCGTTGTTTTTACAATCTTGACGAATTCAATGGTTGCTTACGCTATAGCAAGGAATTTACACCGTAAATTCTTTAAAGGATTATACTACTATTTTGTTAGTGCTTTATTTATTCCATTTCCTATTATCATGCTGCCACTTGTAAAACAAACTTCCGCGTTTGGTATGGATAATCAAGGTGGACTTATATTCTTATATATTGTGTACGGAGCTGCTTTAAATATTTTTATTTATACAGGGTATATCCGCTCTATCCCAAAAGAATTAGAAGAAGCTGCGATAGTGGACGGGTGCAGTACGTGGGGAGTGTTTTGGAAGGTCATTTTTCCGTTATTAACCCCCATCAATGCAACAGTTGGAATTTTAACATGCTTATGGGCTTGGAACGACTTTTTGCTTCCGTTGATTATCTTAAATGACCCATCATCCGCTACCTTGCCTTTAGCTCAGTATATCTTCCAGTCTGAATTTGGTACGGACTTTAACCTTGCGTTTGCGTCTTACTTATTAGCCTTATCACCAATGGTTATCGTGTATATCTTTGCACAAAAATGGATTATTGGCGGTGTTGTAAAAGGGGCAATTAAATAGTATTAGGAGTTGATTTGTTCGTGGGAATTCAATTTGATTCAAAAAATAAAATCTTTCATTTACAAGCAAAAGGTACCAGCTATGTCATGGAAATTGTCCGTGACGGCTATTTAGTCCACAATTATTGGGGTCGGAAAATTAGAAAGTATAGCCATTCTAATTTTCTACAATCACAAGACCGTGGCTTTTCCGGTAATCCTTATCAGCATAAAGAGGACCGGACATTCTCTCTGGATACTCTTCCGCAAGAGTATCCACAGTACGGTAACACCGATTTTCGGAAGCCGGCCTATCAAATTCAGCTCGAAAATGGCTCAACGATCACAGATTTGAAGTACCGATCCCATATCATTTTTAAAGGAAAGGCACCTTTATCAGGTCTGCCTGCAACGTATGTGGAGAGTGATGATGAGGCGGAAACGCTCGAAATTACGATGGAGGATTCACTTATCGGCTTAAAAGTAATCTTAAGTTATACTGTTTTCGAACAGTTTAATGTGATTACCCGTTCAGTCCGCTTCGTAAATGAGGGAGAAGAATCATTAAAGCTGTTAAGTGCATTAAGTATGAGTGTTGATTTTCGAGATGCGGATTTTGAGTTTTTGCATCTTCATGGTGCCCATGTAAAAGAAAGACATATCGAACGTCAGCCACTTCGCCATGGAATTCAGTTAGTTGAAAGTACGAGGGGGGCAAGCTCCCATCAGCATAATCCATTTATTGCTCTATTAAGAAAGGGTACAACGGAGGATACAGGCGAGGTTTATGCGTTTAACTTTGTGTATAGCGGAAATTTCTTGGCACAGGCGGAGGTAGACCAATTTAGCAATACCCGTGTCACGATGGGAATTAATCCTTTCGATTTCAGCTGGAAGCTGGAAGCGGGTGAGGTATTCCAAACACCGGAAGTAGTGATGGTCTATTCGGCTGAAGGTCTAGGCAGTATGTCACGGACATTCCATGGGCTTTATCGTACCCGTTTGGTACGAGGAAGCTACCGCGATCAAGAGCGGCCGATCTTAGTGAACAACTGGGAAGCAACTTATTTTGATTTCAATGCTGAGAAGATCCTTGAGATTGCCAAGGCAGGAAGCGAATTAGGGATTGACTTATTCGTTTTAGATGATGGGTGGTTTGGAAAAAGAGATAATGATAAGTCTTCACTAGGGGATTGGTTCATTGATCATCAAAAGCTCCCTGAAGGATTAGATAATCTTGCGTCAAAAGTAAAGGATATGGGAATGGAGTTCGGACTCTGGTTTGAACCGGAAATGGTTTCAGTTGATAGTGACCTTTATCGCGAGCATCCAGATTGGTGCCTGCATGTTCCTGAACGGCTTCGGTCGGAGAGCCGCAACCAGCTAATTCTCGATTTTTCAAGAGAAGATGTTTGTAATGAAATTACCAAACGAGTTAGCGATATTTTAGCAACTGTTCCGATCTCTTATGTGAAATGGGACATGAACCGCCACATGACGGAAATCGGTTCGGCAGCCCTGCCTGCGGACAGGCAAAGAGAAACGGCGCATCGATATATGCTCGGCTTGTATAAAGTGATGGAAACAATCACGACTTCGTTCCCGCATATTTTATTTGAGAGCTGCTCTGGCGGCGGGGGAAGATTTGATCCAGGGATGCTCTTCTATATGCCGCAGGTGTGGACTTCCGATAATACCGATGCAATCTCACGTTTGAAAATTCAATATGGTACGAGTCTTGTATATCCGATTGTTACTATGGGCTCCCATGTATCCGCGGTGCCGAACCATCAGGTGCATCGGAGCACTTCAATGGAGATGCGCGGTAATGTCGCGATGTCTGGGAATTTAGGGTATGAGCTAGACT
>Ga0209795_10001849_pt1 | contig 12445 bp, 10 predicted proteins | sample AgamicOrMarz_FD_187166 | JGI IMG/M metagenome (GOLD analysis project Ga0209795, IMG submission 187166) | Agave microbial communities from Guanajuato, Mexico - Or.Ma.rz (SPAdes) (version 2) | ecosystem: Host-associated > Plants > Phyllosphere > Phylloplane/Leaf | place: Guanajuato, Mexico...
AGAGATGCAAAAACAAATGAAATGGCCGCTCATTTTATTTGCAATAGGGGTATTCATGGCTGCACTCGATAATGGTATTATCACGTCATCGCTGACGACGCTAAATGCTTCGTTTGGTGTATCTCCGACGTGGGGAGCATGGACAATCACCCTCTATACACTTGGTCTTGCGGTGAGTGTACCGATTGCAGGCAAGCTGTCCGACCGTTATGGCCGTAAAAAGCTGTTTTTGATTGAAGTCGCATTGTTCGGAATAGGCTCCTTGCTTGTCGCACTGAGTCCATCGTTTACCTTCTTCCTGATTGCGCGTGTCATCCAGGCGCTGGGTGGTGGCGGGATCTTTATCATTGCCAGTTCGTATGTGCTGAGCAAGTTCCCTGCTGAACGTCAGGGTACAGCCTTGGGCCTGCTTGGAGGCATGAATGGTGTTGCTGCGATTCTAGGGCCGAACATTGGTGCATTTATTTTGGATATTACGGGAAACTGGCACTGGTTATTCCTCATTAATGTACCGATTGCCATTCTCTTATTTATCGCAGGCATTCGATATATCCATGAAGAACAGGAATTAAACCGTGCTGCTGTGGACTGGAGTGGTATTGCTGTTCTAACACTCGGGGTACTGAGTTTGATGTACAGCTTCAGTAATCTGGACGGTGTAGATATGCTGCAGAGCCTCGGTTCACCGATGTTCTATGGATTCTTCCTGGCAGGTGTGGTTATTCTGGTCCTCTTTTACTTTTTGGAAAAAAGGCTGGAAGGCTCACAACGTGAACCTGTCGTATCGACTCAACTTCTTGGCATTGCGTCCTTTCGGTGGACGCTGCTGATTGCCTTTTTCTCTGGAGCAATTCTGGCATCCGTGATCTTCATTCCAGGCTTCGTGGAGCAATATCTGGGTGTATCCAGCACAGCTTCAGGTTATTGGTTTACACCACTTGCTTTGGCTTCAGGAATTGGTGCAGGTGGTGGTGGTTACCTGGTCGACCGCAAAGGACCCATCTGGACCTTATCCGTGGCCGGCTTGCTGTCTGCGATTGGATTCCTGCTGTTCCCGCTATGGGTAGAGCATATCTGGCAGTTCGTCATTGCGAGCGTACTTGTAGGGATTGGTTTCGGCATGATGCTGGGGGCACCGGTAAACGTACTCGTCACGGAACAGGCTGGCGAGAACAACAAGGGAATTGCCGTGGCAACCAGTTCCTTATTCCGCCAAATGGCTATGGCCATTGCGCCTACCATCTTTGCAGGATTTCTCGCGCGTTCGTTCTCCAACTTGGGCTCCAATATTCAGACAGGGCTCGCTGATCAGGGAATTCAGGTTCCACCAGAAGCGCTTCAACAGTATGCATCAGGAGCAGGCGGAGCATCGGGAAGTGATGTCGCAAGTCTGACGGAAGGAATGTCCCAAATTCCCGACCCGGGTATCCGCGATGTGCTGCTCCAAGCCGTTCATCAAACGACAGGTCAAGGTTACAACGGGCTGTTCTGGTCTGCCGTTATTTTCAGTGTGCTGACCCTGGCAGCTGCCCTGATCACTGGACGTTTGCGTACACGAGAGAGAAACAAACGCTTGGATACAGTATCCACCAATTGACCTCATAGAACAGATATACGTATAATTTGAAGAGAGCAGCCTTACCTTTGAACGAGCCAAAAAGGAAGTGCTGTTCTTTTCAATTTAACCGTATTGTAACTTTTCGTCCTGTAGCAATGTTTAAAATAGAACGAGCGTGAGCGTTGTTCCCTGTCCAAGATAGAGAAAAGTTTAGAGAGCACCGTGTCATAAGCAGTTCCAGACGTTTAATGGTTGTAGTATCGAATTTCATTTTGACAGTGAAGAAGGAATCGATGAATGAAAAGCAGAACTAAAGAAAAGAAGAAGAAAAGAAGAAAAGGCATATATATAACCCTCGTGTCGCTCGTTGTTTTGTTAATTGGCGGGTATTTGTTTCGCCAGCAGCTGGCTGTAGCTGCATTTGACCTGTTCCTGGCGGGCTCTGTAGAGGGCCAGTTGTCCAAATCGTATGTCCCGCAGGAGGGCAATAAAACGCCTGACCCGACCGTTTATCGCAAAGAGCCGTTTTCTGTGCTGCTGCTTGGTTCCGACAAACGTGCTTACGAGAAAACGCGTGGTCGCTCGGATACGGTCATGTATGCCGTTGTCAGACCGAAGGAATCACGTGTATTGCTCGTCTCCATCCCCCGTGATACGTATGTACAGATTGTTGGACGTGATGCCGACAAGGATGGCGTAGATGATTATGACAAGCTCGCACATGCCTACGCTTTCGGAGGGGAGAATATGTCCATCAACACGGTGGAGAAGTTTCTCGATGCGGATGTAGGCTACTATGCTACGATTAATTTTGACGGAATCAAAAAGGTCGTTGATGCATTAGGTGGTGTGAAGCTGCCGATTGAAGAGGATATCGTGAACAAGGATCCGAATCATGTGCAATTCACCATTGAAGGTGGCAAGCCGATTTATGACGGTCAGGAAGCCTTATATTATGTAAGATACCGCGAGGATAGTGATTTTAATCGTACCAAACGGCAGCAGATTTTCCTGAATGCCATGGCGAATGAAATGCTGAGTTTGAATCAGATCACGAAAATCCCGGAATTGATTCAGATTATGGGAGAAAACTTCCAGACGGATATGCAGCCATCGTTTATTACCGATCTGGCCAAACAGGTCTTGACTCAGGATAAACCGCAAATCTCGAGCTTCACGATTCTCGGCGAAGGAATGCGCAAAGACGGCATCTATTATGGTCAAGCGGATGAGAAGGATGTCCAATATGCCAAAGAGCTGATTAACAACTGGATGGATGAGTCGACCCCAGCCGGTGAAGTCATGATTCCAGACCGGCAAGCGATCGAATAATCAATTCCATACAGGCAATGTGTGCTTGATAACCATCAGCAGTACGTTAATGAGCGGGCTGCTGATTTTTTTCATGGGAGGGCAATTTCAACCTTTTGGAACATCTTGCGTTTTGATTCGTATAATATAAGTTGAGGCGTAACTTGAAGCAGAAATACACAAGGAGGATACGTAAGGGTATGAACATCGCATTTTTTTTGCTGCCTAAGCAAGAGGTTACCTGTGTAACGTCGGATTCTACTCTGCGGCAAACGTTGGAACGGATGGAATATCACCGGTTTACGGCGGTACCCATTTTGAATAAGGAAGGCAAATATATAGGCACGGTCACCGAAGGCGATCTATTGTGGTATATGAAAAACGCTGAGGGAAAGATTACATTTGAAAACGCTTCAAAATTTCTGCTCAAAGATGTACCTCTTCGCCTCGATATTAAGCCAGTATCCATTGATGCCAATATGGAAGACCTGATTAACCTGGCCAAGGTGCAGAACTTTGTGCCTGTAGTCGATGATATGGAACGCTTTATCGGTATTGTACGGCGCAGTCAGATCATTGAATACTGTGAAGGCATTGTCTCCAGAGAATCCATGAAAGCCAAGTAAGAAAAGCTCAATTGAAATTAAGGTTCAGTGAACGCGGATAATCAGAGCCTCTCAGTATCATGTTAAGCATTAGGAAGCATAAGAAGCGCGGGCAATTACCTGCCATGGGGGATGATTTTGTGGACCCCCTTTTTATGCTATAATGGAGAATAAAGCTTTTTCGGGGAGAGTGACTTTCGCCAATATGCCTAAAGAACTGGATGTAGCCAAACGCGCTAAAGTGATTGAATGGCTGAAAACCGAAGTACTTGACCAGGTATCCCGATTGTTTAAAGCGTTATGGGAAGGCAGTACCTCCCGAATCGGGGACAGTCTCGCCAGTCTGATGATGAGTAGTTACATATTGGGCCGCAGGCTCGGTATTCCGTTCAAGGATCTGGATGCATTGTTAATTGAGAAGTTGAGAAAGCACAAATCGGAAGGTCACCAGCTCGAAGACTGGTACCAGGATATATCCGCGCTAGAAGATCATATGCGTAAGAGGTGAATTTGTTGAAATTTAGCTTGAAGTCAGCCGTCTGGAGCGCAGTTTACCTGCTCTTGCTGCTTTCACTGTTAACTCCTTTATCGGTTCTCGCCATATTTTTCATGATGGTACCCGGAGTTATTTTGTATGCTTCCTTATCTGTAAAATCGTTTATTTGGCACCTTGTTCCGGTAGCGGTCATATTAGTCTTGTTTCATCCGATATATCTATTACTCTTGCTGCTGTTTACCCTGCCTGCGATTATTATGGGTAATGCGTATAAGAAAAGGAAATCGGCCTTGTTCGCATTATTGGCGGGAACCGGAGCTATGCTCGCAGAATACCTGCTGCTTTTGCTGATTGGAAGTGTCATCTTCCAATTCGATCTGTCGAGTTACATTGATGATGTGGTGAGACTTACGGTTGAACCACTAACGAATACGTCTAATCAAATGGTAAATGGGTTTGCGTGGACACCTGAAATGACTCAGGATGTAGCAAGGCAGACCCAGCTCATGATTCCGTTCGCTTTGGTGGTGACATCCATGGTGATGGCGCTTATCACACACGTCATTGCTCGTCCTATTTTGAATGTGATGGGTGTATCCGTATCGAAGCTGCCACCTGCGCGCGAATGGCGCATGCCTCGTGCCCTGATCTGGTATTACTTCCTGGCACTGCTCTTTGAGGTCATTTCCAGACAGAGCGATGGAACATACTGGACCATGATTGCGATGAACTTGTCGCCTTTGATTAATCTGGGCTTCATGATTCAAGCCATCGGCTTCTTCTTCTTCTTGGCACATGCGAAGAAGTGGAACCCGGTTATACCGTATTTGCTGGCGGTTGCGGTCTTCTTCATCGGACCGCTTCGGATTATCGGGATTATCGATCTGGCGTTCCCGCTTCGCGAGGCAATATCGAGACCAAAACGTTAGGGTGATGAGTCATGCCTAAATTTCTGAAGAAACGCTGGCACGGCTACTATACCGTATGGGCGTTCATACTGCTGCTTCTGCTTGTTATGTTCGTGACCATCTATAACTGGGCGCTTGGTTTGATTAGTCTGATACTGGCTTCGGCGCTGGGAATCGTCATGATTAAGGCGGAGATGGCGTTCCGCCGCGAGCTTAACGACTACATTAACGGCCTATCCATTCGCATCAAACGGATGGAGGGCGAAGCGATCAGCATGCTCCCATTCGGGATCGTGCTGTACAGCGAGGATCGTACGGTAGAGTGGCACAACCGCTTCGTTGCGGAGATGTTCCAGGAAAAGACGATGGTGGGCAATCCACTGCAAAACCTTTTTCCGAAGCTGCCTCAGCCGAAAGAAAAAAAGGATGGAACCAAAGAACCGGCCAAGGAACTTCATGATGAATTCCAGTTGGATGACCGGTTCTATGGCGTTATCCATAATCCGCAGGAGCGGTATGTATATGTTTACGAGATCACGGAGCTTGCAGTTCTGCGCGATAAATATGAGAATGAACGCATAGCACTGGGCATTCTGGTATTGGATAACCTGGATGAGGCAGCACAAGGGATGGACGATCAGCAGCGGACTGCGCTTATTGCGCGGGTAACGAGCGAGATCACGTCTTGGGCGAAAAGATATGAAGTATACTTACGCCGCCTCTCTTCTGACCGTTATCTGATGATGCTGAATCATAAGTCGCTGCAGGAGCTGGAACAGAGCCGTTTTGTCATCCTGGATGAAGTGCGGGAGATGACGGCAGATCTTAAAGTTCCGATGACACTTAGTATTGGACTCGCATTTGGTTCGGATACGATCAGCGAGATGGGTGAACTGGCACAGTCGAGTTTGGATATGGCGCTTGGACGCGGTGGCGATCAGGCTGCTGTGAAGTCTGGACAACGCCTGTCCTTCTACGGCGGGAAGTCCAATGCTGTGGAGAAACGTACACGGGTCAGAGCCCGGGTAATTGCCCACGCCTTGCGTGACTTGATGCAGGAAAGCGATCGGGTGCTTATCATGGGCCACAAGATGCCTGACATGGATGCAATCGGAGCGTCCATAGGGGTATGGAAGGCGGCAAGCTTATACAATGTAGAGGCAAGAATCGTGCTGGATGGGCCGAACCCGTCCATTGATCGGATGATGGAGCAGGTAAACAAGGATGAGAAATTGTCCAAAGCCTTCGTATCACCCGAGCAGGCGACCCAGATGATGACCGAGCATACGCTGCTCGTTGTGGTGGATACCCATAAAGCTTCGATGACCATGGAGCCGAAACTTGTACAATCGGCTACCCGCGTTGTGGTGGTCGATCACCATCGCCGCGGAGAGGAATTCATTAACGATGCAGTACTGATCTATCTGGAGCCGTACGCTTCTTCTGCTGCGGAGCTTGTGACTGAGCTTCTGCAGTATATTCATGACAAGGTGCAGTTCACTCCGCTTGAAGCAACGGCTTTACTCGCCGGGATTACTGTGGATACGAAGCATTTTGCACTGCATACAGGTTCGAGGACATTCGAAGCTGCAGGCTTCCTGCGTCGGAGCGGGGCAGACACCATAATGATCCAGCGTCTCATGAAAGAGGATTTGTCAGAATATATTGCTAAGGCAGAAATCATAAAGCATGCTAAAATGGTATACGGGAACATTGCGCTGGCAGCGACAGACTCCGGCAGCAAGATTCCACAGATGATGATCGCCCAGGTGGCGGACACATTGCTGAATATGACTGACGTGGTCGCCTCATTTGTCATTAGTGAGCGTCCGGATGGACTCATTGGCATCAGTGCTAGATCACTGGGGCGCATGAATGTTCAGGTCGTCATGGAAAGACTTGGCGGTGGCGGACATTTGACGAATGCTGCCGTGCAATTAGAAGGAACGCTTGAAGAGGCAGAAAAACGGCTGATGGACGTACTGGCTGAAATCGAAAAGGAAGAGGGGCTGTTCGAATGAAAGTCATTTTTATAAAAGATGTAAAAGGTCAGGGGAAAAAAGGACAAGTGAAGGAAGTATCCGAGGGATACGCACAGAATTTCCTTCTGCCACGGGGAATGGCACGCTTGGCAACGGACGGCAACATGAAAACACTGGACAACCAGAATGCGGCTGAGGAAAGACGTAAACAAGAAGAGAAAGCTGAAGCGGAAGTACTAGGCAAAAAACTGGAGGCAGAAGTCACTGAACTGAAAGCAAAATCCGGCGAAGGCGGCCGATTGTTCGGTGCGATCACAAGCAAACAAATCGCTGAAGCTCTGGCAGCCAAAGGGCTGAAAGTCGACAAACGCAAAATTGAGCTGGACGAGCCAATTCGTACACTCGGCGTAACGCAAGTAACCGTCAAGGTTCACCCTGAAGTGAAGGCTACCTTGAAGGTACAGGTAACGGAGGAGTAAGATGGGCGGCGAAATGTTATTCGACCGGATTCCCCCGCAGAACCTGGAAGCCGAACAGGCGGTGCTGGGTGCAATCCTGTTGCAGGGCGAGGCCCTGATTACAGCGATGGAACGGGTGCAAACCGAGGATTTCTATGATAAGCCCCATCAATTGATTTTTGAAGCGATGATCCAGCTGGGTGAGGAAAATCAACCGATTGACCTCGTCACGCTGACTTCGCGTCTGAAGGATAAAGGCGAGCTGGAGGACATCGGCGGCGTCAGTTATTTGGCGAAGCTGGCCCATGGTGTACCTACCGCTGCCAATGTGGATTATTACGCACAGATTATTGAAGAAAAATCGATGCTGCGACGCTTGATCCGTACGGCTACGCAGATCGTCAGCGAAGGATATACGGGCGGCGAAGATGTCGCAGCCATGCTTGGTGAAGCAGAGCGGCGCATTTTGGAAATTTCCAACCGACGTTCCAGTAGTGGCTTTATCGCTATTCAGGACGTATTGATGGAAGTATTCGACCGTGTAGAGACGCTGCATCAAAACCGGGGCACCACAACCGGTATTCCGTCCGGGTTCATCGATCTGGACAAGATGACTGCCGGATTCCAGCGGAGTGACTTGATTATTGTAGCGGCTCGTCCATCTGTAGGTAAGACCGCCTTCGCCTTGAACATTGCCCAGAACGTGGCAATACGGGCACAGGAGACAGTAGCCATCTTCAGTCTGGAGATGTCGGCTGCACAGCTGGTACAGCGTATGATCTGTGCTGAAGCCAACCTTGATGCGGGTGTCATGCGTATGGGTGACTTCAAAGGTGATGAAGATTGGCAGAAGCTGACGATGGGCATTGCAGCCTTGAACGAAGCGGACATTTTCATCGATGATACACCAGGGATTACAGTAGCAGATATCCGTGCCAAATGCCGCCGACTCAAAAAAGAAAAAGGGCTTGGCATGATTCTGATCGATTACCTCCAACTGATCAGCGGCCGCGGTAAAGCGGGCGAGAACCGTCAGCAGGAAGTATCGGAGATCTCGCGTACGTTGAAACAGATTGGCCGGGAACTTGAAGTTCCGGTTATTGCCTTGTCCCAGCTGAGCCGGGGTGTATAGCAGCGTCAGGATAAACGTCCGATGATGAGTGACTTGCGGGAATCGGGTTCGATCGAGCAAGATGCTGATATCGTAGCGTTCCTGTACCGGGATGACTACTATAACCAGGAGACCGAGAAGAAAAATATTATCGAGATTATTATTGCCAAGCAGCGTAATGGTCCGGTAGGTACGGTTGAGCTGGTGTTCCTCAAGAACTTCAATAAGTTCGTTAACTATGAGCGGGCACATAATGATGCCTTTGCCATGTAGATGGTAGAGACGATATTATTCGCTAGTTTATAGAGAAGATTTGTAATCATCAACAACTAGTTAATATGAACTTATAAATAGATTTTAAATACGATATATAGAGCCTGAGTTCTATCGTGCAATTAAACCGGGGTTAGCCGTCAAGCTAGTTTTGACAGGCTGCGCCGGTTTTTTGCGTCGAAATATGGGGTTAATTCCGAACATTAGAGTAGTGCAATTACCAATTGTTCGCCATTTCATTTGACTTTGAAAAAGCGGACTGGTACACTAGAATTGCTGCGTTAAAGCAGCGAAAACCTTCCTTGGAATGTAATACGGGGGGATTTTCACTGTCCGTTAGCACGCTTCTCCGCCGGTATTTTCACTTCGAATTCCTGCCGAGATAGAGGACGGACAGACCAATACAAAGGTGCGCAAGGCACCCACGGAGGTATGTACGATGTCAACGGTAGTTGTAGTGGGAACGCAATGGGGAGACGAAGGTAAAGGCAAGATTACGGATTATTTGGCTGAAAGCGCAGACGTGGTCGCTCGTTACCAAGGTGGTAACAACGCAGGACACACGATTCTGATCGACAACAAAAAATATAAACTGACGATGATTCCATCGGGCATTTTCTACACGGATAAAGCCTGTGTCATTGGTAACGGCATGGTTATCAACCCGAAGGCACTTATTGAAGAAATTAACTATATTCATGATAATGATTTTACGACCAAAAACCTGTTCATCAGTGAACGTGCACATATCATCCTGCCATACCACATGGTTCTGGATGCACTGGAAGAAGAGAGCAAAGGTCCAAACAAAATTGGTACAACCGGTAAAGGCATTGGTCCAGCTTATATGGATAAATCCGCTCGGATCGGCATTCGGATGGTTGACCTGCTTGATGCGGAAGATTTCGAATTGAAATTGCGTCATCTGGTAAAAGAAAAGAACCGTGTGATCGAGCAAGTCTATGGCGGCGAGCCAGTAGATGTAGAGGAAATCCTGAAGGATTACCTGGGATATGCAGAAATTTTGCGTCCTTACGTGCGTGATACATCCGTTGTGCTCAACGATTCCATTGATGAGAACAAAAAGGTATTGTTTGAGGGTGCACAAGGTGTAATGTTGGACCTTGACCAAGGAACGTATCCATATGTGACTTCATCCAACCCTTCAGCAGGCGGTGTATGTATCGGTTCCGGCGTTGGTCCTGCTCGCATTCAGCAGGTCATTGGAGTAGCTAAAGCCTACACAACACGTGTAGGAGATGGCCCATTCCCTACCGAGCTGCATGATGCAGTTGGTGATCAAATTCGTGAGACTGGACATGAGTACGGTACAGTAACCGGACGTCCTCGCCGTGTAGGTTGGTTCGACAGCGTTGTTGTTCGTCACGCTCGTCGTGTCAGCGGTATTACAGGTCTGTCCCTGAACTCTCTGGATGTTATGACGGGTCTTGAAACAGTGAAGATCTGCACAGGATACAAATACCGCGGAGAGATCATCACACACTATCCAGCTAGCCTAAAAATGCTGGCTGAATGTGAAGCGGTATATGAAGAGATGCCTGGCTGGAGCGAGGATATCACTGGAGCGAAGAAACTCGAAGATCTGCCTGTGAACACACAGAACTATGTGAAACGTGTATCCGAGCTAACAGGTATTCCAATCGCGATCTTCTCCGTAGGTCGTAACCGTGAGCAAACGAATCAAGTCCTTCCAATCTACGTGTAATGTAGAGTTGAATCATAGACCCCCAGTTATCGCCTGATAAGCGATGGTTGGGGGTTTTTCGCATATCTCCTGATATAATCCCGAGATTTCCGTCAATACTGATTAACAGTAGAATCACAGACCTGATGTGCTGATGGCCACAGACAGGTTGGATAATCGGAGGAGGAGAACAGGGATGAAGTTGCTTCAATGGTTTGTCAAAATCGTACTCACCGTCATGCTGGTTAGTTCATTGACCTTGCTGACGACCGGATTAATAGTACAGTCGTATGTGAAATCGCTGCTGGCGAGTTTTAATATTGAGTGGGAAGGGCAACCGCTGGGATTAACATCCATGTTCCAGGGAGCGCTCGGCGGTAAGGCGAGCGAGGAGAACAAACCGGGGTCTGGAACAACGGATCAGCCGACCGGAGCTGAAGAGGAGCAGGTTCCAGAGGACGCCATATCGGTGATGGGGAATGGGACAGAACAAGATACAGGCTCAGAGAATGGTTCTGGCCATACAGATGCTGGGTCGAATGGAACTGATCAGACGGATTCTACGGGTGGAGACGAGAGCACCAACGCTGGCACAGACAGCATAGACACAAACACCAATAAGGCTCCAGAAGGCGCTACCGGAAGTGGAAACGGAACAGCAGCTGGCAATGGTACGGCAGGAACCTCCGGTAATTCTGCTGCTTCAGGCGAGGATGCTGTTGTGGTATCACCGGATGATATTACGGGAACAAAGGACAAGCTGCCTCTGGAGGAAAAAGAGAAGATCTTCAGTCTGCTGATGGCGAAGCTTCCCCAAAATGAAATGCAACAAATCTCGGGCGCGATGGAAGATGGCCTGACCGAACAGGAGTTACGTGACATTGAACAGGTGATATCGAAATATCTGACGAGCGAGGAATACGATAATCTTATGGAAGTGCTTCAGGCCGAATAAGTGACGGTATACAAAAATACGCATAAAAGTGTACGTATCTATGGATCCAACAATCCACTCTTCACAAGCTCAGAGCAATCAAGTGAAAGATAGGATCCCAAGTATCATTTTTACACAATCCCTTACCGGAGATCATCTGGCGAGGGATTTTTTTATCGTATTTTTATGAAAATAATTTCGCATTATTGTGGGTCTTAGAACCTAGTCTTAAAACTAGACCGAAACTACATAGTACACCTGAACTCGAGGCATAATGGGTAAGAATATCTGGCTGCCATGTTATGGATAATACAGGAAAACCAAGCGGGGCGCGGCTTTGGGCTGTGACGCCTAGAGTTGAAATGAATGTAAAACCTGTGTTAAAGTATACGGGTGTGATAAAAGGTTAAAATTTTGACACTTTTATGAGCGCAGCCAAAGTCCTGATTTGCGGACACCCAGAACCAAATATCGACAGACTTGAGACAGACACGAATGGGTGTGTCTTGACAGAAATGCGAACTGAGAAGTGCTGAAAAGGAGAGAATCATGAAAGGTTTCAGAGGCATACGCCAACCGGACAAAAACCGGGTACACGAACAATCCGGAGAACACCGGACGGCCGAAGACAAAAACAACATGAGCATGTCCAACTTCAGTGTAAATAAAAAGCGCGTTCTAGCCTCGCGTAAATGGATCATTACAGCAGCATGCGGTGTATTCATCGCTGCATCGATCGGATTCGCAGGCAAGCAATACGTTGCTGCAAACACCGTTCCCTATTACAAGGTTATGGTGAAAGGGAATGAGATTGGCAGCATTACGGATGAAGCGCAGTTACAAAAACTATTTGCAGACAAAACCGAGGAATACCAAAATAAATATCCTGACGCGGAAATGGTGCTGAACACAGATGGCATCACGACCGAAACGGTAAAAGCGTACAAACCTGAAGTGAACAGCGAAGAAACGCTGGACAAGCTCGGTGATATGCTGACTGCATATGCCAAAGGCGTGGAACTCAAAGTGGATGGCGAAGTGATCGGCATTGTGAAGGATCAGGCAACAGCAGATGCCATACTGGAACAAGTGCAGAGCAAATAC
>Ga0209795_10001850_pt1 | contig 12437 bp, 9 predicted proteins | sample AgamicOrMarz_FD_187166 | JGI IMG/M metagenome (GOLD analysis project Ga0209795, IMG submission 187166) | Agave microbial communities from Guanajuato, Mexico - Or.Ma.rz (SPAdes) (version 2) | ecosystem: Host-associated > Plants > Phyllosphere > Phylloplane/Leaf | place: Guanajuato, Mexico...
CCTGATCGACGGTGATGCCACAACCACGCGCCCAGCCTTCTGCTGCTTTGCTTGGCTTGCCTTCGGCATCAAACGCCTGGGCAATCGCAGGGCCGCGTTTTTCAACTTCGCGATCGGGTTGCGATGCCGCAAGGTTCGCCACTTTCAGCGCCAGACGACGCGGAGCAGCAAACCATTCAATATTACCGTGTGCCAGGCCAACGTTATCCAGCTCAGCCGTCACGTTTGCAGCGAAGGACTCCGCCAGGCTGCGCAGGGCTTTTGGTGGCAGCTCTTCAGTGCCAATTTCCACCAGGAAAGTTTTCTCAGACATGGCCGCCTCTTATTTGTTTCGGTTGCACATCGGGAAGCCAAGGGCTTCACGGGACGCATAGTAAGCTTCTGCAACGGCTTTGGTCAGGGTGCGAATACGCAGGATATAACGCTGACGTTCAGTCACGGAGATGGCTTTGCGGGCGTCCAGCAGGTTGAAGCTGTGGGCGGCCTTCAGAATACGCTCATAGGCTGGCAGCGGCAGTGGAGACTCCAGCGCCAGCAACTGCTGGGCTTCTTTCTCATACTGCTCGAAGCAGGTGAACAGGAAGTCCACGTCTGCGTATTCGAAGTTATAAGTGGATTGTTCCACTTCATTCTGATGGAACACGTCGCCGTAGGTGGTTTTACCCAACGGGCCGTCGCTCCAGACCAGGTCGTAAACGCTGTCTACGCCCTGAATGTACATCGCCAGACGTTCCAGGCCGTAGGTGATTTCACCGGTGATAGGCTTACATTCCAGACCACCCACCTGCTGGAAGTAAGTGAACTGCGTCACTTCCATCCCGTTCAGCCACACTTCCCAACCCAGACCCCAGGCACCCAGCGTCGGGTTTTCCCAGTTATCTTCAACAAAGCGAATGTCGTGAATGGTCGGATCCACGCCCAGCGCTTTCAGCGAACCGAGATACAGTTCCTGAATATTGTCCGGTGAAGGCTTAATCACCACCTGGAACTGATAATAGTGCTGTAAGCGGTTCGGGTTTTCGCCGTAACGACCATCGGTAGGACGACGCGACGGCTGCACATAGGCAGTAGCCATCGGCTCGGGTCCCAATGCACGTAAACTGGTCATCGGGTGTGAAGTGCCTGCGCCCACTTCCATGTCCAAAGGTTGAACGATGGTGCAGCCCTGGCGAGCCCAGTAATCCTGTAAAGTCAGGATCAGGCCCTGGAAGGTCTTGGTATCAAACTTTTGCATAGTTTTTCGTGCTGGATACGTGTGTTTTGAATGGAAGCGATCAGTATACCCGCTGACCGGAAGATATACAGTACGAAACGGGTTTGTTTAAGGAAAATTGGGAAATAAGCTTTTTGGCGTACAGCGCGCGGCTGACGTCCTGCGCTAGCGCATAGAGAGATGCAAAAACTGCCCTTCCGCGTCGAATGAACAGACAAAGCTCTCTTTACGATCGGTATAACCGCGCATCTCATAGCTGCCCTGGAACTGCTCGAAGCCGGTGACATCGACTTTTTGCGCGCCGGTATTGTAACGATGCGCCGCCTGGTCCTTGCAAAGATGTTCCATATTTAATGACCGTTCCGGGCTGACTTTACTTTTTTGCGCTTTCTGCGCCGGGGCGTCATCCGGTGTACTGCATCCTGCCAGTAACAGGACAATAAACAGTGATACAGCGCGCTTCATCATCATTTTTATTACCGCCTTATGTTCTGGCTGTTATTTTTAGTCATACGCTTTATAGATTATGGCGCCGCATTCTGCGAATCTCCCACCCGCGACACAAGGCAGCGGAAACAAACTCAGAATTATCCAGTGAGAGACAGGCCAGCAATGAGAGTCAGACCATTTTTACCATGGAGTCAGAGGAACTGATGCAGTCAAAAATTAACTGGATAGATAATTTGCGAGGGATAGCCTGCTTAATGGTGGTGATGATCCATACCACGACCTGGTATATCACCAACGCCCACAGCATCAGTCCACTGAACTGGGATATCGCCAATATCCTCAACTCTGTCTCCCGCGTCAGCGTCCCGCTCTTTTTCATGATTTCCGGGTATCTCTTTTTTGGCGAGCGCAGCGCGCAGCCGCGCCATTTTGTCCGTATCGCCTTATGCCTGCTGTTTTACAGCACCGTCGCGCTGCTCTATATCACCCTGTTTACCTCGATAAACGCGGAACTGTCGCTACGGAATCTGCTGCAAAAACCGGTTTTCTATCACCTGTGGTTTTTCTTCGCCATTATCGTTATCTACCTGGTTTCTCCGTTGATTCAGGTAAAAAACGTGGGCGGCAAGATGCTGCTGGCACTGATGGTGGTCATTGGGCTGCTCGCCAACCCCAATACCCTGTCGCAGAAAGTGGGCGGATTTGAATGGCTGCCGGTCAATCTGTATATCAACGGCGATACGTTTTACTACGTGGTTTACGGCTTACTGGGCCGCGCTATCGGCATGATGGAGACGCAAAAGCCACGGCTGACATGGCTTTGTGCCGCGCTGTTTGTCGGGGCGGTAGCGGTGATTTCGCGCGGGACTTTACATGAGCTGCGCTGGCGGGGAAATTTTGCCGATACCTGGTACCTCTACTGCGGCCCGATGGTCTTTATTTGCGCCGTCTCTCTGCTCACGCTGGTGAAAAACACCCTGAATACGCGTCCGCTGCCTGTGCTGGGCTTGATTTCGAGACACTCATTGGGGATTTATGGTTTTCATGCGCTGGTGATCCACGCCCTGCGCACGAACGGCGTGGAGTTCAAACGCTGGCCGGCGCTCGATATCGTCTGGATTTTCACCGCGACGGTCCTGGTGAGCCTGCTGCTGTCGGTGCTGCTGCAAAAGCTCGATACGCGTCGCTTTGTCAGTTAACGAGCCGTTGTTTCGCCCGGTGAAACTGACGCGGTGAGGAGAATCCGGCCGCGATGGCCGCGTGCTCCACGCCGCGTCCCTGCCGTAGCCACTGTTGCGCGATGGCCAGTCGAAGCTGTTCCAGGTAATCGCGCACGCTAATACCTAAATGTTCCTGAAAAAGCCGGGTTAAATGGCGCGGGCTGACGTGCGCCATCGCGGCGATATCGGCCAGATGCCAGCCTCTTTGCGGCTCTGCCGTTAGCGCATCCTGTGCACGGTGTATCGCCGGATGAAGGTGATTACGATAGCGCAGCCAGGGTGAAAGTTGTGGGTCATCACCCGATCGCCGAAACCAGACGACCATTTCGCGCGCCACCGCCAGCGCCTTTTCCGGGCCGCACAGACGGTTGATCAGATGCAGGGCCAGATCTATTCCGGAAGTAATACCCGCGCTGGTCCACAAATTATCATCCTGCACGAATATTCGATTTTCTTTGATGACCGCCCCCGGTGCGGCAGTGCGCAAGCGGGCGATCACATCGTGATGCGTCGTACAGTGCTTACCGTGCAGCAGGCCGGACTTTGCGGCCAGTATCGCGCCCGAGCAGACGCACATGACGGTGATGGCCTGCCGCTGAATATCAGGCTGCTGTCGCATCAGCCAGTGCTGAACGGCCAGCGCTGCGGGGGTAGAAAAGTGTAGGGAAGAGTCGGCAACGCCCGGCAACACCAGCAAACTGCCTGCCGGCAGGCGGTCTGGCAACGGGGCGATACCGCTCATCGTCAGGCCAATCGAGGTCGCCACGTCTGGCTGTGGACCAATGTAATGCAGGCGAAACGCATCGCCTGCCAGCGCAAAGGTTTCTGCCGGACCGGTCATATCCAGCGAAAGGACTCCCGGCAACATCACAAACCAGACGTCAATACTCATCAGAATGACTCCAGCGTCTCCGCAACGGTTTTAATTTCAGCAAAACGTCCGGCCAGCACCGTTTCAGTCCGGTGGCGTAAATCGTGGGTATCAAGGGTTATGCCCCGGTACGTCATGGGAAACGACAGGGTTGCCTCGCTGACAAAGATAACGCGATAGCCAAGATCCGACGCCACACGTGCTGTGGTTTCACAACACTGCTCCGTACGCAGCCCGCAGATAATCAGACAATGAATGTCCCGTTCCCGTAACCAGCGATCGAGCCCCGTATCGGTAAACGCATTATGGACATGTTTCTGGAAAATTACCGCCGGTTTATGACGTAAAAAGGACATGGGTTTGACATGGCCGCTTTGCAGCGAGAAAGGCCCGCTGTCGTCAACATGGAAGATATCCACTACCGGTATGCCACGAGATTCACACCCTTCGATAAGGCCCAGCATCGCTTGCTGGAACGCGCCAAACCCCGCCTCCTGCCAGTACTCGCGATGATGAAAGGACTGCTGAGTGTCAATATTTATTAATGCCGTACGCGTCATGGTAACTCTCCTCGCCGATGGGTGTAACCCTATACTGGCGAGGAGATCGCGCGCTGAGAAGACCAAAAAAGGACATCCTTATGCCGCTAAAGGCCAGGCTGTTGTTATGACATCAGTGGCAAAAGCTGTTGGTAAATTTTGCGGAAAACGTCGCGTTGTCTGGCATAGCGCGCATGGCGCTCCGCATCCGGACGATGGGACTGCTCCAGTGGCAATTGCGGCAGAAGTTCTGTCAGGGCTTTACCTGGATTCATGGCGATTTGCGCCAGACGTGCTGCCCCCAGCGCCGGGCCGACGTCACCACCGGTGCGATAATCCAGCGTCAGGCCGCTGATATCTGCCAGCATTTGTCGCCAGTAGCTGCTCCGCGCACCGCCGCCAATCAGCGTAATGTGCCCGGGCTTCAGGCCGCAATCGTGCACCACGTCCATTCCATCGGCCAGAGCATATCCCACGCCTTCCAGCACCGCACGGGCCAGCTCGGCAGGGCCATGCTGATGGGTTAAACCAAAGAAAACACCCTTGGCCTGCGGGTTATTGTGCGGCGTACGTTCGCCGGAAAGGTAGGGCAGGAACCAGACAGGGTCGGCCTCTTCATCCGCCTGCTGTGCCGCCGCAATCAACGCCGGGACATCATCTGCGCCGGTGAGTTTTGCCGCCCAGTCCAGACAGGATGCCGCACTGAGCATGACCGACATCAGATGCCATTTACCCGGCAGCGCATGGCAAAAACTGTGCACCGCGCTTTCAGGGTTGCTGAGATATCCTTCACTGACGGCAAAGTAGACGCCCGACGTGCCAAGCGACAGCATCGCCTGCCCGGCATCGACCATACCGACACCCACCGCACCGGCGGCATTATCGCCGCCGCCGGCGACGACAGGAACAGCGGGTAAATTCCAGCGTTCGGCCACTGAGGCTAATAACGTCCCCGTCACCTCACTGCCTTCAAAAAGTGCAGGCATATGTTCGCGCGTAAGATGACACGCCGCGAGCATTGTCTCGCTCCAGTCGCGTCTGGCGACATCCAGCCACAGGGTGCCAGCCGCATCGGACATGTCGCTGGCAAACTCACCGGTCATCCGAAAACGCAAATAGTCTTTAGGTAACAAAACCTTCGCTACCTGTTGAAAAACCTCCGGCTCATGACGCTGAACCCACAGCAGTTTCGGTGCCGTAAACCCCGGCATCATCAGGTTGCCGGTAATATCGCGTGAGTCTGGCACCTGCGCTTCAAGAAGGGCGCACTCTTCGGCGCAACGACCGTCATTCCAGAGAATCGCCGGGCGCAGCACGCGGTTTTCGCGATCAAGCAGCGTGGCGCCATGCATTTGTCCGGCAATCCCTAACGCCTTAACGTCGCGCAGGCTGTGCTGTTCGCCCAGGGCTTTCATCGCACGGTCTGTAGCCAGCCACCACTGCTCGGGATCCTGTTCTGACCATAACGGGTGCGGGCGCGAGACGTGCAGCTTTTCCGTTTGCGAGGCCACCACCTCACCCTGTTCGCTTAATAGAATGGCTTTCACACCCGATGTGCCAAGATCGATCCCGATATACATTGCGGCGACTCCTTTAAAAAGAAATGCCCGGTTGCACAACGCTGACCGGGCTTATCCACGTCTTTCCCGACGAATTACTTATCGAACAAGTAGTAATTCACCAGGTTTTCCAGCAGCTCCTGATGCCCACTCTGGTGCTGCGGTGCCAGGTTGTGTTGTTCAGCGTACTTCGCAATATCCGCCAGGGATAACTGGCCTTTTAAAATTTGCTGACCCAGCTCACTGTTCCAGCCGGCATAACGCTTCGCAACGCGCTTATCCAGCTCGCCGTCTTCAATCATGCGCGCCGCGACTTTCAGCGCCAGCGCCATGGTGTCCATCGCGCCGATGTGACCATAGAACAGGTCGTATTTATCGGTGCTTTGACGGCGGACTTTGGCATCAAAGTTCAGACCCCCCGTGGTGAAGCCACCTGCTTTAACAATTTCATACATTACAAGGGCGTTCTCTTCGACGCTGATCGGGAACTGGTCAGTATCCCAGCCCAGCTGCGGATCGCCGCGGTTGGCATCGACAGAGCCGAAGATACCCAACGCGATAGCAGAGGCAATCTCATGATGGAACGAGTGGCCCGCCAGCGTGGCGTGGTTTGCTTCAATGTTCACTTTGATCTCTTTTTCCAGACCAAACTGCTTCAGGAAGCCATACACGGTCGCCACATCGTAGTCGTACTGGTGCTTGGTGGGCTCCTGGGGTTTAGGTTCAATGAGCAGCGTGCCGCGGAAACCGATTTTGTGTTTATGGTCGACAACCATCTGCATGAAGCGGCCAATCTGCTCGCGCTCCTGGCGCAGATCGGTATTAAGCAGCGTTTCGTAACCTTCACGTCCTCCCCACAGTACGTAGTTTTCACCGCCCAGCTTGTGGGTTGCATTCATTGCGGTGACCACCTGCGTGGCGGCCCAGCTGAACACTTCCGGGTCAGGGCTTGTCGCGGCGCCCGCGCCGTAACGTGGATTGGTGAAACAGTTTGCCGTTCCCCACAGTAATTTCACGCCGCTTTGTTGCTGTTTTTCACCCAGATAGTCGACCATCTGCGCAAAGTTGTTCAGATACTCTTTCAGCGATGCCCCTTCCGGAGAGACGTCCACATCGTGGAAGCAGTAGTAAGGCACATTCAGCTTGTGGAAGAATTCAAATGCGACATCCGCTTTGCGTTTCGCCAGCTCCAGCGCCTCGCCCGGCTGCTGCCACGGACGATCAAATGAACCGACACCAAACATGTCCGCGCCGTTCCAGCAGAAGGTATGCCAGTAACACGCGGCAAAGCGCAGATGATCTTCCATGCGCTTACCCAGCACCAGCTCGTCCGGATTGTAATGACGGAATGCTAAAGGATTGGTGGATTTCGGGCCTTCGTAGCGAACGCGATCGAGTTGGTCGAAATAAGCTTGCATATTGAACTCCATAATCAAGAGGTGCGGCGAGTAATCGATACTGCAGTAATAGTGAATACTCATTTCACGTTGCTCAATTACGTTATTTCACACTGGCATTCAGAGAATGCACAAACGTGCGCTGGCTCGCAAAAACAATACGCCTGCAAACGATTTTTCGGCGTTTATTCCAGAATCATGTGTAATTAATAAGTTACGCATTTGAAAATCAGATCGCGGTCATAAATTGACAAATAAACCAAATATCGTAACGAGAAGATAAAAATCAGTAATTGCCAGTTTGCCATTCCACGTTAAGAATTTGCTGCGTATCCGGCAGTGAATGATTCTTTTGTCTCCGTTTCACCACCCTACAAAAAAGGTAATATAATGATGACGATAAAAAACCTGTGCCTGACTCTCTGCGCCTCGCTACTGCTGACGAGCGTTGTGGGCCATGCCAAAGAAGTCAAAATTGGGATGGCAATTGACGATCTTCGCCTCGAACGCTGGCAAAAAGATCGCGATATTTTTGTGAAAAAAGCGGAATCCCTCGGTGCAAAAGTGTTTGTTCAGTCCGCCAACGGAAATGAAGAAACACAAATGTCGCAAATCGAAAATATGATTAACCGCGGTGTTGATGTGCTGGTTATTATTCCTTACAACGGTCAGGTATTAAGTAATGTTGTTAAAGAAGCCAAACAAGAAGGCATTAAGGTATTGGCTTACGATCGTATGATTAATAATGCTGACATTGATTTCTATATTTCTTTTGATAACGAAAAAGTGGGCGAAATTCAGGCGCAAAGCCTGGTCAATAAGGTGCCGCAGGGAAATTATTTCCTGATGGGCGGTTCACCTGTTGATAACAATGCCAAATTGTTCCGCGAAGGCCAAATGAAAGTCCTCAAGCCCTATATTGACGAGGGCAAAATTAAAATTGTCGGCGATCAATGGGCTGACGGCTGGCTTCCGGAAAATGCGCTAAAAATCATGGAAAATGCGCTGACTGCCAACAATAACAAAATCGATGCCGTGGTGGCATCCAACGATGCTACCGCAGGCGGTGCCATTCAGGCTTTAAGTGCGCAAGGGCTGGCAGGTAAAGTGGCGATCTCCGGACAAGATGCCGACCTCGCTGGAGTAAAGCGTATTCTCAACGGCACGCAGACCATGACCGTTTATAAACCTATTACTCAGCTTGCTAACACGGCCGCAGAGATTGCCGTTGAACTGGGTAATGGCCAACAGCCGAAAGCCGATTCCAGCTTAAACAACGGGCTGAAAGATGTGCCTGCACGTTTACTGACGCCTATTGAAGTGAATAAAGAAAATATCGACGCCACCGTTGTGAAAGACGGCTTCCACCAAAAGAGCGAACTCTAACCCCTCGTGGCCCCTGATTTCAGGGGCACGTCGACATGTACGGTTTTTCCTTCAGGTTATGTGGAGCCGTTATGCCTTATTTACTCGAAATGAAAAGTATCACCAAAGCCTTTGGTGTGGTGAAGGCTGTGGATAATGTCAGCCTTCGGCTCAACCCCGGTGAGATCGTCTCGCTGTGTGGTGAAAATGGTTCCGGCAAATCCACGCTGATGAAAGTGCTGTGCGGCATTTATCCCCATGGCAGCTATGACGGCGAAATTATCTTTTCTGGCGAAACGTTACAGGCCACCCATATCCGTGATACCGAACGCAAAGGTATCGCCATTATTCATCAGGAGCTGGCGCTGGTGAAGCACCTGACCGTGCTCGAAAACATTTTCCTGGGCGCAGAGATTTCCCGTCACGGCGTGCTGGACTACGACACCATGACGCTACGCTGTGAAAAGCTGCTGGCACAGGTGAGCCTGGCCATTTCGCCCAATACGCGCGTGGGCGATCTGGGGTTAGGCCAACAACAGCTGGTTGAAATTGCCAAAGCACTGAATAAACAGGTGCGTCTGTTGATTCTCGACGAACCGACCGCCTCGCTGACCGAACAGGAAACGGCGGTTCTGCTCAATATTATCCGCGACCTGCAAAACCACGGGATCGCCTGCATTTATATTTCGCACAAACTCAATGAAGTGAAAGCCATATCGGACACCATCTGCGTTATCCGCGATGGACAGCATATCGGTACGCGCGATGCCGCAGGCATGAGCGAGGATGACATCATCACCATGATGGTGGGTCGCGAGCTGACGGCATTATACCCCTCGGAACCGCATGCCGCCGGCGCAGAGATCCTGCGTGTCGAAAACCTGACGGCGTGGCATCCGGTTAATCGCCATATCAAGCGCGTTAATGACATCTCATTTTCCCTGAAGCGTGGAGAGATTCTGGGGATTGCCGGGCTGGTCGGGGCCGGTCGGACGGAAGCCGTACAATGTTTGTTTGGCGTCTGGCCGGGGCGTTGGGAAGGAAAAATCTTCATTGATGGCCAACAGGTGCAAATCGCTACCTGCCAGCAGGCGATTGCCCACGGCATTGCTATGGTGCCGGAGGATCGCAAAAAAGACGGCATCGTACCGGTCATGGCGGTGGGGAAAAATATCACACTCGCCGCGCTGGATCAGTTTTCCGGCGTGTTGAGCAGCCTGGACGATGCAGCTGAACAGCAGTGCATACTCCAGTCGCTGGACCGGCTCAAAGTGAAAACCTCCTCTCCCGAGCTGGCGATAGGACGCCTGAGTGGCGGTAATCAGCAAAAAGCCATTCTGGCGCGCTGCCTGTTGCTCAATCCCCGTATTTTGATCCTTGACGAGCCGACGCGAGGAATCGATATCGGCGCGAAGTACGAAATCTACAAACTTATCAACCAGCTGGTCCAGCAAGGCATCGCCGTTATTGTGATCTCCTCTGAGCTTCCAGAAGTGCTCGGGCTGAGCGATCGCGTGCTGGTAATGCACGAAGGCAAGCTGAAAGCCAACCTGATTAACCAAAACCTGACCCAGGAAAAGGTAATGGAAGCCGCATTGAGGAGCGAACGTCATGTCGAAAAGCAATCCGTCTGAGGTAAAAGTCGCTGTTCCGACGCCCGGCGCGTTCACAGGGTTGAAAGCGTTAAACCTGCAAGTCTTCGTGATGATTGCCGCCATCATCGCAATTATGCTGTTTTTTACCTGGATGACCGACGGCTCTTACTTAAGTGCGCGCAACGTCTCTAACCTGCTTCGCCAGACCGCCATCACCGGGATTCTGGCCGTGGGCATGGTGTTTGTGATTATCTCGGCCGAGATAGACCTCTCGGTGGGCTCCATGATGGGATTGCTGGGCGGCGTTGCGGCAATTTTTGATGTCTGGCTGGGCTGGCCCCTGCCGTTGACCGTGGCGGTCACGCTGGTGCTGGGTCTGCTACTGGGCGCATGGAATGGCTGGTGGGTCGCCTATCGAAAAGTCCCCTCGTTTATTGTCACTCTGGCGGGAATGCTGGCGTTTCGCGGTATCCTCATCGGTATCACTAACGGCACCACCGTGTCTCCCACCAGCGCGTCGATGTCGCAGATTGGACAGAGCTATCTCTCTGACGGTCTGGGCTTTACGCTGGGCGCGATCGGTTTGATGGCATTTGTCGGCTGGCAGTGGCGCGGACGTATGCGTCGTCAGGCCTTAGGCCTTGCTGCGCCCGCCTCCACCTCTGTGGTGGGGCGCCAGGCCTTAACCGCCGTGATCGTATTAGGGGCCATCTGGCTTCTGAACGATTATCGCGGTGTGCCTACGCCCGTGCTGATCCTGACGCTGCTGTTGCTGGCCGGTATGTTTATGGCGACCCGTACGGCGTTTGGACGGCGGATCTATGCCATCGGCGGCAATCTGGAAGCGGCGCGCCTGTCAGGAATCAACGTCGAACGCACCAAGCTTGCGGTATTTGCAATTAATGGCCTGATGGTGGCCATCGCCGGGCTGATCCTGAGCTCACGTTTAGGGGCAGGTTCACCTTCTGCGGGGAACATCGCCGAGCTGGATGCGATTGCGGCCTGTGTGATTGGGGGAACCAGCCTTGCAGGCGGTATTGGCAGCGTGGCGGGGGCCGTCATGGGTGCATTTATCATGGCGTCGTTGGATAACGGAATGAGTATGATGGACGTGCCGACGTTCTGGCAGTATATCGTTAAGGGCGCCATTCTGTTACTGGCCGTATGGATGGATTCCGCAACGAAAAGACGAGCCTGAGATCACTTTTTTGGGGAAAGGTAAGCCATGTTTGAAAAGCGTCACCGCATTACGTTGTTATTCAATGCCAACAAAGCCTATGACCGCCAGGTTGTGGAGGGCGTAGGTGAGTATTTGCAGGCGTCGCAATCCGAATGGGACATCTTTATAGAAGAGGACTTCCGGGCCAGTATCGAAACCATAAAAGACTGGCTGGGTGATGGCGTCATCGCAGATTATGACGATCCTGATATCCAGCGGATGCTGGTCGGTGTCGACGTGCCGATTGTCGGCGTCGGCGGCTCTTTCCATTCTCCCGAGAAATATCCGCCGGTGCATTACATCGCGACGGACAACCACGCGCTGGTTGAAAGCGCGTTTCTACACCTGAAAGAAAAAGGGGTACACCGCTTCGCCTTCTACGGCCTGCCCGCGTCCAGCGGGAAAGGCTGGGCGATGGAGCGTGAATATGCGTTTTGCCAAATCGTGGCGCAGGAGAAGTATCGCGGTGTGGTCTATCAAGGGCTGGAAACCGCGCCGGAGAACTGGCAGCACGCACAAAATCGTCTCGCCGACTGGCTGCAAACATTGCCTCCACAAACGGGCATCATCGCGGTTACCGATGCGCGGGCACGTCACATCCTTCAGGTATGCGATCATTTGCATATCCCCGTCCCTGAAAAACTGTGCGTGATTGGCATTGATAACGAAGAGCTGACCCGCTATTTGTCACGCGTGGCGCTGTCGTCCGTAGCGCAGGGCACTCGTCAGATGGGCTATCAGGCGGCAAAACTACTCCATCGCCTGCTGGATAATGAATCACTTCCTCTGCAGCGTCTTCTGGTCCCGCCCGTTCGTGTCGTTGAACGACGCTCTACGGACTATCGCTCGTTAAACGATCCGGCGGTCATCCAGGCAATGCACTACATACGCAATCATGCCTGCAAAGGCATCAAAGTTGATCAGGTGCTGGATGCCGTGGGAATTTCGCGTTCCAATCTGGAAAAACGCTTCAAAGAAGAGGTTGGCGAAACCATCCATGCGGTGATTC
>Ga0209795_10001852_pt1 | contig 12430 bp, 6 predicted proteins | sample AgamicOrMarz_FD_187166 | JGI IMG/M metagenome (GOLD analysis project Ga0209795, IMG submission 187166) | Agave microbial communities from Guanajuato, Mexico - Or.Ma.rz (SPAdes) (version 2) | ecosystem: Host-associated > Plants > Phyllosphere > Phylloplane/Leaf | place: Guanajuato, Mexico...
AACGTGTGGCACAAGATATTCCAGATGGCGCCTATGTGAACTTGGGTATTGGCTTACCAACCAAGATCGCGAGCTACCTACCTAACGATAAAGATATTTTCCTTCATTCTGAAAATGGCCTGTTGGCTTTTGGACCACCACCAGCGGCAGGTGAAGAAGACCCAGAACTGATCAATGCGGGTAAAGAGTTTGTGACCATGCTTGAAGGTGGCAGCTTTTTTCACCATGGTGATTCATTTGCGATGATGCGTGGTGGACACCTTGATATTGCAGTGCTTGGCGCATTTCAGGTTGCAGCGAATGGTGACTTGGCGAACTGGCACACCGGTGCACCGGATGCGATTCCTGCGGTGGGTGGAGCAATGGATTTAGCTGTAGGTGCCAAGAAAGTATTTATCACGACAGACCACGTCACCAAGCAAGGTGAACCAAAGATTGTGGCTGAGCTGAGTTATCCGGTGACGGGTAAAAAATGTGTTGATCGTATTTACACTGACCTGTGTGTGATTGATGTGACTAGCGAAGGTTTAAAGGTGATTGAGAAAGTTGAAGGTCTTAGCTTTGAAGAGTTACAGGCTTTAACGGGTGCAACTTTGATTGATGCAACTCAAGGGTAAGGTTTACACAGCATAGCCAATGCTACTACCGTCATTGCCTGTAAATGATAGTGGTCTTCGAAAGACCTTTGTATAGGCAATACCTTACTTTTTAAGGATAAAAAGTAACAAAAATCCTTTGTTACTCAGACACAACATCCCTGTTGTGCTGAGTAACGAGGCGACATCCATGTCGCCAACGCGAAACACTGAATGGAACTCTTTGAATACGGTTCTTGCTTATTAATTTGGATTTTACCGTAATTCGCTATTGTGACAGGCGACATGGATGTCGCCCGTTGGACAGGGAGGCATGGAAGCCTCCTCTGTTCAACAAAGGTTTTTGGTTACTTTTTTAAAAAAGTGACAAGAATTAGCTACTGGCATTTGACTCAACGCAATAAGACTCTGTCATGACTACTTTCAACTTAGTAACCATGATGATCGCCAGCAAAATCTGGAAAAGTCTAACAATGTGGCAATGACAGCAACAGATTTCAAAATGGAAATGTAAGAATGAAAAACGCTTATATCATCGATGCCATCCGTACTCCATTCGGCCGTTATGCCGGTGGCCTTGCTCCTGTCCGTGCCGATGACCTTGGCGCTGTGCCGATTAAGGCTCTCATCCAACGCAACCCAAGTGTAGATTGGGAACAGGTCGATGATGTGATTTATGGCTGTGCCAACCAAGCTGGTGAAGATAACCGTAACGTTGGCCGTATGTCAGCATTACTTGCAGGTCTACCGTATCAAGTGCCTGCGACCACCATTAACCGTTTGTGTGGTTCATCTCTCGATGCGATTGCCATTGCTGCCCGTGCCATTAAAGCCGGTGAAGCGAGCTTGGTGATTGCAGGTGGTGTGGAAAGCATGAGCCGTGCGCCCTATGTGATGGGTAAGTCTGACAGTGCTTTTGGTCGAAGCCAGAAGATTGAAGACACCACCATGGGCTGGCGTTTCATTAACCCTAAACTTAAAGAATTGTATGGTGTAGACACCATGCCCCAGACTGCCGAAAACGTCGCTGAACAGTTCAACGTCAATCGTGCAGATCAGGACCAGTTTGCCTTGGTGAGCCAACAACGCACCGCAAGCGCGCAAGCCAAAGGCTTTTTTTCTAAAGAAATCGTGGCAGTTGAAATCCCTCAGCGTAAGGGTGATGCTGTGGTGATTGATACCGATGAGCACCCACGTGCATCAACCACGCTTGAAGCTTTAAGCAAACTTAAACCTGTGGTTAAAGCGGATGGTTCTGTGACTGCGGGTAATGCTTCAGGCATTAACGATGGTGCAGCAGCTTTACTGATTGCTTCTGATGATGCAGTTCAAGCTTACAACTTAAAACCGCGTGCCAAGATCATTGCTTCAACAGCCGTAGGTGTAGAACCACGCATTATGGGGTTTGCTCCAGCACCAGCCATTAAAAAATTACTAAAACAAGCCAACCTGACTTTAGATCAGATGGATGTAATTGAACTCAATGAAGCCTTTGCTGCACAAGCTTTAGCAGTGACCCGTGATTTAGGTTTGCCAGACAATTCTGCCAAGGTAAATCCAAATGGTGGTGCAATTGCTTTAGGTCATCCACTTGGTGCATCAGGTGCACGCCTTGTGACTACAGCCTTAAACCAGCTTGAACAAACAGGTGGACGTTATGCCTTGTGTTCAATGTGTATTGGTGTGGGTCAAGGCATCGCATTGATTATTGAACGTGTTGAAGCACTTTAAGGAGAAACAAATGCCATCTTTTCAATCTGCCGATGCACAAATTAACTATCAAACCTTTGGCGAACTATCTTCCCCTGCTCTGGTGTTTTCAAACTCTTTGGGCACCAATTATGGCATGTGGCAAAAACAGTTTAATGAATTGAAAGATCAATTTTTTGTGATCTGCTATGACACTCGTGGTCACGGTTCATCATCTACGCCTGACGGCCCATACACTGTAGAACAATTAGGTGAAGACGTTGTTCATTTACTTGACCATCTGAATATTAGCAAAGCTGCTTTTTGTGGAATTTCTATGGGTGGTTTAACCGGTCAATGGCTTGCAATTCATTACCCTAACCGTTTTAGTCATGTGGTTGTGGCAAATACTGCCGCTAAAATTGGGCAAGAACAGGCATGGCTTGACCGTGCAAAATTAGTACGTGAGCAAGGTTTACAACCGATCGCAGCTACAGCAGCTTCGCGATGGTTTACAGATCCCTTTATCCAAAGTCATGCTTCAATTGTCAACAACCTGTGTAACGACTTAAGTGCTGGCAGCGCAATGGGTTATGCCAATTGTTGCGAGGCTTTGGCTAAAGCGGATGTCCGTGAGCAATTAAAAGATATCAAAATTCCTGTATTGGTGGTTGCTGGTACTCAAGACCCTGTAACGACAGTTGCAGATGGAGAGTTTATGCAGCAACGTATTCCGCAATCAAAACTTGCAGAAATAGATGCCTCTCACATTTCCAATGTAGAGCAACCCGAAGCTTTTAATAAAATCTTAAAAGATTTTTTAGTGAACTAATTTCGCTCTCAATAAAATTCATTCATTTCTAAAAAGGTCTACAAAGGCCTTTTTTGTTAACTCAAAATAAAAATCTAAAATAACTTGTTCGAGAAGGTATAAATATATACCTCAAATGTAATGGAAAATTACATGGATAAATAACAGTATTTGAAATTCATGAACAGGGCTTGTTCATCAGTGACGCGAATCTAAGAAGATTTTTAGATCGATCACGTCTACATCATAATGAAAGTAAGGATATCTCAATTGAACATAACTATGCTGAACTCTCGGCCTCACCCTACACGCCCTTTAATTAAATATGGAACATTACTTTTAGGTGTGTTGTTAGCTGGCTGTAATTCTTCGTCAACTTTAGACCCAACACCGACACAAAAACAGATCACAATTAAACGCGATAAATTCGGTACGCCGCATGTATATGCAAATGATACCTATGGTCTATTTTATGGTTATGGCTATTCGGTAGCGACCGATCGATTATTCCAGATGGAAATGTCAAAACGTACAGGACAAGGTACAGTTGCTGAGGTGCTCGGCCCCGATTATCTTCAATATGATATTGCGACACATAGCCGTTTTGATCCAGAAAATATTAAACAGCAACTCGCCGCACTCTCACCAGAAGACCGAGCAATTTTTGAAGGTTATGCTGCAGGTTTTAATAAACGGGTTAAAGAGGTTTTAGCAGATCCAAATCTTATGCCTAAAGAGTTCACAGATTATGGTTTTAAACCATCAACATGGCAACCAGAAGACATTGCTATGGTTTGGGTGGGCTTAATTTTGAATCGTTTCTTTTCGGCAAGTTCGGAAGTCTCAAATTTAGATTTACTCACGCAACTGCAAAAAGAAAAAGGTCAAGAAGAAGGCCTTAAAGTCTATCAACAATTACGTTGGCTAAATGACCCAAGTGCTCCGACCATTATTCAATCTGAACAAAAACCACAGCTCATAGCGCGCCAACAGCAAACACTCAAAGACATTAGCCCTATTTCAAACAAAGCAGCCAAAACCTATTTAGCTCAAGCTCGCATTGCTTTAGGCAAAAGTGTGATAGACGGCGTACCAACCGCCAGTAATGCATGGGTCTTAAAAGGTGATAAGACCATTGAAGGACAAGCTGTTTTATACAATGGACCACAACAAGGATGGTATACACCAGCAATTACTTACAGTATTGGTTTACATGGTGCTGGCTATAATTTGACAGGTATTACACCAGTCGGATTACCTGCAATTTTATTTGGAACTAATGGCAAAATAGCATGGGGCTCTACGGTAGGTTCACTCGATACTAACGATGTTTATCAACTCACCCTAAACCCAAGTAACTCAAAAGAATATTTATATAAAGGGACTTATATTCCATTTGAACACAAGCAAGTAAAAATAAAAGTTAAGAATCAAGCTGACCATGTTTTAGATGTTTATAAGAGTAAACAAGGTTTTGTAAGTACATGGGATGAAAATAACCATACGGCGTATGCACAAAAACGTAGCTGGGAAGGCGTAGAAATTGAAACCTTATTAGGATGGGCAAATGCAGCGAAAGCCTCAAATTGGGATGAATTTCTTGCTCAAGCCAAACGTGTCGCAGCCTCTATCACTTGGTTCTATGCCGATACTAAAGATAATATTGGTGTTGCTGCTTTAGGTCGTTTACCTATTCGCCCTGAAAACCAACATATTCAGCTTCCAGCTAAAGGTGATGGTTCAATGGAGTGGCAAGGTTTTTATGACTTCTCTCATAACCCTAAAGAGTACAATCCACAAAAAGGCTATGTCACAAGTTGGAATAACAAAGCCTATGCTGGTTTACGCTCAGATTCATCAAACTTTTCTTATGTCGATCGGGTCAATGAACTACTTGAACCTTTAGAAAGTAAACCAAAACTAAGTCAGCAAGAAATTTGGGAAATTAATAAAATAGCAGCATGGTCTGATTTAAATGCGCGCTATTTTGTGCCTTATATGATCAAAGCTGCACAAAGTCCCGAGGCATCACCGTTAGCCAAAAAAGTTGCTCCGTTACTTGCCAGTTGGGATCTTAAATTACGCCCAGATAGTGAAGCCAAATATTATCAAGGTGCAGCTCCAGCAATTACACGTGTATGGCTTAATCAAATGATTGAACTGGTACTCAAACCAAATCTTTCAGAAAATATTTATAAGCGCTATACCGATACGCTTTATCCGGTAAATAATGATCCACGTAGTGCCCAGCCAGCGAGTGCATCGAAATTAATCTGGAATGCATTGCAAGGAAAACAGGCAAGCGTTCCTCAGAATATTGATTTCTTAAAAGGACAAACAGCAGATGAGGTTGTCTTAAAAGCTTTAGAAAATGCGCTGACTGAACTTTCAAAACAGTATCACTCTACTGACCCGAATGACTGGAAAATTCCAGTAGCAACCATGGGCTTTTCTAGCAAAAATTCGGTAGGCATTCCTTGGGCTGATCCATCGCATGAACAACAGCTCAGCACTTATGGAAATACGGGAAGTGCTACGTTTAGAGTGGTGTTAAATCCAAATCAAGTCACCATGTGTTCGATTTTGGCCCCAGGACAAAGTGGTTTTATCAATCAAAATGGAAAACCTGATGCCCACTTTGCAGATCAGCTTCCTTTATTTGAAAGTTACAAGTGTAAAGATGATGCGGTGAGTCAAAAAGAAATCGACCAATCAACTCAACAAAGCATCACTTTAAACTATTAACTTTTTAGCCCAATTTTTATGTTAAAAGCAGAGGTTTGTTATTTATAAAGTGACAAACCTCTTTATTGGCTTAATACCGAATCATGACCGATTTTAATTCGGTGTAATCTTCAATAAATGCATCTGAAAACTCTCTGCCAATTCCTGAAGCTTTTACCCCGCCAAATGGAACTGATGGATCTAAGAACGTATGCATATTGACCCACAAGGTCCCCGCTTCAATCTTAGGAATTAAACGCAAAGCTTTCGATAAGTCATTTGTCCAAATACTTGCGGTTAAACCAAAGCGCGACTGGTTCATCAGTTGAACGAGTTCTTCATCAGTGTCGAATGACATTACCCCAACTACTGGACCAAAAGTTTCCTCTGAAAATAAAGGATCATCCGTATTTTTGAAGGAAATTAAAGTCGGCTGTACAAAATACCCTGTCTGATCTAGAGCCTCACCACCAGCAATAATCTGGTTGTTGGCTTTAGCCATATCTAAATAATGTTTCACTTTATTAAAATGTGGCTGATTAGAGAGTGGACCAAACATACTTCCTTCATCCATAGCCGATCCAATTTTGAAACTAGAGAGTGCTTTCGAGAGTTTCTCGACCAGTTCATCATGTTTTGTACGGTGTACAAAAAAACGTTCTGGGGATGCGCAAACTTGACCTTGATGCACAAAAGTTGCTTGCAACAAAGTTGGTAAAATCTCATCAATATTTGCATCGGCCAAAACGGCTATTGCATTTTTACCACCCAGCTCCAGACTTACACGGGTTAAATCACTGCTCATCGCGAGCTTACCAATCGCAATACCTGTTGGTACTGAACCTGTAAAAGAGACTTTCTTAACGAGCGATGATTCAATTAAATATTGCCCTGTATCCCCCTTACCCGTAACCACATTAATTACCCCAGCCGGAATACCTGCCTCAATGGCAAGTTCAGCTAAACGTAATAAAGATAAGCTGGCAAACTCACTTGGTTTAAGCACAATGGTACAGCCGGTTGTTAAAGCTGAGCCGATTTTCCAAACGCCAATCATGAGTGAAAAATTCCAAGGCACAATCCCTGCAACCACGCCAATAGGTTGTCTTAAAGTAAAGGCCGTATATTTTTCACCTTGCATAGAAGGAATAGACGGTTGCATGGTTTGACCATTAATTTTGGTTGCCCAACCAGCAAAATATCTTAAGAAAATAACAGATTGTGCGACTTCAAGATGGCGGGAAATATTAATGAGTTTTCCAGTAGACAACGACTCGAGCTGTGCAAGTTCTTCACCATATTGCTCAATTAAATCTGCCAGTTTATTTAGTTTAACGCCACGTTCATACGGCGTGGTTTCAGCCCAAGCATTTTGAAAAGCATGTTCAGCACTTTTCACTGCACTTTCGACGTCTTGTTGGCTACCAATGCTAATTTGAGCAACGACTTGTTCAGTAGATGGATTCACTATATCCACTTTATCTAAAAGCTCGGCAGCAACTAACTTTCCATCAATAAAATGTCCATGTTGACGTGCCATAAATTGCTGTACGCTTTCTAAAATCTGAACTTCACTCATTTTCTTTTCCTCTTTTCATTTCTAAATATTGATATGACAGCAACTAGGCGACCTGATTCAAAATAAAGTCTGCACCACGTTCACCAATCATGATGGCAATTGCGTTGGTGTTCCCACTTGGAACTTGTGGGCAAATAGAACAATCCACCACACGTAAGTTTTTAAAACCATGTACTTTAAGGGTCTGATCTGTGACCGAATCTTGCGGTACATTGCCCATTTTGCAGCTACCCGCGGGGTGATAAACCGTTTTAATGTTCTGGCGCATCCATTGATCAATCGCTTCAATATCATCAGGATCGATATTTGCAGGCTCAATCACTTCTTTGACAATTGCTTTTAATGCCGGTTGTTGTAATAGACGAAGTCCGGCCTGTACCGCACGGATATTTGCATCAATATCTTCTTGATGGCCTAAATAATTAGGGTCAATAACAGGCAAATCTTTTGGGTCTTTACTACTTAAACGCAAAGTCCCACGTGCTTTTGGCTGTACATGTCCGACTTTAATGGTAAGGCCATGTGCCTGAGCAACTGCTTTTTCACCAGGGGTATTATCGAAATTATCCAGCACAGGTAAAAAATGAAATTGGACATCAGGTCGATCATTGTTATTGGTGTCAATAAAACCACCACCCTCTAAAATATTGGTGGTTAACAACCCTGAACGTGTAAAACACCACTGTAAAAAGTGTCTTACCGCAGTTAAACCTTGATCTTCACCGAGCAGACTATTATTGGTTGTTACTGTCGCATTAACCGACATATGCAAATGGTCGTGAAAATTTTCACCTACGGGTAGGTCACGGATACATTCAATGCCGAGTTCATCTAAATGCTGTTTTGGACCAATTCCCGAAAGTAATAAAACCTTAGGACTACCAATTGCACCAGCACTCAGAATGACTTCTTTTTGAGCCTGTACCGTAATTGGTGATTTTCCGCCAACACTATAAGTAACCCCAGTAACCTGATCCCCTTGAGTTTCAATTTTATGTACTAAGGCATCCGTAATAACCGTGAGATTTGGCTGGTTTTCGACTGACTTTAAATAGGTTTTTGAGGTACTCGCCCGTGAACCGTTTTGAGTAGTCGTTTGATAAAACCCTACACCGGCCTGATCCCAACCATTAATATCATTGACGTAATTCATCCCCATTTGTTGACCTGCTTTAATACAAGCAAGCGTCAAAGGATGGCGATAGCGATTTTCGCTGACAGGTAAAATGCCATCTTGTCCGTGATATTCATCAGCAAGACTTTCATTTTTTTCTGCTTTCTTAAAAAAAGGCAGTACATCCTGATAAGACCACTGATTGCATCCCCATTCCGAGGCCCATAAATCATAATCCTGTCGTTGGCCTCGGCAATAGATCATGCCATTAACCGAGCTTCCACCTCCCAACACTTTTCCTTGTGCAAGGATCATTTCACGATGATTACAATATTTCTGCGGAACAGTCATGTATTGCCATGATTTTTGCTGGAATACTTTAACTACTGTTGCAGGCATAGTATGAAACATACTGCTATCTCGGCTTCCAGCCTCTAATACAAGAACACGCCCTGCCTTGGCTTCTAATAGTCGTGCTGCGACCACACAACCTGCTGAGCCAGCACCAATCACGATATAGTCATATTGTTGATTCATCTGATTTCATCCTAATTTTATTTCTATGAATGTACCGCCAATAAACACGATCTCCTTCGCTCTAATTTAATAGATGTATTGCAGAATCAACTGCCCATACACATTGGTCTTGTCATCGTAGTTTTGAGTACCACCACTATGGATATCGTGTTTTGGTTTATAGAGTCCCACTAAAGGAATAACGTTGAATTTTTTATTGACCGACCAGACTGAAAAGACATCCAGCTCATGTCCATCTACATTAGTTAAAGACTTATTTACTGTTTTGAACTTATAGGCCAAAGCACCCACCATAAAATTTTCTTTTAGATTCATACTGTAAGAAACTTGGTGAATATCGGCATTTTTATTAAATGGGCCAGCATAGTTTCCGGCAACTTCGCCCTGAAACCATGTACCAAAGCCGACTGTATTTCCATAAAACATGGGGTCATATTGGTCTGAAAAATGGCTAAAGCGGTAGCCTAATGAGGGCGTATATTTTGAAGATAAAAAGTTATAGTTCAGCGCTAAATAGCCAGCATTTTCGTGGCCATCTTTTTTATCTTGCACCACAAACTCAGTTTTAAATTGTAACTCTGGCAAAGGTTGATAATTAAAACGTAAAGCATAATTTTTAAGATCTTCGCGCCCTGAAAGTTGCTCAACATCTTCAAGATCTAATACATTTAAATAGGTAAAGCCGACGCCCTTATCTTTAAGCTGATACATCAGATCAGTCACAAACAGTTCAGGTGAAAATTGTGCTTTATTGTCGGACTTTAAATAAGCCAGCTTTAGCGTTGTATTCTCTTGCGGTTTGTATTGAAGCAAACTTGTAAAATCAAAGCTTCGACGGGCTGCCAGATAATATGCTCCGCCCCGATCAAGTGTGCCATCCGCAGGTGCTTTACCGAGGTTTAATGCATCACCCGCAATAAAAAAACCGTCACCAATCATAATATTTTGTCGACCAATACTTAAATCATAGGTCGTTAACTCATCTTTATTGGTACCGTCTTTAAAACCAATGATCCATTCATTCACATCTGTTTTGCGTTCTTTACCATTACTATTTTGGCCTGCGTCACCATCACCAAATGTTGCCGAGCTAATACCGCTCAAGCTTGCATAGAGCTGATTGTTTTTAAAGGTGTATTGTCCTTTCGCACCATATTTAAGGTGGCCTTCTTGCCAGTTGATTCTTTCATCATCTAGATTTTCGCCGTTATAGCTTTTACCGCTACTAAAAGCCCCAAAAGTTGCTTCAAAAGTCGGTTTAATTTCAAGCTCACCAGCATGCACAGTTGAAAAAAATGAGACAAAGAGAGTCCCTCTCACAACCTGAGAAAATAAATTTTTCATTGAGAAATTCCTTTTTTGCGAACGACTTACCCACGCTCAGCTATGGATAACTAACTCGTTACCCATTCTGGCTTATTCACATTTTTAGTGATGGTCGTGCTGCGTGTTTTGCTCTTCTTCACCCAAGTTTAAAGTCGGGGTGTTGTCAAAGAAGTTCCAAGGTTTAATGAGTGTATTCACCCACTCTGTCGGCATGATTGGCCACTCTTCAGCACGTGCCACATGGGTTGTACCTGTTGTCATCCAAACCACGAGGTCTTTATTTTCAATATTTTCGTTGTTACCAATGAACTGCCCTAATCCTGTGTCATGAGTCGAACGGTTTGAATATTTCCCTTCAGGGTAGCGTTCGTCTGGATTGTACTGGGTCACCCAAATTTGCTTATCCATAAAGTTCAAACGTTTAAATAACCATTCATCTTTAGAAAAATTAGCTCCTTTTGCCACAGGGTGAGTTCCACCTGCAAATGGAATCAATTGGTAAGAAACCGGATTGCCTAATTTATTTTCCTTGTTGAAATTCGTGAGTAAGCGAATAGTGGATGGATCAAATTTTTCAGCCGCATTTTGCTCATTCGTAATGACTTTACTGTCAATTTGCATTGAGCTTGTACGAACACCACCTTTGTCATTGGCTTTCACCACAGGGTCCATATGCATAAAGCTGTTGTTTTCCCCATCTACGTCCATGTCTAAGCGGAAGTTATAGATGTGCTGATGCGTTGTACCCACAATATTATGGTCAATTAAAGTTCCATATTTGGTGTCTTCTTTAGCGGTACTGTCATGCATAGTGCGTGATTTAACACCTTTAACAGCTTCAATACCCGTTGCACCCGCATTAATTCCAATTACACCATTTTGGGCAAATACCCAGTCAAACATGTAATCGTAGTTTCCAACCGTACTAATCCAGCGCACCACAAGTTCACGGCGGGCTTCACTGGCATCTTGGTTACCAAAAATTTCGTGATGTTTATATTCAGGTCCTGCATAGCGTTCAAATACAGCAATGGCATTTGGAATTACTTGCGGCTGGCCTTTGTAATCTGCAATCACAGCATCAAGTAAAACAGCGTTGTCGGGTGCATCTGTTCCCGGAAGAATAGATGAGGTAAGTGTTCCCATACCATATTCGCCAGAGTCTAAATAAGATTTGAAGTACCAACCAATATCAGGGTCACCATATGGAACTACCATTCCACCCAAGTTCCCTTCATACATGACTTTCCGCTTCACGCCTTTATCTTTATAGGTCACTGTTGAAAGTTGTAAGCCAACACGAGAGTCTAAGGCCACATGCAAACACCAATTCCCCCAATGTATGGTTTGGCCAGTAATGCTAAAGTTTTTGCCCTCAGGTTCAGTAATATTGAGTGGTTTTAGCTTACTTGCTACTGGCTTATTCGACATATAAGGTCGATTTGCCATTGGCACAGGAATGATCGCACCTTCTTCAATCTTAATAATTTTTTCTTTATCTAAATCGACTACAGCAACTAAATTTTCAATTGGATGTGCCCAATAATTGCCATCGCCTACATCGAGATAAGCAACGACTTTTAATATATTGAGTTGTTTATCAAGTCCATCTTTGCCGCCAAAATATCCAACAGTTAGCGGTGTAGCAATCACTTTCTTCACATCAGTAATGCCACGTTTGCGTAAAGCTTCCTGATATTCTTTACTTGTCTCAATTACACGCTGTACGGCTTCAAAATTATCGAGCAACACCATTCCATGAGTGTCTTTAAGTACATTCCATTTGGTGACTTGTTGAGTGTTAAGGTTAACTTCACCTTCAATCGCTTGACTCCCCTTTAACAAAATAAATGAGGCAATACGATCTTCTTTAAATTCTTTATGATTAATAAAGTAATCCCAGACTTTGGCTTTTTCTGGTTCTTTTAGCTTTAACTCGGCAAAACGCATATTTTTATAGGCGTATTTCGAGCGGTTAATCACATCAAATGTCTTTTTAATTTCGTCAGAGTTTAGGCTATTGAGCGGGTGAAACGTATTTTCAATTTTAAAAG
>Ga0209795_10001854_pt1 | contig 12427 bp, 10 predicted proteins | sample AgamicOrMarz_FD_187166 | JGI IMG/M metagenome (GOLD analysis project Ga0209795, IMG submission 187166) | Agave microbial communities from Guanajuato, Mexico - Or.Ma.rz (SPAdes) (version 2) | ecosystem: Host-associated > Plants > Phyllosphere > Phylloplane/Leaf | place: Guanajuato, Mexico...
GTTGAATCATCTCTACAAGATCCGTTTCTCTCTTCACGATGCTCATTTCATCAATTACGACAACGATACGAGGCAGCTTAAAAGGTAGCCTGCTGATATGCGTCACACCGTGCTCTAACAATAAATCTCCTCTTCGATACATTTCAGCTCGCAATAAAGCAAAAGGTTTTCTCATATCCTTTGCCTCGAAGCAAAGCGCATCCACATGCTCAATTCCATGAAATAACCCCAAATCGGCTCGCTTAAGGTCTACTAAGACTAAGCTTAAGTCTTCAGGAGAGGCATATTTCACCCATGTAGTCAGGATCACGCGCATTAAGCTGCTTTTTCCTGCCCCAATTTCGCCAGAAATCAGTAACGTTTCTAAATCCGCAAAATCCCATGAAACGGGATTTCCATAGATATCTTGACCAATGCATACTGGAAGCTCCATTTTTTCGATATGAGGATGAATCGAATCATACGTATAATTGAGCTTCTTAGGCAGGCTTTTGTGATGAACGGTGATACTAAAATTCTTTAGGTTGCCATTTATCTCGATGTTACTACCTAATACTTGCCGTAATGCCCACCTTTTTTTCGTTAAAAGCTCAGGATCGATCCCATTTAGTAAGGAAAAGGCGTACCGCGTATAGGTGTGATGATGATCGATTTGATGAATTTTCGGAAATAGATAGGAGGTACGGTCTCCACGTTTCACCACCCGGTAAATCTCTGCCGTACGAAACGCTTTAATTAATTGGCCACGTAATTTGAGCTTCTCAAACATCAACATTCCTCCTCAAAACATAAAGGTCGCAAAAAAGTAAATCAAGGCGCTATAGAAAGTGACAGGCAAGATAAAGCGCATGACCTTTGCGAACTGATCGACCAGATCAATCACACCCCATCGCTCTAATATTCGTTCGATGATCGCAATTCCTAAGACAATGCCTCCTATAGTAAGAATGGTGGGGTCAAGCATGGCTAGTGGACTGAATGGAACAAAGGAATAAGCCCTGAAGGGACGGGGTGCTGTTGAAGGGTTAAAGGATGGTTTATGGAAGAACTTTCGAAAAGTACTATAATGCGTTTTTCTCATGTTGTTACCTTCTTTCACTTTTTTAATTTTTTTGCTTTTTACGTAACTATTTTTTCAGCTCGACGCATCCGGTCGCCCCCTTCGCCTCTTCGGCTCAGCTCCCTTACAGATTCTACAAACGGCTTCAAGAGGCTTATACAGCTTGTATTAACGGGGTATCGATACTGAACTAGCTACTGATCAGATAACAGAGTTACAATACTTTAGATACTATGTACCTACTGTGGTAAGCTTGCCTGTCCAATCGAAAAATAACCAGCTACCCCTTACCAAAGTAGGTAAGGGGTAGCTGGTTATGTAAAGAGAAATCTTTTTTTATGTGCTGAGGGTTGTCCAAATTGCTTACATTTTTCGTGAAATGGACAAGAGATTCCAAGTTGCCTAAAGAGAGTATAAAAGAATTAATAAGGGGTGATTAATTAATTTATTTTTCGATGACAAAAAGGAAGAGTGGAACCCATTCTTCCTTCAGCCATTACTTTATAAGATTGTTTTAGATACGTCCGCCGCCAAGTTGTTGCTCAGCCATTTGTACAAGACGTTTCGTGATTTCGCCACCTACTGATCCGTTTGCACGTGAAGTTGCATCAGGACCAAGGTTTACACCAAATTCGCTAGCGATTTCATATTTCATTTGATCGATTGCTTGTTGCGCACCATATACTAATAATTCGTTATTGTTGCTATTTTTATTGTTTGCCATTTTATTCAACTCCTTTAAAGTTTACAACGTTAACATGTGTAAAAGAAGAATCATTTATTCATAAAATACAAAAATATTTTTTAGATGTTGTTGTCTTTATAAATATGTATATCAAGCAGATAAATTGTCCTCATCTTATAAATAACACCTTCACTTTTGTTAAATAAAACTAATAATTTACGGTGCGATTTTTCAAATCCTTTATCCAGCAAAGAGTTAAGAACCTCTTATAAAAATGGAGTTCTAGAAGTTAGAATGCCTAAAATCGCAACAGATTAAAAGAAAAAATGATGTTAATTTCCATTACAGCATTTAAAGGAGCCTAGTAGGGATCTTTATCTATTTAACTTATTCCAGTTTTAAATGGTAAAGAAAACTCATTTTTACCATTAAATACTAAAAAGTAGTATAATTGCATTGTATTTCGGGTGAATCTAAAGGAGAGAATAAGATGGACAAAAACAACTTAAATCATGGCATTATAATTTTATTAGAGTTTTATCCAACGTGGTTAGCATTAACCCGGGAAAAAAGAAGAGAGCTTGCGAAAGATTTATATTTAATAATTGAAAAGTACAGTGAGAATGTTAAAGTGAAATTCTTTGACGCGGATGCATTCGGAGACGGTACTTATACCGATTTCATCTTTTGTGAAACATCAGATTTAAAAATGTATCATTTTATGTGGGAAGAAATCCGTGATACACATGCTTATTCCAATGGCTACTTTAAAATCAAAAAAGTGATAATGGGATTACAGAATGCTTACCAAAAATTTGAGGAAGAATCTTTAGAAATGGATCCTGAACACAGATAGAACCTTATTGTAATATAAGAGAAATCGAGCGTTTTAGGCTTTATTTAGCAGCATATTTGCTCTAACAACAAAAGCAGTGTAATTTCAATAGTGAAATACACTGCTTTTATACGTACTTTTTCTTGTATTGATCCCCAAAAACAGACTAACCTATTTTTTAGATACAACATTTTTATTTACTGATGTCTAAGCTTTTCAACTTCATCTATAGAAAGACCTGTTAACTTACTGATTACATTGCTATCTATTCCTTCTTGAATCATTCTAATAGCCATTGCTTTTATTGTCTTTTCACGTCCTTCTTCTAGTCCTTCTTGCTTTCCTTTTTTTTCAGCTCTTTTTAAAGCAGATTTTTCATCCAAAAGAGCTTTTCGTCTTGCTTCATAAGCAAGCAATACTTCTGGATCTTGACTCACACGTTCCCATTCATCCATTGCTTTCTTTAACACTTGGTCTTCTTGCATTGCAATCTCCTCCAATACTTGAGTGATTTCTTCATCTTCCGATGCTTCAAGCAATAATAACCATCGTACAAGCTGATCTTCTCGTGGATCTACCTCTCTGTTACGCCATTTAATTAATAATTTAGGTAGCTCCATAAAATGAATTTCTATCATATCCGTTAAGAGTAATTTTTGTTCACGTTCATATAACTGAAAAGTGGAGTGATAATGATTAATATGAGATAAATAACGGAAGTTTACAATGTTGATGGTAATGGTTTTACAAAGCTCTCCGTAGTCCATGCCTTCTTTCATTTGGCTGCTATACATTTTGGACCAATAGTAGAGTGTTCGCTTTTCCATATCATGTTTATTATTAAGTTGGATTTCTATATTGACGCGGCTTCCATCTTCTAATTGCGCGTGTACATCTAAAATCGAACGTTTATCTTCTTGGTTTTCTTTATTAAAATGCGGATCTAATAACTGAACCGTTTGAATCTTCTTTTCATCTGGAAAGCGAAGTGCTGCATTTAAAAAGGCAGCTAAAATGGATTCATTTCCATGTGTGCCAAATAACGATTTAAACGCAAAATCGACGCGTAAATCTAATCGTTTTGTCATAGTGACCTCCATTTTCTTTTATGTTTGTTATTAGTATATCACGACTAGATTTCTTCTTCCTATATCACACGTTCTAATTCGATACGCTCACATTGAAAAACTTGTTCATCTGTTGGATACAAGATCTTCTTAATAATCCATTATTGAATATAATTAGATAAATAATAAGAGATTTTTCTTCTGGTTTAAGTGCTGCAGGACACTAATAAGGTGATCCACATCATCTGGAGAAATGGGTAAAAGCTGTACTAGAGTATTTTTAATATCTCTTAATATACATAAGTCATGTAATTCATGAGCATTGAAGATAGTTTGAAGGGGGCTCAATCTGAATAGTAATGGGAGATTGTCATATAGGTCAGTTCCACACTTAACAAAAAAAAGTTGTCGCCATAATGATCCATATTGTGTAATCATCTCGTGTTCAATGATACTGACTATTGTTATTTCAATTTCAAATAGCAGCATATAAGATTTAAATATGAGCTCTTTTTCCATGTGCATTCCTCCTTTTATAGGAATTTTAAAATAAGTTAAGTTATAGTTGTCCTGCGGTCCACTGCGCCTGCCTAGGTATACATCGAATGCATAGATGCGTTTCTTGCTAATTTTCTATCACGACTATCCTTCTCTCTATTTGACCATCGTTGATTCCTTATCACCTATTAGTGCAATCATTTGAGAAAGGCAAACAACTCTTTGTTCTGAGTCTCGGTCTCAATATAAAAAAGCTAAGAATGACTGTTTGAAACTAATGTTTCTGTATCTTATAGATAAAAAGATAAGGTCATTTTAAAATGTCAATCTACTAAAATTCCTAAAACAGTACATTTCATTACTATTTACCTCCATTTTACTACTAATTCTTATATATAACGTGACTTTTTACACTTTTATAAGTAAAAAAATTCAATTTATTTTATATTAACCTATAGTTTCGTGTAGTAAAATTAATTTTGCTATAAAAGAATACTACATATGAAAATACATTTATAAAAGGGGATAAAACAATGAAAAGTCGTGTTATCAAGATTGTTTCTTCGCTCGCTATAGGAATAGGAATTGCTGCAGCTCCAGCTTCCTCATACGCTGCAACGCCTAAAACTATGAAAGTACATTACATTGATGTTGGTCAAGGAGATAGTATCTATATTAAAGCTCCCAATGGTGAGGACATTGTTATTGATGGGGGAAACAAAGGTAAAGGGAATGCCGTTGTAAGTTATTTGAAAAAACAAAAAGTCGATGATATAGAAGTGTTAATTTCTACTCACCCCGATGCTGATCACATTGGTGGGTTAGATGAAGTCATTAATGCATTTAAAGTAGAAAATGTCTATGCACCCAAAGTGAAAAATACTACTCAAGCTTATACAGATTTTTTAAATGCTGTGAAAAAGAAAAAATTGACGATTAAAACGGCACAAGCAGGCGTAAAGCTACCTGTTAAAGATGTAAATGCTCAAATTGTAGGGCCTACCAAAACCTATGCCAACAGTGATTTAAATGACTGGAGTGCTGTTGTACACATGGCTTATAAGAAGAATACATTTTTATTTACAGGTGATGCTGAAACAAAAGCAGAAGCAGACATGATTAAGGCGAAGAAAACCCTGCGTGCAGATGTACTTAAAGTAGGGCATCATGGAGCTAAAACGTCTACAAGTAAGAATTTCTTAGATGTTGTAAAGCCTAAGTATGCAGTTATTAGCGTGGGTAAAAATAGTTATGGACACCCTACTTCTCAAGTAGTGAACTTACTAAAAGGGTCTAAAGCAAGTATTTTACGAACAGACCAAAGTAGTACGATTATTATCACTGGCGATGGATCATCTTATTCTGTTAAAAAATCGAGGTAATTATGAAAAAGATTAAAGGGATTATTGATCGATTTGAAGAGGGATTTGCTGTTGTTGAAATTGAAGGCATAACAAAAGATTACCCAAAAGATATTTTTCCTGAGGATACACAAGTTGGAGATGTTGTTTACATTACAGGAAATAAAGTGACGGTTGATAGGCAAGAAACTAAGAAAAGAGAAAAAGAAATTGAAGACCTGATGAATGAGCTATGGGAAGATTAAAAAATAATTCCTATTTATAAAGTATTCTTGCTCTAGCATAAGGAATAAGATAACAGTCTCTTACTTTGAGACTGTTTTTTACGAATTAATTATTAATAAACTGTTTTGAAAAAATTATAATATTTCACTGCTAAATAATATCATTACTAAGGAATAAAACGTTGTTATACTATCTTTTAATATTGGTAAAATACACATAAAATTAACAACTTTTAGAGGGAGGTACAGCTATGTATAAAAAAGGTGTTTTTTTATTAATTACGGCAACTTCTTTACTGTTTTCTGGCTGTCAACAAGAAGAAAAGGTTGATTCAAAATCAGGGGGAACTGGGGAGGTTAGTAGCCAGGAGACCAGTGATAATAGTGCTAATAAAGCGAATCAAGATAGTAATAGTGCTACAGAAAATAATACTGGGGAACCTTCAACTATAAAAGGTAGCGATCATGCGAGTGCTGTTCACAAAAATAGTAATCAGCAAAACTCAACTAATTCAAATACAGTCTCCGATGACGCTTTTGTTACTAAAGATACAGCAGCTCTAGTAATGGCTGATTACATAAATGGACTAACAACTGCAATTAATACAGGCCAGTTCAGTAACGTTGCACATGTTTTAAAAGGTTCGTTATACAATGACCAACAATCATTAGTAAGCAACTTATATAAGAAGGGTATTAAAGAGAACTGGGTAGATTATTCTGTAGTGAATTTTACGAAAGCAGGTAACTCTTCTGATGGGCCTCTTTATAACATACAAACTGTAGAGACTGTATCTGTTATACAACCAGATGGGTCTCAAAAAACCAATAAATATAATTGGATGTACACAGCAGTGCTTATCAATAATCAATTATACTTAACTGATATAGCTAAAAATGGACCGGTTACTACTGTATCAAAGACTGGCCCAACTACAAGCACTCCGTCAACAAATAGTTCAGCTACAACCATAACTAATAGCAAAAAAGCTTATTATTTTGATTTACTAGAACAGACTAGAGCTAGTGAAGTACAACCAGTTAACGATCAGGTTGATGGTGACAGAAGACAAGCTTCAGGGGAAAATTATCAAATGTGGAACAAGATATTGAATGATATCTATGGTGAATTAAAGAATCAATTACCTGCATCAGAAATGAATGATCTAAAAATCAAACAACGCCAATGGATTAAAGATAGAGATGCTGCTTCTCAAAAAGAGTTGAAAGAAGCTGGAGGAGGAACTTTAGCTTATGCTGAAGAAGCTCGTATTTTACACGAAATGACTAGAGAACGTTGCTACGAGCTAGTTACTTATTATATGAAATAATGAGAAAGTACTATATTTACATGGTGGAACTTTATGTATTGGCTATCTTCATTATTATGTGTGTATATACCATCCTATAAATCACACACATACACATTTGCTTTTGCTATTTCTTGCCGTTATTTTTCTGCCATTTCTATCGATTTTTTCTATTTGGCTTTTATTAGTTAACATCATTCTGTACTGATTCATAAATCTCTCTAATAGTGATGGGAACGATACGTAAATGATTTAATGTATTCAATGCAGCAAAGAGCCACTTGTTTTATACAAGTGGCTTTTTATATTGAGTATGTTTTAAATAAAATGTTTGTTTTTGATATATCCCTTCCTACCCTTAAAGCTTGGAGGAACCTAGTAAAACCTACGAAATAAATGCTGATTACTGAATGAATTCGGTATTTTATCTTTTTCATAAATTGGACGAGAGATAAAAAGATACTTCATTGGCAAAATAGAAGGTATGAGGATCAGGTACAATTTATCTGGTTTAAAATTAGAACAACAAGTTAGATGGGAGAAATCAGTGTGAAAATTAGAACAACTTGTACATGGGACGAGGAACTTTGGCAGAACGCGAGTCCCCTTTATTTGAAGGCATTTGGTGATAAAGGGGCTAAATCGGTTATAATCCTCAAAAATATGTTTGCACAAGGAATTGCCGAGCTTCATGTAGGGTATAACAAGTCAATACCAGTTGTCATGTCTCTCACGGGGAAGCTTATATCCGATCAGGTGTTGATCATTGACTATTTGGCCGTATCTGAAAAAGAGCGAGGACATGGACTTGGCAAACATTTTGTTGATTACTTGCGACAAAAAGCAGCTGCTGAGGGGTATAAGAAATTAATTATTGAAGCTGAGTCAAAGGAAACATTAGATAATAGAAGGCGTATCAGCTTTTGGCAATCATGTGGCTTCCTTCTCACAGAATATGTTCATCACTACGTCTGGGTGCCGGAAACCTATCGTGCCATGTACCTTCCCCTCATTGCCGATTCAAGAAAGACAACTGGGGAAGAACTGTTTGTGTATATCAATACCTTTCATCGGCTGTCGTTTCGTGGAGGTGGGAAGGAAGAAAGTTAGGGATTTATTCTACTTACTTTCAAAGTTTTACAACCTTGTGCAGTACCTGGAATATTATATTTTTCATAAAATAGAACTTAATGAGGCTCCTGGGTAGCATGACAACTTGTAAGTTCCAGATTTTAAAAAGAAGTAACCAGAGGCAAATAAAAAAGAGAAGAGTAAACCCTTCTCTTTTTTTTTCATATCGACATTCAGGTGAAAAAAAACACCTTTTTCTTATTATTACAATTTCAATAATAAATTAGCAAACAAAGATGAGCGTTCAGCCAGTTTATCGATTTGTATATGTTCATGCGCTGCATGAATGCCTTTACCACAAGCGCCTAAACCGTCGAGAGTAGGAATACCTATAGCTGCTGTGAAGTTTCCATCGCTTCCGCCTCCCACAGCTGCCTCTTCTAATTCTATATCTAGTTCGCTAGCAATAGCTTGAGCACATTCAAATAGTTCCTGTGTTTGTTCGGTTTTAACCATTGGAGGTCGGTTCATACCACCGGTTACTTCAAGTTTTATTTCTTTTGATAGTGGTTTCAAATTTAAAATAATGTCCGTTATCCTTTTTGCCTCTTCCTCTGTTGACACACGTAAATCAATATCGGCTTCAGCGTATTCTGGAACCACGTTTGTGCCACTTCCTCCAGTAATCGTGCCAACATTAACAGTTGTACCTTTTGGATAGTTAGTTAATTTTTGTAGTAAAATTACTTGCTTAGCTAATTCTTCAATCGCGTTTACACCATCTTCATGATGATTACCCGCATGAGCTGCGCGTCCCCATATTTTTAACTTGAAAATTCCTGCACCTTTACGAGAAGTCTTTAAGGCCCCTGAACCAGCTACAGCAGGCTCAGCTACGAGTACAGCCTCACTTTTTTTCGCTTCTTCCTCAATATATTCTTTAGAGGCAACTGAACCAATTTCTTCATCTGAATTGCAAAGGAAGACGATTTTTTTGTTGAGAGGAAGCTCCAGTTCCTGAATTGCTTTAATTGCCCATAGAGACTGAATAATTCCACCTTTCATATCTAAGATGCCGGGACCAAATAGTTTATTTCCTTCTTTTTTAAGTTTAAGCCTACCTTTCTCCCAAACCGTATCAAAATGCCCAATTATTAAAATTTGTTGTTCTCCCTTCCCAATTGTAAACTTCATGTGATTTCCGACTTTAGTTTCTTTTATTACTTCGTAGTGTTCGATATCCAAACGGCATTGAAAAAGGTGTGTTAAATATGTACCACATTCGTCTACTAACTCTTTATTACAAGATGGCGATTCTTTTTTTACAAATTCGATTAAATCATCTAGCATATCCTGTTCGTGGTCTTGTAAATAACTATAAATGGTTTGTTTCGTTAACAACTGACTCAATATAATTCCTCCTCTGAATTTTGCAATATATATGTGCTGAGTGTGTATGGTCTCACTTAATACTATTGCAAGAACCTTGCCAACTTTGTTTTCTTACTAAATCACCTTTTTTTGCAGTTTTATTGTTTTATAGGTTTATTTATAGGTGGTTAACAACTTATAAATAAACCTATAAATATGTTTTTTTTGATGTAAACTATTTTAAAGGGTTATTTTATTGATCTGAGAAACTGGCACGATTTTTGCATTGTGTTTAAGTGTATAGTATTAATTGTTTTCAGGAGAGAGATTTCTGAATAATCACAATATGGTTAAAGGAGGGATAATGGTTTTTCTTAATATTGTACATTTTACTTTGGAGGAGGAATTATATTTATGCAATCTACAGCTGAAAAAACGATTCATAAACCTATTAAACGAAAACTATTTAAACCTGATGCTTATGTCCTTTTATTTTATATTTTAATTATCTGCACGATAGCTACTTATCTTGTTCCATCAGGAGTATTTGATCGAGTGAAAAAAGGGGACATTACGATGACTGTTCCTGGAAGTTATCACTTGGTAAAATCTACTCCGGTTAATTTTCTAGAGATCTTTACATCAATTCAAGCCGGAATGGTTGCAGGTGCTCCACTAATTTTTCTTATTTTATTTACAGGTGGTGCATTAGCTGTTATTGATAAGACTGGGGCCATTGATACGTTTATTCGTAATGTTATAAATCTATGTAAAGGACGAGTTCTTCTTCTTATCATTCCTATTTGTTTAATGTTTTCTATACTCGGCACTACAGGTATCATTGTTAATTCTGTTATTGCTTTTATTCCAATAGGAGTAATGATTGCGCGTAAATTAAAGTTGGATGCGATTTTTGGTGTATCTCTTATCTATCTCGGTACTTATGCAGGATGGAATGTCTCATTGATAAGCCCACAAACCTTAGGATTATCTCAACGAATTGCTGAGCTTCCTCTATTGTCTGGAATGAGCTTTCGTATTGTAATTTATTTGACTTTTTTAGTATGTACTATCTGTTATATCTATTGGTATGCACGTAAAATTAAAAAAGACATTAGCCAAAGTATCCTGGGTTTAGAACGCTTTCCTAATTCTTTAGGTACAAACGAGAACGAGATAAAAACGCAGAAACTAACATTACAACACAAAATTGTTTTATTATTTTCAGGAGGTTCCCTATTAGCATTTATTATTTGTACACTTATTTTCAAATGGACTGAAAACGAAATGGCGGGTTTATTTATTTTTATCGCTATAGGTGCGGGGCTTATTTCTCGTATGAGGGTTAATGATATTGCTAAAACATTTATGGATGGATGTCAAAAGCTTGTATATGGAGCTCTAATTGTGGGGATGGCACGTGCGGTTATTATTTTGCTTGAACAAGGCCAACTCTTAGATACAATTGTTCATGGCCTTTCAACTCTTTTAGCGCCACTTTCTCCAATTACTGGAACATTAGGAATGTTCATAGGTAGTGCAGCTATTCACTTTTTAATTTCATCTGGCTCTGGGGAGTCAACTATGTTAATGCCAATATTAGTACCACTTGCAGATTTGTTGCACATTACCCGTCAAGTAGCAGTACAATCCGTTTTATTTGGTGAAGGAGTAGTAAACTGTATTAACCCAACATCAGGCGTATTAATGGCTATATTGGCTACCAGTGGTATTTCATATGGTAAATGGCTTAAATTTATGATTCCTTTAACTATTATCTGGTCTATCTTAGCTGCTATCTTTTTAACCATTGGTGTATTAATCAAATGGGGTCCTTTCTAATTTGATTTAAAATCTGATAGAATAAGAGCAAAATGCAACTGTGTAGTAAGGAGAAAAGAATGAAAAAACCCACTATACTTCTTGTCACTATCAGTAAAAAAGTATGCAAAACATTTGAAGAAAATTTAAGGATGTTTTTTGATTCAAAAATCTCTATTGAAACATGTTATGAGTCTCTACAATTAAATAAAGAGATGATTAATAAAGCTGATTTAGTTATATTATCAAGCCCAGTGCTAGAAGATTCTATTAAAGCACTGAAACCTAATATTCCTGTTATGGTTGCTAAACGTTCTATTCGAATTGCTAAGCTAGAGCAACTTCTAGACTTGGCTCCTAAAACAAAAATTTTATTGGTTACTAATTATATACAGAATGTTAGGGATTCTATTGATCTTCTGCACGCGTTTGGTTTTGGTCATTTAACATTAATTCCATATGTTCCAGGGATTACAAATGCCCAAGAGGCCGAAACTTTCGAATGGGCTATTACGCTTGGACAAGTTGAGTTGGTACCTAAGCATATAAAGAAGGTTATTGATTTAGAGAACCGACCTATTGATTTAACTACTATGCTTGATATTGCTCGTCTTTTAAATTTATCTTTAGAAAAAGCTCATTTTTATACAGCAGAATTCTTTAGAGATTTTGTGAAAATGGGAAGGAATTTATCATTATCTATTCAGAATGAGAAAGAACTAACACAGAAATTAGAATCTGTTTTAAATGCAGTGCACGAAGGAATTATAGGGCTAGACGAAAAAGGACTCATCACCTCAATTAATGAGGATGCTCATCGAATTCTACAACTTCCTTCTATAAATTTTATTGGAAAGCATTACAATAAGGTTATACCCAATTTTCAGATTAGTGAGAATTTAAGTGAACAAAAAGAACAAATGGATAGCATATTTCAAATAAATAACCGGTCATTGCTAGTGTCAAAAGTCCCGTTAACCTTTAATCAAAAACTTACAGGACTTGTAATTACGTTTCAAGATGTAACAAGGGTTCAAAGAATGGAGCAAGAAATTAGACGGAAAAGTACAGAGTTAGGTCTAACAACGAAATACTCATTTGACAATATTATTGGAAACAGCCCT
>Ga0209795_10001858_pt1 | contig 12405 bp, 9 predicted proteins | sample AgamicOrMarz_FD_187166 | JGI IMG/M metagenome (GOLD analysis project Ga0209795, IMG submission 187166) | Agave microbial communities from Guanajuato, Mexico - Or.Ma.rz (SPAdes) (version 2) | ecosystem: Host-associated > Plants > Phyllosphere > Phylloplane/Leaf | place: Guanajuato, Mexico...
AATGTTGTAAAACTTTCTGGCCTAAAGCTGTAACAGCTGCCCCACCACCATGTGTTCCACCCGTTTGAGTTTCAACTAAAGCTGTTTCAAAGCACTGATTCATGGTGTCTACCAACTGCCACGCACGGCGGTAGCTCATATTCATAGATTTTGCGGCTTGTGAGATCGACCCCGTTCTTTCAATTGCTTCAAGTAAGTCTGCCTTACCCGGACCAAATGCAATATTCTGCTCTAAAAGAATTCTAATCTGTAATTTTAAGTTTTGTTCTTTCATAGGCTTAGTTCACAAAAGTTTATTTTATGCTCACTAACATTATAGGCAAGTTTAACAAGCTAAGACATATACAAATTTAAATCTCGATTAGCTCTTAAAAATAGTCTTATTAAAAAATCAAAACTGCACAAAGTGGATAAAGATCTGGAAAAAACGGATAGAGGCCAAAGCCTAATCGCGGTTCAATCAGTTAAAAGCTGAATGAATAGGATTGAGCAAATGACCTCATCTAATTTAAAACAATGGAATGATTTTGTAGATGGATGTATCGACTTCCGTCCTAACGATGGCGTATTTCGTATCGCACGTAATATGTTTACTGAGCCTGAACTATTTGACTTGGAAATGGAACTTATTTTTGAAAAGGTTTGGATTTACGCATGTCACGAAAGTGAAATTCCAAACAATCATGATTTCCTAACAGTTCAAATTGGTCGTCAACCGATTATTGTAAGCCGTGATGGTAAAGGCGAACTACACGCCATGGTCAATGCTTGTGAGCATCGCGGCGCGACCTTAACCCGTGTTGCTAAAGGCAACCAGTCAACCTTTACATGTCCGTTCCATGCTTGGTGTTATAAGTCAGATGGCCGCTTGGTGAAAGTCAAAGCACCTGGTGAATATTGTGAAGATTTTGATAAATCAAGCCGAGGCTTAAAACAAGGCCGTATTGCCAGCTATCGTGGATTTGTATTTGTAAGCCTTGATACTCAAGCAACAGATACTCTAGAAGACTTTTTAGGCGATGCAAAACTGTTCCTTGATTTAATGATTAATCAGTCGCCAACCGGTGAACTCGAAGTACTTCAAGGCAAGTCAGCTTATACCTTTGCAGGTAACTGGAAGCTACAAAATGAAAATGGCTTAGATGGCTACCATGTAAGTACTGTTCACTATAACTATGTCTCTACAGTTCAACACCGTCAGCAAGTTAATGCATCAAAAGGTGAAGAACTCGATACGCTTGACTATAGCAAGTTAGGTGCCGGTGACTCAGAAACTGATGATGGTTGGTTTAGTTTTAAAAATGGCCATAGTGTTTTATTTAGTGACATGCCAAACCCAACAGTTCGTCCGGGTTACAGCACGGTTATGCCATATATGGTTGAAAAATATGGCGACAAATATGCTGAATGGGCAATGCACCGTTTAAGAAACTTGAACTTGTACCCTAGTCTATTCTTTATGGACCAAATTAGTTCTCAGCTTCGTATTGTTCGTCCTGTAGCATGGAATAAAACCGAAGTCATCAGCCAGTGTATTGGCGTTAAAGGTGAATCTGCTGAAGCGCGCCGTAACCGTATTCGCCAGTTCGAAGATTTCTTTAACGTATCAGGCCTTGGTACACCAGATGATTTAGTTGAATTCCGTGAACAACAAAAAGGATTCCAAGCACGGCTTGAACGTTGGAGCGATATTTCTCGTGGTTGTCAGTCTTGGGAATATGGCGCAACCAAAAACTCACAAGATTTAGGCATTCAACCTGTCATTACTGGCCGTGAGTTTACCCACGAAGGACTCTATGTAAACCAGCATGGACATTGGCAACGTCTGATGCTCGACGGCTTAAACAAGAAAGCATTGAAAATGCAGGATATTACTTTTGAAAACAATGCCCTAATGGATGAGGTGTAACCATGTCACAAGAACTAAATTTTGCTGTATCTCAGTTTTTGTACAAAAAAGCAGAACTTTGTGATGCTTATGACTGGGATGCCTACCTAGAACTTTACGATGAAGATAGTGAATATCATATTCCACAGTGGATTGATGACCATAACTATGTTCAAGATCCAAATCAGGGTTTGTCTTATATCTATTATGCAGACCGTACTGGACTCGAAGACCGTGTATTCCGTATTCGTACCGGAAAAGCTGCGTCTGCAACTCCGTTACCACGTACTTTGCACAGCATGAATAACATTCGAGTTAAAACATTGGATGATGGATTAATTGAAGCAAAAGTTGCATGGCAAACGCTCTATAACCGTCAAGGCTTAGAAGGCTGTTTTTACGGACACGCTACTTATCTTTTACGCCAAACAGCAGATGGTTTCCGTATTCGTCGTCAGCACAGCATTTTGCTTAATGACAAAATTGATTCTGTTTTAGACTTCTATCACGTTTAAGGGGAATGAAAATGGGACATTCAGTTGCACTTAACTTTGCCGATGGCAAAACCTTTTTCATTTCGGTAAATAACGACGAATTGTTGCTTGATGCAGCAGTTCGTCAGGGAATTAACCTACCACTAGACTGCCGCGAAGGTGTTTGTGGTACCTGTCAGGGACAATGTGAAACCGGCATTTATGAACAAGAATATGTTGATGAAGATGCATTAAGTGAACGTGATTTGGCTGAGCGTAAAATGTTAGCTTGCCAGACGCGTGTGAAATCAGATGCAGCTTTTTATTTCGATCATGATTCTGCTATTTGCAATGCTGGCGACACCTTAAAAATTGAAACCAAAGTCACTGCGGTTGAGCTGGTTTCTGAAACAACAGCAATTTTGCATCTTGATGCAAGCAGTCATACTGCCCAACTTCAGTTTTTGCCCGGTCAATATGCTCGTTTGCAAATTCCTGAAACTGAAGATTGGCGTTCTTATTCTTTTGCAAACAGACCAAACGCAACCAATCAATTACAGTTTTTAATTCGTCTCTTGCCAGACGGTGTTATGAGTAATTATTTACGTGATCGTTGTCAGGTTGGACAAACCCTACTCATTGAAGCTCCACTTGGTAGTTTCTATTTACGTGAAGTACAGCGACCACTGGTTTTTGTGGCAGGTGGAACAGGATTATCAGCTTTCTTGGGAATGCTTGATAACTTGGTGGATCAACCGAACTCACCTGCCGTTCAGTTATATTACGGCGTAAATAGTGAAACCGATTTATGTGAACAGCAGCGTTTACATGCCTATGCTGAACAGCTACCAAACTTTAGCTATCACCCGATTGTGATTAAAGCAACCGAAGCTTGGCAAGGTAAAGCGGGCTATATTCATGAGCATTTAAATAAAGATCAATTGGCTGAGCAGGCTTTTGATATGTATTTATGCGGTCCACCACCAATGATTGAAGCTGTTAAAAATTGGTTGGATGAGCAAGCTCTGCAAAACTACCGTATTTACAGCGAGAAGTTTCTACAGAGTAATACAACACGTTAAAAGTATAAATAAGTTAAAAACTACTAAACCTGAAATGATTCAATATACTCTGTAAGGGGTGTATTGAATTTTTGCATGAAAATTAAAATTTTTTAAATATCAATAATATAAAATAATAAATTCCTACAAAATAAATTGACCAGTTCGCTCGGATTTGCTATAAATTTTGATAGATCTTAAGGAATAAGATCATGATGAGATTAACTTATAGCACCTTTTATATCTCCCTATTCTATTTCTCGAATGTATTAAATTGATGGACAAAATCCAACGTAAAAATTTGAGAAAATCATATTAATTAGCGGTTAAATTGGTCTGTATTTTGCTTATATCTCATTGTAATTTGCGAGTAACTTAATTTTTTAAGTGCCGTATTTACGTGTTGCAAAGCTAAGATTTCACACATTTTGCACAGTAAATACAGGAGTGAGCCAAAAGGGATAAATATGAACCAAGCCAACTCCCACGAACTCAATGGACGTCATTTTCAAAATGAGTCTATCTTTACCAATCATAATTTGGTATTTGATCACCATGATTTAAGCGAAACCTGCCGAAATGTAGGACAAATTTTTAAACCGCATGATCTTAAAATCTCTCAGCAGAAGCGAGATTTCAGTGCAACCATGCACCATGTTAAAACAGGCGCACTGTCTATTAGTCGCTTGGAATATGGCGCAGATGTCATTATTGAACCAGATCAGCTTGATAACTTTTACCTAATTCAAATTCCAACTCAAGGCTACGCAGAAATCGAGTTTGGTTCACAAAAGTTTATTTCTTATTCTCAGGTTGCTTCTCTTATTTCACCTCAGCAATCTTTACGTATGCGCTGGCACGCGAACTCTCCACAACTCATTCTAAAAGTTTCAAAGGATGATTTTACTTACCATTGCCGTCAACACATTGCTGATTCAGACAATAATTTACTCGTTTTTGATCCTAAATTAGACTTTGCTACACAAAGTGGAGGCTACTTTTTACAGCTCGTTAGAACACTGATGGATGCTTTAGCATGTGATCAACATCCACTCCATCATCCTTTAGCCTTTAAACAATTTGAATCAAATCTATTTAATGCACTCATTTATGGTCAACCCAATAATGCATTACATAAAATAGATCAGCATAAAGAAAAAACAGTCTCTCCTTATTTCGTGAAGCGCACAGAAGCCTATATTAAAGAACATTTACATGAGCCACTTAATGTCGAAATTTTGGCTGAACATGCTGGCGTGAGTGTGAGAACGCTATTTACCGGTTTTAAAAATTATTTGGGGACAACCCCAATGTCTTATTTAAAAGAGTTACGTTTTGAACAAGCCCATCTAGAGCTGATGCATAATGAAAATCTCTCTGTCACTGACGTTGCATTTAAATGGGGATTTAGCCATTTAGGCCGTTTTTCACAAGAATATAAACGTCGTTATGGAGAGTTACCCTCTTCGACTCGCCGCTCTGGTCATAGTGAAAGCTCAGGCTTAATTACTTCAATTTTTTCTTAAAACAAATAGAGAAAAGCCTTTTATATTGATTGATATAAAAGGCTTTTTTATAGCTTAGAAATGATGGACATAGCGAACTTGTAGTCGTGTGCCTTCTGGGCGGTTTTCAGCATCTTGCTCAAAATAAGCATTTGCGACTAGATGATCATTTTTAGAAAAACTATACATCGCACCCGGACCAATTGCCCAGACTTGTTCACGTCGACCTTTAACTTTTTCACCATCGACTTCAGTGTCAGTCACTTGTTTTAGCCAATAGCCATTTAGTCCCAAGCGGAACTGTTCAGTAATGGCATAGTCTGTTGCGAAGTTTGCATGAATTGCTTGTCCAGCTTGCATATCATTTGCTCCAGCAAAGGCATAGCTTGGGTCATCATTTTTAAAGTTATAGAGATAATGGATACGCGTTGAAGCTGTCCACTTTGGATTAAACCAATATGTGGCAGCCCAATAAGGATCAAATGAAACAGCGTTATTACTTGGGTTAATATCTTTTTGCTGGTCGTATTCGCCAGTAGGTAAATTCACCTGAAACTCAAAACGATGTACAAACTTCGGCCCTTGTGCACCCATGACTGGATCGAACTGAATAAAAGGTCCGATCATAATGTCCCCAAAGCCACTTTGAGCTTTAATTGCAGCATTATTCAAGCCATCATCCATGTCCATTTTGCTGACAAAAGGAATTAAAAAATTCATACCTAGGCTGGCTTTATCTTTTAATCGGACATTCGATAAATAACTAATCTGTTCAACCAGTACTTGATAATTTAAATCTGTTTTAGGTAGACCTAATTTTTGTCCATTAGCATCGACCAGTTTATTGCTATGGTAATTTTGAAAATAGGTTTGAGCATACCAGCCGGGCCCTGCGGGTAAACCGCCATCGAGAAAGCTGGTCATACCTAAGTTTACGGTCGGTAAATCATAGGCATGTGTAACTAATGGCAAACCCAACAATGTCCCTGCTAAAAAGCCATGTTTAATTAAAGTGCTTTTCATCTTCTTATTTCCTATAAAAAATCACGACCGGATTGATCGTGATTGTGTTGAATTAATGTGCTAATTCTGGATGCTCTGCGGCAATCCGATACTTTCCTGCGTGGAATACTAAAGGTTCACCTTGGCGTTGTTGGTATTGTTCAATTTGACCAATAAAAATCAGGTGATCTCCGCCTTCATACTGATTTACATTGCGGCAAACCAAAGTTGCGAGTGCATCGGTCAAAATTGGAACACCTGCATTGCATTGTTGATGCGCTACACCTGCAAATTTATCTTCAGCGCCTCGAGCGAAATGCCCTGAAAGCTGATGATGTTCTTGGGCCAACATGTGAATGGCAAAATATTCAGCTTCTATAAAATCCGACAAACTCGGTGCTGTTTTTGAAAGACTCCACAAAATTAATGGTGGATCTAAAGACAGTGAAGAAAATGAATTGGCTGTCATTCCTATTTTCCGACCGTCTTTACCACGGGTTGTAATCACGGTAACGCCAGTTGCAAACTGACCAAGTAAATTACGAATTTCTCTTGGGTTTTCAGCATTAATGGTTTGTAAACCTTGAGTTTCAATTGTGTCCATTTTTAATTCTCCCTTTGATATTTTGACCTTAAGCCACTTTTGCTGCGGTTTTTGAGGCCATGAATGCCTGAGCCTGATCTGCATCAAACCACCAAGGGGCAAAAGAGCGCGGGTCATCAAAGTTATTGGCCATAATTGAAGCAATGCTCTGGTTTTGGCTTGCGGCTGCTAATAGCTCAACCACATGCGGTTGTGGTGGTACTAACAGGCTATTGGTCCAAGCCACGACTTTTTCTGCATAAGCCCAATAACGTTCAAAGGTTTGAACCATCCATTGTTCGCTAAAGCTTTGATTATCATTGGCTAAAATGGCATCGAAATAGATTTTGCTACACTTAGCAGCATTGTTTGAGCCCTGACCTGTAATCGGATCATTCACCACTAAGGCATCTGCCATCCCAAAAATTTTCTTGCCAGACGGTAATGTCAAAATTGGTTTGCGTACTGTCGGTGGGAAACGCCCTGCTAAATATCCACCAGCATCGGTTAACTCAACATTTGTGCAACGTTCATATTCCCAAGGCACAAATTTCTTGAGTAAGTCCAAACTGCACTGCAAATGCTGTTCCGGTGTTTTGACATCTTGCCAGCAGTCCATTGGACCATTTGGAATACCTTCAAACACCATGATGTCGCAAGGACCATTCACAGTAAGTGCCGGAAAAGAAAAGTACTCACCGACTTCTGGAATAATATTAAAAGTCACACGAGAGTAAGGTGAAATGGGTTTCATGTTTTTGACATAGGTCAATGCCAAAGCACGCTGTGGTTTATCAAACACACTGCGTGCATCATCACGCTCAAACTGTTTAACGACTTCACCTTTACCAGCCGCGAGTAATACAAGCTCATAATCATTTGCGAGTTGTTCTAACTCTTCTATTCCCACATCTTGAATCACTAATCGACCGCCACGGCGTTCAAATTCTTCCATCCAATATGGCATTTTGACGCGTTGATCGACCGATTGAGCGTAGCGCTCAAGACGAGCACTCCATTCAAATGCTTTACCACCATTTTCAGGATTGACTAAAGCTAGCCCAATGCCTTCTACCGCTGGACATTGTTCTTCCCAAAAATTCAGACCCAAGTCACGTTCAGTTTGTAAAGCGGTATGAAACATACACTGGCTTGACATGACTTTACCTTGACGGATTTCATCGGCAGTTCGGTTGGTGATCATGGTTACGTCGTAACCTGTTTCTAATAAGCCTAGACCAAGCTGTAAACCAGACTGTCCTGCTCCAACAATTGCAATACGGCGCATAATCTTCTCCATAATTTTCTCAATATGCTTTTAAAACGCTGTGCTATTCGGCTAAACGTGGAATAGCGGGCTGTGATCCTTCAGGGCCCATCACGGAATACCCACCGTCGACTGCGTAATCTGCTCCGGTGACAAAACTCGCAGCGGGTGACAATAAAAACAAAACCACATTGGCAACTTCTTCGGGATGACCCAATCGACCTAGCAAGTGATAATCGGCTGCGACGCTATCGGCCTTTTCACGGTTATTACCACTCACTTCTGAAATGACACGAGACCATGTCCAACCGGGAGAAACTGAATTGACACGGATACCATCGGCAGCAAAATCCATGGCCATGCTTTGAGTGAGTTGACGTATCGCGGCTTTAGAAACTGGATATAACCAGCGCCCTGTTTGCGCCACTTTGGCCGAGATTGAAGTGAAGTTAACGATTGAACCTTGCTGCTTTTTTAGGTCATTGTATAAAGCACGGCTCAGCTCAACGGTAGAGACCAAATTAATATCGAGTGCTTGTAACCAGTCCTGACGTGAAGATTTAAAACCATCATCTAAATATGTACATGCCAAATTCACCAAGTAACTCACTTCACCTAAATGTTGATGAATATCTGCCACAGCTTGTTGAATAGCCGCATCACTGGTTAAATCGGTTTGAATAAACATCACGCCATGATTAAAGCTTTCTGCAATCGCCTTGCCTTTGGCATCAATATCTAAAATAGCGACATGAGCACCCGCACTCATCAAAGCTTGTACAACAGCTTTACCAATAAGTGTTGCGCCGCCGCTCACCACAGCAACTTTTCCTTTTAAATCTATATTCATTGCAGATCCTCCTTAATTGACTGGCTTGCCTTCACTACTTGACCAAGATGGCATCAACGTATTTGAAGGAAGATCTTCATCAAGAAGTTTTCGCGCTGTCTCGACACCTGCAACTGGTAAGCCTGTTGGGTCTAATAAACCAATTTGAACGAGTACTGATGCTTGGTCCCAGTAAATATGCTCATGGCACAGCTTTGAACCTCTAAACTGAATTACACCTAACATTGGAATTTCGACATATTTACCAGTCGGTTTTACACCCGGTAATAGCCAGTCAATTTCAGCGTCGTGGGTAAAGCTCATAATGAATTCGTCGACCACTTGCGTTGAGCCAACCGTACGAGAGATCGAAGTGATCTTCATATCTTTCGGGTTTTGATGAACAAAGTGATATTGATAAAAACGAGCAAGCTGGCTTTGGCCTACACCGCCAGTCAACGTTGGAATGTGATTGACATAAGGTTCTGCGACCATCGTTGCCATGGTTGCTGGCACGTCACGCGTATCAAACTCATGACGAATATGCTCTTCCCATAAGGCAACTAAGTCATATTTCGGTCCAATCGTGTCATGTAGTGCGGTTACTGTACGCTCGTGGGCAAATCGTGCTGAAGGTTTGTGGTAATGATTGCTTTTTGGGCGCGCAAAAGCATGGTCAACACCTTCGTATACATAGGCTTGTACATTTGAATATTGATTAGCTGCATCGACAATTGCTTGTCTCGCATCTGGCGGTGTAAATTGGTCCAGTTCTGCAATATGTAAAACCAAACGTCCTTTTGCGTTAGCTAACTCATCTAAGGCTTTTTCAATACCTACACCGTAATAACCTACGGCACATGCCACTTCAGAAAGTCGACAACCTGCCAGATAAGCAAGCTTTCCACCCAAACAGTACCCCACCACACCGAGGCCTGTAGAGGAGTCACATTCTGGTCGAGTCTTTAAAAAAGATAAGCTGTCCTGAATATCTTCAACCCCAAGATTTTCATCATATTGCTGATAAAGTTCAAAAGCTTTTTGAAAATCATCTGGTGTATAACCGAGTTCGATATTAGGTGCTACACGCCAAAATAGATCAGGAACTAAAACGGTATAGCCTTCTTCTGCAAGAAAATCTGCCTTTTCCCGCATTGCTGCATTCACCCCAAAGATTTCCTGACAAAGCACCACACCAGGTCCTTTTCCTGTTTCTGGCGTCGCTAGATATGCACTGAACTGCTTTCCAGATGCAGTTTTAATTTGAATGGTTTGACCAGCCATAGTGTCAACTCCTGACATTGTTATGGCTTTATCTTCTATCTGAAATTTTTTTTAGACTGTCCAAAAGCTGCAAGCACTATCCAATCTCTGCGCAATTATTAAAATTCATCAAACTGGATAAAAAATTAAAAACAAAGAAATATCTACATTTCAAAAACTTAAACTAAAAAATTAAATTAATGCTTTTTATCTAATTTGGAAAAAATGGATGAAGATTAGGACTTATTGGATAGTGACGATTGGCTAAAAATAGTTCAATCAAAGACACAGGTTTTGTAACGAATACATTGAATTACTCATGGAATTAAATAATTTTAAGAAGGAATACATATGAAAACGATAGATGCAAACACGATTATCAACCGCGAAAAACTGTCTCCATTACAGTGGATGGTTTTTATCCTAGGCTTTTTTGTCTTCTTCTGTGATGGTCTAGACACAGGAATTATTGGTTTTGTTGCTCCGGCATTACTAGATGACTGGGGAATTACCAAGCCTCAACTTGCACCAGTTTTAAGTGCAGCCTTAGTTGGCATGTCAATTGGTGCAATCATTTCTGGGCCTTTGTCCGATAAATTTGGCCGTAAAGGCGTTATTGTTTTTACCAGCCTTTTGTTTTCCATATTTACGATTTTGTGTGGCTTTGCTAATTCAACCCAAGACTTAATGATTTATCGCTTTATTACAGGTGTGGGTTTAGGCGCAGCCATGCCAAACATCAGTACGATTGTCTCTGAATATATGCCTGTAAAACGTAAAGCATTTCTTACAGGTCTTGCTGGGTGTGGTTTTATGTTGGGTATTTCGTGCGGCGGTGTCCTGTCAGCTTATCTATTAGAAAGCTATGGCTGGGCCAAAGTGATTATTATTGGCGGAAGCATTCCCCTCATTTTAGTGGTTGCTTTGTTGCTTAAATTACCTGAATCAACACAATACTTAATTACACGTCATCAACAAGACAAAGCTCAGCGTATTTTAGAAAATATTCAAGGTCATTCTTTTCAAGAGCCTGTAAAACTTGTTTTAACTCAAGCAGGAACTGCATCGGATGAAAATCCAATTAAAGTGGTTCTAGGAAAATATCTGTGGGGTTCAAGCATGCTTTGGCTCTGCTGCTTTACCAGTCTATTAGTGTTCTATCTTTTAACAAGCTGGATGCCAACAATTTTAAAAACAGCAGGTTTTAGTACTCAGCAGTTTAGTTTAATTGCAGCGATTTTCCCTTTTGGGGGTGTAATTGGCGCAACCATTATGGGATGGTACATGGATAAACTGAACCCAACCACAGTGATTAAATATTCATATCTCATCGCTTTCGGCCTATTCATTGTTGCAGGTCTAGTAAGCTCAAATATTTTCTTGTTAGGTCTTACTATCTTCTTAATTGGTGCATTACTCGCTGGTGCACAGTCTTCATTACTGCCACTTGCAGCTATGTTCTATCCAGCAGTATGCCGCGCGGTTGGTGTTTCATGGATGCATGGTATTGGTCGTATCGGTGCAATTTTAGGTGCTTTCTTTGGCTCGCTCATTTTTACTTTTAACCTAAGCTTAAGCGGTATTTTCTTTATTCTTGCACTACCAACCTTCATCTCATTTATTGCACTTAGCCTGAAAGTGATTTATGAAAAATCTAAAAATAAACAAGTGTTAAAGCTCGAAGAAAGTCTATAAATATTAATCAATAAATAAAAAAACTGATTTAGTTGCCTAAATCAGTTTTTTTAATGGGAAAATTAAATATCAGAAAATTTTTCCCTTAGTCTCACTTGGATTTTCTCCAAATTCTTCACGATATTCTTGAGAAAAACGACTTAAATGGTTAAAGCCCCAGTCATAAGCGAGCTTTGAAATAGAAACCTTTCTATCTGCTCCTGTAGTGCTCAAAATCTTATAAATTTGTTGGAGGCGATATTTTTTTAAATATGACATTGGACTAGTGCCATAGTACTGTTGAAATTCGTCATACAATTTTGATTTTGAAACCCCAGCCAGACGTTGCAAATCTTCTGCACAGATTTCTTCGTGCGCATGTTCAATAATAAAATTACGAACCTTACGAATATAAGCTGGCTCATCCTGATGGGAGAGTGACTTTAAAGCTTCAGAGTAGTTATTTTCTTGAGACAATAATAACGCTTTAATGACAAAATTTTCATAGTCTTCAGACAACATCTGCAAACCATAAAAATTGCTATATTGCGATTTTAACTGTACAAAATTTTGAATGTTCTTCCACCATGCACCAATCAATTGCTCAGAGTCTAAGTGCATTTCAGGGTTAAAAATAATGGGCGTCTCTATGGGTTTATTGAGTAGATCCGCAAGAACAATCTGCATACTCCGCTCAGGAATAACCACCTGAAATTTTCTGCAATCTTTATCAATAATCAAATCTTGCTGATCGTTATTTGAAACAATAAGGCCTCTATTTTCATCAGATTGATAATGAGCACCACGAATGTTGAGAGCTTGTCGACCTTGTATAGGCAAACTAATGCTATAGGCTTTTA
>Ga0209795_10001860_pt1 | contig 12401 bp, 17 predicted proteins | sample AgamicOrMarz_FD_187166 | JGI IMG/M metagenome (GOLD analysis project Ga0209795, IMG submission 187166) | Agave microbial communities from Guanajuato, Mexico - Or.Ma.rz (SPAdes) (version 2) | ecosystem: Host-associated > Plants > Phyllosphere > Phylloplane/Leaf | place: Guanajuato, Mexico...
TAAGTCGCGCGCCATTATACGTACACCCTCGTTAGTACAACCTTCGTAAGCTTCGGATAATCGATTTTTATCGGAGTTCGTTCGACTGTCACGCCTAGTTCATTCGTATAACTGATTACGTCGTCGTCCCGAATGTCCGCTAATTTATCGAACATAAAAGAAGCGCCAGAGACGACTTCCTCACCGAGTTGGTTTTGCACAACGTTGGTTACGATGTCAGCACGGCATTTAAGCGTAAACTCAATCGGTTCGCTGCTAACGTTGCCCCAGTCGTCTTTTGCGCCAGGACGTTTGATCGTCGCCTTGTCTTTCATTGGAATAATCGCCATTATATCGTCGTCCATTTCACGGTACGCGCTTTACTGACGCCTAGCATTTCGTATACTTCGTCGGGAATAAAACCCGCTAAATCTACCGGTGCGCCATTCTTCGAGCCGATACCGTCTTTGAACGTGTAGTTAATGCCAGAAACTCCGAAACTAGCAACGCCTTGCTGCGCCATTTTGTTCGTGTCGTTGAAGATTGCGCCGAGGGCAGCGCCAAACAGGTAATAGGCTTCGTTGGGGATTTCGATATCTTTGAACTTGCGGTCGATTGTGCGCTTGCTGACGTTAAGTAACAGTTGCTTGCGATCGTCTTCCGCGTCGAGGAAATCTTCGTTATCAATTGCGTTAAATTTTATATAGTCGTTGGCTTCCACTAAATTCCACACGTAAAGCACCTCCGGTTAAAGTTATTTCGCGGAGGGTTTGCGTGCTGCTTTCGGCTTGGCCTCCGCGTCTACGCATTTGATATACGTAGGTACTAGCTTATCTAACGCTTCAAGCTCAACTTTGTCGTCGGTTTCATAAACGCCGAAGAAGTCAAACTTAACCGCTTTGTTTTCGTCAATTTGAACTTCGTAAAAAGGCGTCGCTTGATATTTCGCCATTCTGTTTCGCCTCCTTTTCGATACAAAAAGAAAAGGCTACCGAAGTAGCCCGTTATTATGAGATAGTAGGTGATACGCCTTCTAATACTGCGATTTTTTCTTTAGCATTTTTAACTTTTACGCCATACTCGCCGCGGATTTGACGAGCTGCAAAGTCAGCGCCTGCAACGCTAGCGTCCATATCAGATAAGCCACGTCCTTGTAGTGCGTGTAAAGAAAGAATGCTGCGGTCGAATGCAATAACTTTATCTTTAGGCATGTTAACGTCAACAACTAAAGTTACTAAGTTTCCGCCAACCATGTCAGAAACGAAAGTCTCGATACGGTGACCAGTAGTAGTGTCAGCACGTTGAGTTTGAATTGTGCTACCAGCTAATTTAGAAATTTGACGAGCTGCTGCAGTATTACATAAAAGTGTGTTAGCACTTCCGCCGCGCTTGTAAAGTTCTTCTAATGAATCGTTAAGAGCTTTCGCTGAAACTTCTGCGTTGCTAAGATTTTTCTTGAATGAACCTTCGTTATTAGCGAAGTATTGAAGTCCGCCTGTCATTGCCGGTGTTCCTGGCGCACCTGCGATACGACGACCATAAATCAACCAATCGTTAAGCTCACGCGCTGATTCTTTCATACGTAATTCAACTTGGTACTGTAATTCGTTAGTTACGTTGTGTGTATTAACCGCTAGTTGCGTACCAGATACAGAAGCGTAACGCTCAATGATTTGCGTATGGTTGTATTGAGTGTAACGGTCGTGACCTTCGTCTTGACCTACGCCTGCACCTTGTAATTGTGGACGTGCTACGATGCGGATTTCAGCGCCAGCAGCGATAGATGCATTAGCCGTAGTTCCGTCAAATCCACGCACAACAGTAATTGTGTCGCCTGCAACTGCAGTAACTTTCAAGTACTCTTCGCCTACAACAGCGATAGCGTTAACGCGGAATTTAGCTCCGTCGCCTGTGATTAGATCGATAGTTGTAGCCGTATTAGTAGCCACAGCTGTTTTAACATTAGCTAAGTTAGAGTTTAAGTTGTCGCTCATCCATTCGTACTTCGTTTGCGTCAATGCTTCGCCTGACATACCGATTAAGCCTAGTAGTGTCGGTTGGTCGTCGATAATCATTGAGATACCTGATTCTAATGAACGTACCTGATCTTTAAAGTCGTAAGTGTATAACATGTAATATTTCCTCCTAATATTGGTTTTGTGTATTAAAAAAGCCGCCTGATTTTAGGCGACTATTTTCCGATTTTGTTTAATTGATTTGTTAACTGGATTACTTTGAAAATCTCTTTGTTTTTCTTAGCTTCTTCGATCTGAGCTTCTAACGTTTTCGCCTCGTCATTTAACGAGTTATTAGAAGGACCTCCGATTTCTCTTTGCGGCTTCTTTGTTTCCGCGACAAGAAAGCTATTTTGTTCAACGAGTGCAGCCAGTACGTCATCAATTCCGACTACTTTATCGTCTTCGAATTTTACGGAAGATAAGTCCGCAAGTTTTAATGCTGCATCAATTCTGTCTGACGGAATGTTTACGTTTGAAGCCTTTAATAGAAATTCGTTTTTAATTGCTTGGTCACGAAACTTGGCTTGTAACTTCTGCAACTCCGTTTCCGCATTCGTTTTCGCTTCCGTAATCGTTTGTAAATCCGTTTTAAGTAAATCTAGCTCGCCCATTTCAGCGCGTTTACGTTCATCCTCTTGTTGTTTACGTTGATTATAATCGTCAACAAGCGATTTCAATGAATCTACGCTTTCTAATCCGAGTGACTCAAACGTCTGCTTAAACGATTTCAAATCGTCATTTACTTTTTTGAAGCGATCATACGGAATTGTTTTCTCGTCTTGTACTGGCGTTGGTACTTCTTCGGTTTTTGGCGCCTCCGCAGGCGTTGGATCAGCCGGTACTTCTGTCGGTTGTTCTTCCGAGAAAAATTGTAAGTTTAACGGTAATAAAAACGTCTTCTTTGTGCTTTTCATTCGTAATTCCTCCATTATACGAGTTTAACGAGCAACGCCTCGGAAATTTGCGGGCAGTTTAGTGTCTTAACCGACTATTGGACGGTGTTTTATACTCGTTCTGGCCTTCGAATTGGTGATACTGTGTGCCGGCAGTTTGGGTGGAAGATTTCTCGATTCGGTAGACTTCCGATATATGGATAGTCGCCTTCAGCTTCCGGTGTAAGTTTTACGATCTTACCTTCCCATTTACTACAAGCGTCTTTTGCACCGTGTGTTGAAATAACGCCATAGTTAGCTCCACGTTGAACAGCTTCGTTCATGGTCGCCTCTTTGTGCGCTTCCATCATCTTCGTTCGGACTACCATTTCGACGTAATCTTTTAACCTACGTCTGGCTCCCGCTGCATTTATAATCGATGTATCTGCGGCACTGTCTAAGTTTTTACGAATCTCTTTTAAAAGTTCGCCTGTTAACGTAGATGTTCCGTTGACGCCTTTCGTTACGTTAGCACGCATTACTTCTGCGGTAGATTTACGGATAGCTACTATAATTCGCTTTTCCATATTTTGAGTAACCGCTAGTAAGTTATCTTGCGTATCAGCAACTACGGCTTTAACGAGTTCTTTATTAATACGATTAAACTTTACGATATTCGCCGCTTCTTCTACCGTATCGACTACACCAAGCGCAACGATTGCTCGTATGATGCCGTCTTCGGTTGCTTTCGGAATAGCTTCGTTAATCCAGTCGGCGGTATCTCCGTTTAGTTCGCGTAGTATTTCCGTTATAGACTTCATTACGGCCAACGCATTAGCGCGCTGGAAATCCGTAAGGTCAATTCGATAAAGTTCATTGCGGATTTGTTCTAGCGCTTTTACATAAGCGTCAGTCATCTTCGCAACGTCATATTCGTAATTAGGAGGCGGTAACTCTCGCATTACTTAGTCGCCTCCTCCGTTGTAGGTGTGGTTTGATTGAAAATCGTAGAGTCTACGGTACCCATTGCGGCTGTTTCGTCGTCTTCAATACGTTGTATTGTTTCTTTTGCTTTCTCATCGTCTACTTCATCGAGTGATTTAATCGCAGACTGAACGTCTTGAGTCGCTTTTCCGCCCGTACGTAGGCTTGCGATTTCGGCTTCTTCTTTGATGTTACGAGGAATTCCGTCTTTCCAAGCGATAGAAGGATAAACGTCTTGCCACGCGTGGTCGTTTTCTTGCTTATCGAATAAGAAGCAAGCGTAAAGAGCATCACGAATAGCTTTGTCGTAGTGGTTACGGATTCTTTTAACCTTAGACAGAATCGGCATAAAGCGAGCTTTGATTGCGCTAGAATCTGTATGACTCGTACCTGTCCCGCCACTATTGTCGCCTGACATTGTTGTACCGAATAGCCACTGTGGAGTTTCTGACATGATAAATACAGTACTAATTAATAAGTCGAGTTCCTTAAATGCTGCGTCTAACTGCGCTTGCCACGTCATGTAGCCCGGAACAACGTCGTCTTTTGTAACCGGAATATACACGCCACCAAATCTTACGCTGTTACTGTCCGTCCCTTCTAAGTCGGGACCATATGAATTTGGATCACTGTGTTTCCATAAAATGTAATCTATCTGCACCAAACGATCATTAATCGCAGCAAATACGCTTTCTAATTTCTCTAAACCGCCGATACCTTGCCAATCATCATCGACCGCTTTATACGGAACGTGGAATACCGGAATGAATGGTAGCCCTGTCTCAACTAAGTTGGATTCGCGTCCTGTATCGACCTCTTCGCCGATATCAAACGTAGATATTTCCGCAAACCAACTAGTATCAACGCCTGTAGGATGTAATTTAAAACGTTTATAGATGATATATCCTGGAATGTGTCGTTCAACGTTTAAGTATGCGTCTTCACTTTTCTTACGTTCTACCCATTCGACAGTTGCGATATTAATCGCCTTGAATTTCTTTACGTTGCCTTGCGATGTCTCCGGAAAAACGAACGAAGCATTAACGTGTTCAACGATCGGCTCCATTTTAGCGTCTGAAGGAATATCAAAACCTTCCGCCTTTAACGCCGAGTAGTCTTGGCGATATCCATAGCGCGCTTTAATCCATGCGTCGCCGCGATAACCATTCGCCATACAGCTTTCGTGAATCAACTGGACTAAATCGTTTTCTTCTACGTAAGACGTATACGCCTTTTGTTCCTCGGAATCGTCAGGCAAACCGGATTCAAAGCGAGGGCGTTCACCGACTAACATGTCGGCTGGCTTAGTCGATACGATGTCCGCTAGTCCGATTGCGATATAGAGCTTACGTAATTGCTGGCCTTGCGGTGAGTCTTTTAAGATCTCGGCTGCTCTTTCGTACACTTCCCACTGCTTGTTTTGAAAGAGTTTTCGCATTCTTTCGTAGCGTGAGAGTCGTTCGATTGATTTCTCAGGCGGGAACTTTGCGCCAGTTTCAAATAATGCCATGCGTTTGCCTCCTTTCTTTCAATGTTGTTTATTTTAATCATACTTCTTAAGGAATTAAAGTTATTTAGAAAAACGTGTCTAGGACACTTAACTACCTCACGAGTTAGAGCCATGAAGGCTTTTTAGTTACTCTCGCTTTCTTAACGCTCAACGCAGCTGAAAACGCCATGTGAGTAGCATCTGGACCGTCGTCATGATTATGATTCGGGTAAAGTTCAAACATTTCGAGAAGTAGTCTGTGTTCGCGTTTAAACCTCAGAGTACCGTTTTGAATGTCTGGTAGAAGAGATTCAATACGTAACTGTTTTCGCATACGCTGTTTGATTTCTTTTACGCGTGTTTGAGAAGGGTACCCATACTTCCGTAACTCCTCTTTTAGTTTGTGGGCAAACCATTCCTGCGCCTGTTGTGCTTCGACTGCGATTCCGGTGTACTGGAATTTCAGCGTTTTCTCTACAATCGTATTTAAGAGTATATCTGGATGTACTCGCTCGATGAACGAATCTACAACGTAACAAACACCCGTTTCCCTATTTCTTGCAACCGTTATAATAGCGCTGTAATCGCCCTTTTCCTTCCCCATAGCAAAATCTACGCCACAGAAATAGTCAAACGACAACTCTTCGATATCGTTATTCGTAAACATATTGAAATAGCTTGGCTTGAATATTTGCGTACTTTCATCGACTGGATTTCCGAGATACTCTTGGTTGAACTCTCTCGTTCCCATCGATTCGCGCTTTTCCATAAAGAACTTATAGCTGTACATCTGCGGCCATAACACTTCTGCGCCCTTAAGCATTTCTTCTTCATTGTCTTCGTAGAATTTATCCGCTTTTTCTTTCGCATCCTTGTCGTCGGTGTTATATATCTCTCGCCATTTCTCCCATAAATCGTCGCGATCTGCCCATGATAGAATTGCCGGGAACTTACGAGATTCAAAGTCTTTACGCTTAGTGATTACGTGGTTTAGTAGTGAATCGGGTCCTAAAATCGTTCCCATATATACGCAAATACCGCTGAATCCTAACGCTTCTAACATTTCGGAACGGAACCAACGTAAGTTCTTTGCGCGTAGCTCTGGCGTATTTGTGTTATCGTTGCTTTCTAAATCGTCCAGCAAAAAAAGTCCAGGGCGTTCTTGGAGGTGGCGGAGTCCGCGCATTTGCGTCCCCATACCTTTCGCTTCTACCTTTGTTCCGCTTGACGTAATGAATTCGTACTTGTTATCGACTTCATTCATCGATGGCTTCGGATGTAAAAGCTCGCCAAAGTCCTGGCGGATCTTTTCGTTAAACTTTAGATTCTGCTGCGTAAACTTAATAAAGTCGCCAGCTACGTCGGTAGTTTCAGATACTTCGATAATGTACTTCTGATGTCTAAATACGATCTGATGACATAAAAAAGCGTTGCTCAAGTAAGCCGTCTTCGCATGTCGACGTCCTACGGACCAAGCAACGTTTGTATTTGTCTTACCGCGTGTGATGTCGTCTAGTAGACTGCATAGAGTACGATGGAACTTCGCAGCCTCTACGAATGACTGTCCGTTAGGGATTAAGTTAATTTCGTTATCCGGATTCATATCATTCGAAAAGTATTCATAAGTAAATCGGAGCAAGTCGAACTCGCAAGCGTGTATGCGTTCTAACTTAACGAGCTCCCTATCGACGATTTCCCATTGCGTAATATCGTAGTCTTCGATAAGCCCTTCGTCTGCTAACGCTTCATATTCTGCGATGATTTCTTTACGTTCGTCAATTGCTTGCTGACGTTGCTCATACGTAAGCCACTTACCGTTAAGCCAAGCCATTATTCTTCGCCTTCTTCACGTTTCTTGCTACGTTCACGTAATTTCGCAAGTCTTTCTTCGATTGATTGCGCCGAATCGGTTGAGTCCGTTTTAACCTCTTGTTTATCGACTAATAGACCGCCGAACTTGTAGAATAATTCGATACCCTTCATCGATCCTTGACCTTTCAGCATCATATCGAGATGTTTGTTTAACACATCCGGTAAATGCGACATAAACGATGTAGACGCTAGTAAATTCGTGTATTCGATAAAGTTTTGATCGTAGTTTCTCCACGTATATAGCTGGCGTGTAGTGATTCCGGATTTATCAGCGATTTCTTCTAATGTGAGGCGTACTTGATCCGTTTCTTTTGCGTACGCTAACTCTTCCTCGGATAACTGTGACGCTTTCGGTAAGAATTTATTAACCGATAATAACTTCGCTGCAACTAGCTGCTCGCGAGATAGTAACGGTTCTAGTTTTCGTAATCTTCCTTCGCTCATTATGCGACATCCTTTCCGTAGTTTATTTTCGTATACCAATGCGGCGTACTCACCGCCTGTAACATAAAGAAAGCGACGAGTACGAGTTATTTCGTAGCCATCGCTTCGCTTACGTTAGGGTTGACGTTTAAAATTTTGCAAGAAATCGTTCAGGACCAGGTTTGGCGGGTTGGACTAGTGGGGCTTGGGGAGTCGGTCCTGTTTCGAATGAACAATAAAAAAGCCGACGTTGATTACTTCGTCGACTGTTCTTTACGTTTATTTAATTCTTTATATAACAACGCTTTACTTACGTTTGTTTGCTCCGTTATTTCTTTTACTGTGTATTGTTTGCTATCATATAAAGCCAACGCTTGCTTTACCTTCTTCGTATCAGCCTTAGGTCTGCCGCCTTTACGTCCGCGTGCTCTCGCTGATTCTAAGCCTGCTTGCGTACGCTCACGTATCATGTCCCTCTCTAGCTCAGCCATTACGCCTATCATACCGAACATGGCGCGGCCCATCGGTGTAGACGTATCGAGCTGCTCACGTATACTTACTAACTCTACGCCTAACTCGGACAGTCTATCTGCTACTTCGTATAGTTGCTTAGCGCTACGGGCCAGTCTATCGAGTTTATATACGACTAACTTATCGCCTGGTCTTAACGCATCTAGCATACGGTTTAGTTCTATACGATCCCACTTGCCGCCACTTTCCTTCTCGGAATAGATGCGCTCACACCCTGCGCCTTGTAATGCGTCTACTTGTAAATCCAGCGATTGATCCTTCGTGCTAACCCTTGCGTATCCTATAATCATATTAACGCCTCCCGTTTTCGTTTCGTTACCTTAATAGTACACAAAACGTATGAGAATGTCAACGTTAATTTATGAACGAGTTTATAAACGTTATTACGGTGAATAAGCCGCCAATTTAGTCGGTTCATAATTCGTTTATTTAACATTCGTTTTATAGACGATTATTAGACCCGATGTTTTTCGAGGCTGTCTGTCGTGAACGCGCGTGCTGGTATTTCGGAAGTTATTCGCAATACAACCGATAGCCCTATTCCGAGTTTCTACTATTATATAGTCGTACATAACGGCTGACTTCCGAATCGTTTAAGTGCCATTCGTTGTCACCTCCGTTATATTAAACATATTCCTACGAGCATACCTGCAACAAATCCGATAGCTACTCCTAAAAATATCGCCCATGTAATTCGCTCATTTAACGACACATAATCTGGACGGCAATCGTTACACCCTTTAACGACTTCATAACTGCAACACTTACAGACGAAACGAATATCGGTAGTCGTTCCGGTAATTTCGCAATTAGTGGATTCGCATTTGTTACACGTTATTTTAGACGTCATATATTCCGGACTCTCCTTCCGTTTATTAATACGAGTAGGCTGCGTTTCATCACTTAATCAACCGACTACCTTCCGCATTATCCATGCGCTTTACATAACGTTCTAACTCACGTACCTTATCTTCGCTTAACTTATCCGTATCTAATATCGTAAGTCCAAACGTTTTATAAATTAAATGTGACGTATATAATGACGGCTTATATTTCGGTACGTCCTCTGCGATTGCTACTAATCGGTCAAACTGCGCTTTACTTTTAAACGTTACTGAATAACCGCCAAATATCGTATAACCTTCGAGTTCTTTATATTCGCTCATATATTCCGCTCCCTTATTCGTTAGATTAATCGAGTAGATAAACTATCCTTTACCGTATTGAAGCGAGTATCACTAATGGTACTCGGCTACTTCGTTATCATTTAGTCTTTTAATACCTTCGTCTAAGATATATAAGTACTTTATTAACGACGAAACCGACTACGAATGTAGGCGGAATCTTTATTCTTATTAATTTGTTATTATTAATTAGTTCTTATTATAGTATCACTCGTAGTACTTGATTAAGTATCACTAACAGTACTTGATTAAGTATCACTAACAGTACTCGCTTTAGTACGCAAAAGAATACGCCAAGCAACCGAAGTCACTTAGCGTCATCCTTTCGTATAAACAACGGCAGGTACATCTTCTTCGTATGTCCATACCACGGAATCCTCTCCGTTTTAATTAACTCTTCTGCGACAAGTATGTTCGATAACTTGCTGACACGATTGCGGTGAATACCGGTATCTTCTACGATTTGGTCTACGTTAGGATACGCCCACATATACGCATCACCGCCACTCTGTCCGTTAACATAGGCGTGTAAATAACCGTATAGTAGTACGCAATCCCTTGCGGTTTGGCCATCGTATTTGTCTCGTAATTCCGGCAATACCTTACGATAAATATCATGCGGAATAACCGAATAGCCTCCTTCGTCAAGCAATCGCTGTTTCTGTACGGAAGCTTTCTGCGCTAATTCCTTCATCTTTTCATGTCGTTGATCCTTCGTCATTCTACGCATCTCCTTTTAAATTAACGTCGTTTAAAATAAAATAAAAAGCCGCCAGCCTATTCCGGCTTAGTTGCGGCGTAATTGTCTAATAATCCGTTCAGTGCTGGCGTTTGTTTATACTGCCAAAACTGACGCATAGTCTTTTCGTTAAGTCCCGTGCAAATATATTTAGCGCCTTTATCCCGTAAGAAACGGTAAAGGACCGGTGAATAGCAGTAGAAAAACTCATTCGTCGTCTTCATTCGAATCATCTCCTAATAACGTTTTCTGGCGATCTCTTTCTTCTTTGATACTTTCGCAAATATCCGCGATAATCTCTAATTTCGTAGCATACTTCGCTAGAACTTTGGTATCAAAGGCGAATAATTTATATACGCTAACCACTCGAACCTTCCCATCGTAAAGGACTTGGTCGTGTGTCTTATCTCCGACTAAATAAACTAACGTAAGCTTATCGCAAGCATCTTTATACTTGATTATTGATTTCGAAGTAAATGCTGTATACTGCGATATCTTAGCGTCCATCCAATGATTTTCGTTACCTTTTAAGACAAAGTCAGGATAATTTCCGTCCATGTTAGGACTTCTCTTAAACTCTAACCCTACGTCTTTTAACATATCGTTTAATATTTCTTCAAACATGAGTCCTGTTTTAGCCGCCATATTAGCTAGGTTCCTATTTTCGTGATAAAACACATGGCGATTCAAACCTATACTCTCGTAAAAAGCAGCGTAACCACCTTCGAAATCTTTTTTAATAAACTTGTGCAAAGCAGTATGATCTTTAGATAAAGCTATCGGTGAAATATCATCACCAACTGACAATCTTTTGAATATCTCTAATCTTGCTGTTCCTGCATCAAACTTACTCATTCTACTCATCCCCTTTTAATTATCTCGCCAAAAGGCGTACCCGACCGAAAGGCCAGGCGGTTATTAATTTTATAGGGCTTACACTACCGTAGCTAACTAAACGGTCAAATTGTCGGGTTTCTAAGACGCTGAATTTCGCAGCGAGTAAGCCCGTTGGCCATTAAACGAAAGTTAATTGCGCTGTAGGTCGGTTCTCAAGCACGTTATTCCGTCAAAACCTCGTTATCTAATCGTTTATTCGCAATTTCTATATATTCCGATTCAAGCTCGAATCCAATGAAGTCGCGGTTAGTTCTTACAGACGCTATCGCAGTGGTACCGGACCCCATACAGTTATCTAAAACGATTTCACCTTCGTTGGTGTACGTTTTAATAAGGTAAGCGAACAGGTCGACCGGTTTTTGTGTCGGATGCACTTTATCTGCTCTAGAGGCATTAGAAAATTCGAGTATACTCTTAGGGTAGTACTCGTCTGACCACACGCCTTGTTTTGCGTCTTGACTACCGTAGATATTGTCTCGTTTCTTATGACCGCCTTTAATACGTGGTTTCCCTTTCACCATTTGCGGAAAGTAATCGACTTTCTTTTTACCAAAAACAACTACATCTTCATGTACTTTTAACGGTGAATATTTAGCATTCATAATATTAGCTGCTGCTTTTTTATTCCATATCCAAGAATGGCGGAATAACTTTACGTTGCTAGCGACTAATGTACTCGTAAAAGGCTGCGATGCAGTTAACACAATTGCGCCGCTATCTTTTATAATTCTCTCGTACTGTTCCCACAACGGTTCAAAAGGAATAATCACGTCCCATTTACATGCCGTTGTTCCATAAGGTAAATCGCATAGTATCATATCGATACTCTTGTCTGGAATTAACTTCATTCCTTCGATACAATCACGTTGATAAATACGGTTCAATTCCAAAGCACCAATTAGTTTCTTCATTCGGATTCCTCACCTTCGTTAAGCTTGTTTAAAAGCGTTGGATTTTCGTAAACATTACCGACAACCTCAGTGCGTTCTAATTTCCCGTCACTTATTAACGAGTGGTAAGCGTGTGTAGGCGTCGTTGTTCTAACTACGAACGCACACTGTTCCGGAAGCCATTTAACTTCGCCAATACCGAATTCATCTCGCAGAATATCTCCTTCGTAAATCTCTCCGCCATTACTATCGAAAAGCCCTGTAAATTGCATCAAATCCCCTTGCGTTAAGGACGAAAATTCTTCGTCATTTATATCGCCTAAATAAATCATTCGGTTTTTTCCGCTCGACCATCCCGTAGTCCATTGACGAAATTTAAACTCTCGCATCACTGACCGCCTCCTAATTCGCTAATGTGTCGCACAATCACCGGCTGCACTTTCGTAAACTCGCGATACTTGCGCTTACGCTCTAAATTACGGCTTTTCGTATGCTTATTTACTACGAAATGCTCGCGCCCTGT
>Ga0209795_10001861_pt1 | contig 12401 bp, 12 predicted proteins | sample AgamicOrMarz_FD_187166 | JGI IMG/M metagenome (GOLD analysis project Ga0209795, IMG submission 187166) | Agave microbial communities from Guanajuato, Mexico - Or.Ma.rz (SPAdes) (version 2) | ecosystem: Host-associated > Plants > Phyllosphere > Phylloplane/Leaf | place: Guanajuato, Mexico...
ATCAGGTGCCCTACCAAGCAATCAAGGAGAAGACCATGCTGATACTCACCCGCAAAGTCGGTGAAAGCATAAACATTGGTGATGACATCACGATCACCATCCTCGGAGTCAGCGGCCAACAAGTCCGCATCGGCATCAACGCTCCGAAAAACGTGGCAGTGCACCGTGAAGAAATTTACCAACGCATCCAGGCCGGCCTGACCGCTCCGGACAAGCCGCAAACGCCCTGAGCCACTTTGCATTACGTAGCCAGTCCTATTGCCGTCGCGCAAGACTGGCTAAAGATTCACGCGCCGTTTAGCCATCCGCATTTCACCCCCGCTGGGCACGGCGCCTGAAGCATGCTGACTCCTTTCAATTGCCCCTCCCTCCTTTCTTGCGCCGATATTACCTTTCACTCCTGGAGCTGGCTGTCGGACGTTTCCGATAGAGCACGGCGAATTTCGCCTTCTAAGCGAATATCACGCCACGCGCCATGCCTGTCGCCGCGACCATCATCAGGATCAGCAGCAGCGCTTCAACATGACTGATTCGCGCGTACAACTTCGCACGTCCGCTATCAAGCGCCGCACCGCGCGAGGATGCGATGCGGCATTTGATCAGCGTGATCATCGGTGCCAGCTCCATCAGCAGGATCAGCAAGAACAGCGTCATCTTCAGATGAAACAGCGGCTGATGCAGGTAATAGTCAGAGCCTTTCTCGTAACCACCAAACGCACGCATTGCTCCGGTGATAAGCAGCGTCAAAGCTGAAAGCCCCCAAAGGTTATCCGCGAGCAGAACGCGCTTGACCTCTCCCGTGCCCGCCGAGAGTTTTCGGAAAGCTGTGCCGCGCGTCAGCGCCGCCCAGAAAGCCAAGGCAAACGCGAATAGATGAATAGCGGCAAGGACCCACTGACTCAGCATCGACGCACTCCCATATAAAGAGTTGAAAATCGGCCAGTCAGTAGTAGACGAAAAAACCGCGCCTCGCTTGGAGGTGAGGGAGGGACAAGCGCCCAAACGCCAAATCGCAGGCAAAAAAAATCCCAAGCAGCTGATGGAAGCTTGGGATTTAAAAATGCATAAACCGTGGTGGTGAACGCGGAACGGATGTTACTTAAATTCCCAACATGCAACAAGGCTTTTTCGATAACCGGTTGGAGAAAAAGAGCTGTAAGCCTTTGGATATTCAGGTGTTTTCAACAACGAAATGGAAGAAGAATGCACCAAAATGGCGCTTGATCATTTTGCGCAAACAGTAATGAATGGAGAGCTGATCAGAGCGAAGCGGAAAGGACCGGGAACAAGCGTTGCGCAAATCGAAGACAACAAAAAAGGGCTCACCTTTCGGTGAGCCCTTCCAGACCGCCCAGCAGAGCGGATTTTGTTTGGTAGGCGCGATTGGACTCGAACCAACGACCCCCACCATGTCAATGTCTGCTTGAGCAAGCTGCAAGCTATGGTGCTCAAGGGTTTCACAGAACGCCCATTCACATTATGAGGCGTCAAAAATGGCCACTTTCCGCTCACTCCCCTCCGGCAACTGGAACGCCCAGGTACGGATAAAGGGCAAATCTCCCCAGTCGAAAACCTTCAGCACGAAGTCAGAAGCAGAGTCATGGGCGAAACAGATCGAAGCCGTAACGGTGGATCACAAGCATCACACTATATATACGCTGGGCATGGCCTACTGCGAAACCATGCTCAAGGGGAAAGGCAGCTACGACCATGCACTGAGGATCGTTGAACATCTGGGCAGGCACTTCACTCAGCCTATTCACGAAATCACGCCACAGATGATCAATGACTTCAAGATCATGCGACTGAAGACGGTGAAGCCATCAACGTGCAGGACGCAACTTGCATTCATGTCACGGTTCTACCGATTCGCCAAACGGGGGTTGTTGATCGACATTCACAACCCTGTTAGTGATATCGCACTCCCCAAACCAGACCGGTCTTCTGACAAGGTGATCCGTGCAAACGAGCTAGAGCGGCTGCTCGCGAAGCTCTCACCAACCATGAAACTCATTGTTGAACTGGCATACGAGACCGCCATGCGACGATCAGAAATTCTGAAGTTGACGAAAGACTGCCTGCATCTCAAAGACCGTATTGCCGACGTGATAGATGGAAAGAACGGCACACGATCAGTTCCCCTAACCCGCAGAGCCGTTGAGATTCTTGAACTTGCCCAGTTGATGGCCACCTTAGAACGCCACCCACATGGCACGATTTTCACCGTAACCCCACATGCTGTTTCGCAGGCGGTGCGACTTGCACGTATTAAGGCTGGACTTGATAGCAGCGTCAGGCTGCACCAACTCAGGCACACCCGAATCACCAACGTGGCGAAGAAGGGATTCAACAATGCACAGATCATGATCGTCTCGGGCCACAGGGACACTCGATCCGTCGCCAGATACTCTCACCTGAACGTCAGGGATGTACTGCACCTCATCGACTGATCAACTGAACGGACTGCCAACCTTGACGAACTTGGGGTTGGCGGCCAGCAGAAACCCGCCCAATACCCCAGAAAACTGCGTTAAAACTAGTGCTAGATTCGCCTGCTTCTGAACGAGCACTTCCATTCCGCCCAGTGTTTACGGGGTGAATTGACTGTATGGACTAAGCAGGACGCTTTCTCTCCTGCGTAAAACTGGTTTTGTATAACTAGCCATCCGGGAAAGTCAATAGAGCGGCTTGACTTATTACCTAGAAAGTGTATGATGATCAACTGTCTCGACGGACAGACCGACACCTCGAAGAGCCTCACTCAAACACGGTTACAGTAGTGTTATAGATTGGGGCTTTTTTGTGTGCGGCATTTAACCAATAACCGGCAATACCCGAGGTAACGCCTATAGACCGAACTAACCACAGGAGAACAATCCATGTCGCACCCATTCGTTTTAAATTTGATCCCCACCGTCCACGCTGCAAATGATGATGCGTCCTCCACATCGCCATCCATCCTTGATCCTCGCAAAGAAAAAGTTCTCGTACTCCATAGAGCGGGCATGTCTCGCCGAAAGATTGTTGAAGAAACAGGTGAAACCGAACACTACGTTCGTCAAGCGATCAAAGGCGTGCCTGTAGTCGAAAAACTCCCCGCATCCCCGTTCGAGCGTGCAGTCGTCCTATGTTATCCGATGGCGATTCGTCGCACTGGAATCAGGGACTACGAGTTTCGATCCACGATGAATGAATGCTACGGGGTTGACTGGGATACTGAAAAAGGTAAGTACAAGGGGCGTTATACCGCTGATCACCTCAGGCGAGTGAGAGAGCGGATTCGTGATCGTGCTACAGCAGAAGGACAGTCGGCCATCTTCGTTATGGACTGGATCAATACAAGCGAGCCAGTCAAGTCGCACACTGTAATCACGCAATGTGTTTTGAATGTACAAGATGCCATTCAAGAGGCTGTAGATGAATTCATGCAGGCATCTGGAATACAGCATGTCGAAGAGGGTGTTGATCTCGCACTGGCCAGAAGAAAACAAGAGTTTGCAGCGCGACAGTACATCCTCAAGCTGGCAGTAAAAGGGCTTTCTAAGGAACCTGTTGGACTCCTACAGGAACGCACACTGGATCAGGTCAACCAGCTCGCAGGCACTCCAGATGCTCCCGGTGTAAACGTTTCAGTGATCAAGACCCATCACCCTGAGCCAACATGGCATGATGCATTTTTGGACTACTGTGAAGGACAAGGCTGGTTGCACCCTGATCATTATCCAGAAGTTGAACTCGCCATTTCAGGAGCAGGATACTGACAGGAAGGATCACCCACTCACGCCCACCATATATATACTATGGGTGGGTGGGTGCTTCGCCCTCCACCCGAGTATTACTCCAGACGGTAACGTCTGAGTGGGATACCCATGTTTCATGGACAACTGTCGTATCGTCCCGATTCTGGATCAGCACTCCAATCAATAAAACGATATCAACATACATCAAAGCTCTTCGCTTTTGATCTGCTACACCGAAGGTGACGTGCAATGACTGTCAGCGTCCGCTGACGGGATACTACCGAATGCGGAAGCATTCATTTGTGCACTAACAAACAAGATCAAGATCAAGATCAAGATCACAAACAAAGAGCTGGATTTGTGTGAAGTTCATTTAGTTACTGGAGTATATCCGAAGGAATGTCGGCGGTAACGCCGTAGTTGAGTACAGGTGAAAGCTCACGCTTTCGGTGCGTGAACACTGGCGGAGCCAGAAGGTATCAACACTTCAAGCTCCGCTTGGCTAGCACCACTATCAGTTCCGTTCGGTTCGGTACTGAGTATTTATAGTGCATCATCTATATCGTCCACTGTGACAGTGAACTTATCGTTTGCTTGACTTATGGTCAGTCCTGACTTCTTGCAGGCTGCAATTCCTCTCTTGTAAATGTCACTGATTTTCTCATTGTCGTTGCTCTTCACGGCAGCAGTGAAGTAGTTGACTATTATGCTGGCGGTATTGTTTGATGTCTCTGTCATGATCTTTAGCGTGGTCGCTGGATACTTGTTCTTCGCAGCAACTGCTTTCATCTTGACACCAGCGATATCGCTAGAGCCATCCATCATCTTTGCGTTTATGTACTTTTGTGAGGCGAGGAAGCCAACGCATTTCGATATGTTGTTCTCTTCTTCGGATAACCCTCCTGCAAGACTACAGGTGCTGAATGCAAGCAGGGCTGCTGAAAGAATCAGGTTTCTCATAGGCTCATGTTTCTTCATGGACTTGGATTACCGGAGATAGAAGTAGAGGAACACGACAACAAGAATCACAAATATCACCCGACCTTGAAGTACATCGTAGTCCAGTTCGTCTTTCTTGATCTGCTTGTACGTATCCGTGTCACTCAGCCCCTGTGTTTTGTAAAGCATGATCTGATTGATCTGCCTGTCGATTCTCTTGTTGTGGGCGTCATTGTTGCGAATGGTTATCCCCCACACGATCAGCCATAGCCCTCCTGTCAGCACCGTCAGAATCACGTGCAGGATGTGATTTGTTGTCTTCTTCTGGTTGGTGAGTACAAACAGTTTTTCGTTCATGGGCATCCCTGTCATGTGCTATCGGGTGAGAAACGAGGATACCAATGTATCAGTTGGTGTGTCATCAATTGGTGTGTTCACGATTGGAGCACATCCGACCATCATTCGGGGATGCAGCCAAATCAGAATCTGAGAAAGGGCTTCGGCCAACGAATCCGAGAACTACGCACCAGTCAGGGCTTCAGTCAGGAGGCTTTTGCTGATCGGTGCGGGTTCGTGCGAACGTATATGTCACGAATTGAGACGGGCACAGCCAACCCCAGCCTAGACGCGGCCAAGGTGCTTGCGGATGGACTGGGAATGACCCTGTCAGAGCTGCTACAAGGGCTCTGACGACTTCTACACACAAACTCAAGGAAATGAGTCGTGCCAGACATCACAGAAGCCCATATAGCCACAGCGGACGTTCTAACTCTCCTGCTGCACAACCAGCACGCGCTTGCATCAGCGATCGAAGAAGTGGCCCTGTGGATCAGGGCCAATGGTTCCAGTGAAGTCCATGAGAACGCCGTCACCGCTTTGCAGACTCTCGATGTGAATGCATCAGCGATCACCGCTGGTATTTTCAAGCTCCGGCAGTAGCCTTTGTTCAACTTGAAGGTTTGATTTTTTTGACTGCCTGACGTGGGGCTTCGCCGACACTCCTGAATACGACCATCGAGCCGGGGATATCGGGAGACTCATGGATTTCCATCTGTAAATTCAGCCCCAGCACCTCCAGCGGTTCAAACATCCGCAATCGAGAGATCGTTTCGCCTGTGAGACTACGGGAGTACTCGCCTGAAAAAACCAAGGGTTTGTGCTCCTCAAGCCATTGAATACTGCCTGTACACCTTAGTAGGGCCACGAGCACTGGGCCCTCACCTGTGTCCAAAGCATGAGGCTCATTCAATGCGACATCGAAGTGCACTGGTACTGCTGGACCATTCGGCGTTAAGCCACCCAATAGCTCCGGATGATTGCCGAGCGTTTTTGTAAAGACTTCACGCGGGGTGATGGTCATGCCGGTATTCAAATTGCGAAGCGTCAGGTTTGCCTGATCGCCGCTTAACGTCTCGTTCAAACTCTCCATGCTGACTGTTGGAGGTAGTGACTCTAAGCCGAACTCAACTCGATCTAGGTAGCGCACCTCGGTTCGATGAGGCATACCGATCAGCTCTGGCCAGCTCTCGAATTCTGAAGGGGAAAGTTCTCTAAATTCCCGAGTATCAATTTCAAAACGCTCTGCTTCCTCCAATGCCGCAGCACTGAAACCGGTTGTAGATACTGCTGTCACGCGGGAAAGATTGAATCTCTGTCTTCTGCCAATAAGCTGTTCGATCCACGCCGCTGGGGCAGGTCCTGCTGACGGTCGATCTCGGCACTCAATAAGCCATTTAAAGTCGATAGTACCGACCCTACCCTCGACCATTATGTCGAGTTCCGCTCCTGGCTTCCCTTTATCAGTATTGCTGAGCACTCGGGGCGTAATCGTCCAATCCGGTGGTAGCCGTAGGCTCTCGATGTAGGTAACGACGTTTTCTAACTGTTTACCGTCCCTTTTCTTCTTTGCCATACGTAATTTTCCCACCAGTGACGTGATCTCTGAGGAGTATACGTGTGGTGAAGTGGGTGATCGAATGTGCTCATATGGGTACACCCTACTGATCGCTTGTCGCTGAATACAGAATCCGTATTCAATAGGGTTGATTTATATCATTGAACACAACCATAATCCCAACCTCTAGAGTCAAATGAACACAGAGGAGCGTTATGTCAAGCATTGGCTATGTACGGGTTTCATCCACAGACCAAAACACAGACCGTCAGTTGGACGGCGTTGTACTGGATGAGGTGTTCACTGACAAAGTGTCAGGCGCCACAACAGACCGTCCAGAGTTGCAGGCGATGCTTCGGCACATTCGCAAAGGCGATGTTCTTCACGTCCACAGCATCGACCGTTTGGCTCGTTCATTGGAAGACTTGCTGTCTCTGGTGAAAGGAATGATTGCAAAGGGTGTTGCCGTGCAGTTCCATAAAGAGGGGCTCCACTTTACTGGCGAAGCCAGCCCCATGCAGGAACTCATGCTCGGTCTACTGGGAAGCGTTGCTCAGTTCGAGCGCGCGTTGATCCGAGAGCGTCAGGCGGAAGGTATACAGAAGGCCAAGGCGGCAGGGGTCTATAAAGGGCGCGTGAAGACAGTAGATGATGGAGCCATTCGCAAGGCAATGGCGGAAAATGGAGCCTCATTTCGCAAGGTGGCAAAGGCTCTTGGCGTGAGTCTGAGCAGTGTACAACGAGCTATGAAAAACTAGCTTCTTTGAAGGCCCTACAAGCTCGCTCAAGGCGAGCTTTGTTGTTTCTGGTGCCGTGTCTTGTTGCAAGGCGACGTGTCCTGAATTGCCTTGTACGGCCTCCGCCGGTGTAGGGTTATTTCTATATTCCTTGGGTTTCTATTTGCCCCTTTTGCACTGTGTTAAGCGCCTCAGACAAAACTACCAGTATTACTTTCTGGGCTCTAAAACCAAACGCATGCTGAAGTGCACACGAAATTTTGGCGGGGGCAGGGATATTTTCAACACGCCCCCATCCCAAACACGACTCGATCACCCGCCAGAGACCGTAGGCTCTTCTATCAGTGAAATGCTGTACTCGCCGTAGGTCAGTGTTTGATGCAGTTCGATTTCAGCAGTCGCAACCCATTCACTCCAGATTTGGTCGATGTCGTCGAAACACCGCCTCATGAAGTCGATGGTTAAAAATACTTCCCACTCACCTCGAAGATCGAAATCGTCATAGTTAGTCCCCGGTTGAAAGTCCACCGTTTCATCTACATCGATGGTACCTGGTTTGCCGTGTGCGATTGTGTCACGAAAGTTCTTCAACTCTTTGATGGACGAGTACGGGCGCACTGAAAAGTCAGGCTCCAACCCGAGAGCCTTCAATACAATCTCGACCTTTTTGTCGAAAACCCGTCTTTCCCTGAAATCCACCACCTTTTGTTCGCCGATGAAGTTAAGACGTGATTCAAAAGTGAACGCCAACATGACGAGACAGGCGGTAATATCGAGAGCCATCCCGAGTTTGTTCCCTGCAGCCTCCATTTCTTCGATACGATTCTTGAGATGATGAGCCGTGTTGGAGATGTCGTTGTGTATGTGAATGTGCTTCCTGGCGGTTTTTTGCACCCGAAGTTTTTTCAAATCACGCTCATGATCCCGTGACTGAGTCTGCAGGAGACTGTTCTGATGAGTTAGTGGCTCAAAACTAGACTCCCCAATGCTTTTCCGACCTGAGTCTTTACCAACACAATCGGCAACAGACTTTTCTTCGACATTACAAGCCTCTGACATGTTCGATTGTAGCAACCCATTAACCAACGGTGGCTTGTCAACTGCTTTCAACGACTTCTGCGAGGGCGTATCAGGAAGCGAATAAGAGAGCATACTTGGATAATCATCTTTAGTCCGAAGTATCAATATATTGCTAAGTCTTTCTCGCTTGCATTTTAGCAAGTTCGCCTTATCAACCCACTCACCTTCGGCAATTAGCAAATTTGCCATCACCTTCGGTTCTTCATTGCTTCTATCAACTAAAGTTGGCAATGGCACCGCCAACCATCGATCATAGTCAAGGGCTGCACGTGAAGCGTGCAAGCTTCCCCCCTTTATGTCGGACTGGATCATCACGACACCTTGAGCCATACCCGCCTGAGTGCGATCTCGCTTGACGAACTGCTGCGGAAAAACCTTTTGGCCAAAAGGGTACTCTGAAATCAGCGCCCCTCCACTTTCAAGAATGTCCTCAGCAAGTTTTTTATGCTGGCTGGGAGCGATCATTTGCAGACCATGCGCCAATACAGCAACGGTGTGCCCTCCCGAGTCAAGCGCGGCCTTGTGTGCCAAACCATCGCACCCAAGAGCCAACCCACTTACAACGCTCCATTGATTCTCAACGAAGTATTCTGTTACTCGACGGGTAATAACCTCACCGTGTGGAGTTGGCTCTCTGGTACCAATGATGGCAACAGATCGCAGCCCACTTTTATGGAGTACTCCACGAACATATAGAATGAACGGATCATCTTTTGTTGCTGCAAGTAACTCCGGATAACCAGCATCTAAAGGACTAATAATCACAGACTCATACTTTTCAGCGAAAGCCAACTGCTTCTCCGCCTGTTCAGATGCCAAAGACCAAGCATCAGGAGAAGAAATTGCCTTTTGCAAAGAGCTGCTCACCCGACCAAGAGCCTCATTAGATAAATCTTCGAAACCCTGTACGCTCGCAACTTTTTTTAGCGTCGCCGGCCCAACACCCGGAAGCATTGATAGCGTCAAAAGCTTTTTTGTTGCGATGGAAACCTTCATCTGTTACCTATATTTTTCGTCAACGCTAGTAACGTCACACCTGAAGCACCTGCTTCCCGCAGACGGATCTCAGCATAGATCAGAGACGCCCCAGTAGTAACCACGTCGTCTATCACTACGACGTGCTTTCCAGCAAAACCAGACTCTGGCAATGCCATGAGGTTGTCGCGGACATTTATAAATCGCTGCTCCCTATTCAACCCACCATTGCCGTGGTGTGACAAGGCACCCGGAGCGTACTGCAAAATACCAGGAAGGAACTCAATGGTTCCATTGCTGATGGCAGTCTCCTCATGCGATGCAGCTAATTGAGCCAACATCGCCTCTAAGCGCCCCACCCTTCCGGGCTTAGCCGGCACGACAGTAACGACCAACGCCCCAACACCAAAAGCAATCATTGGAAAATTGCTCACAACAACATTTCGAACGAATCTACGCATCGCCTGAATCCAATAATCAGGCACGACGAGCAGATCCTTCATTAGATGAATGTCATTAGTGACAGGATGCCAAGCCACCCTGAGACGTGCATCTCGCGAGAAGTGCCGTCCAAGAGCGTGAATTTGGATCGGGCGCCCCCTCTCCACTAAAGCATTAAAGTAGCCACACTTCTCAAACCGAAATGGCACATTATTGGCTGCCCACCCATCAAGCTCTTGAAGACGCTCTGCAACCGGTAAGAAATCCATGGGACAATCAAATACTGCAGGCAAATCTGCAGGGGAATGGATTATTGCGTCGGGCATACGCTTCAGCGCCTCCCAATCGTCTCCTCGACGGGGATTCGGCCAGGTGGTCTGATCGAGCACGCACCTGCAGCCCGCGTCATACGCTGCTAACACGTCAGATCTTCCATCACCAACCAACCAAACATTTTGAGGTGAGGCTACCCCGGCTACATTCATCGCAAGCAACACGCCCTCACCACTTGGTTTCGTGTGCGTCACACACTCGAAAGCAACCAATGTTACCCACTCGATATTGGGGTATGCCAGACCCAAGAGAGTCTCTGCGTAATGCCTAGGCGATCTGGTAAACACTCCCAACCGCGCCCCGCCGTATCGTTGCTGCAACGCCCGAAGCTGCGCCTCTGGATAAATAATTCGACCCGGCAACATGCCGAATTGAGCGGTGAGTCGCTGAACGTATTCTGGCGACTGCCTATTCAGAAATTCGCGCCCTCGGAAACCCTCAAGATCACCGGTGCGAAGAAGCGTATCGTCTAGATCAAATAGAATTAATTCGACTGGCATAACTCTTCCTTGATGACATGCGAAACTGGAGCACCGAAGCTATCAAAAAGCCACCACCACCAGCAAGCCACATCTCCTGAATCACTCACGAAACTTCGCGTGATACTTGCAGACATTTTCCAAAGCCAACCTCCTTCATTGGGGGTTGTTTTGAGCTGATTCGCTTCAGCCAATAACGAGAGTGCCAACCACTAACCACCCCACGCACGTCACTTACTAGACCACTCAATAATAACTGCACGAGACAGCAGCCTCATAGATTTCTGTGCAGCAGCAACATCTCGCATACCAACACGACTAGAGACGAAGAAGGGAAACGCGCTCTCTATGATCGGCCAGAAATTACGATTTCTAGAAGACCAAACCACAGACCAGAACAGACCTGACAGGCGTTCACATTGCCCAGCGTGAACGAACCCGATACTTTGTGAACGTTCTGCTTGAAACCCAAGACAACAAAAAAGGGCTCACCTTTCGGTGAGCCCTTCTAGACCGCCCAGCAGAGCGGATTTTGTTTGGTAGGCGCGATTGGACTCGAACCAACGACCCCCACCATGTCAAGGTGGTGCTCTAACCAACTGAGCTACGTGCCTGCTGTGAGGCGGCATTCTACGGAATTCCGGAGGGGTGTCAACACCTTTTTTTCACCTAACCCTATGAATATGCAAAATATTTAATTTCGCCTCAGCGACGAAGAGTTTCCGGTGGCTGGCGGAGGTTTTTCAACTCGGGTAGGATCGACGCACTCGTAAAATATATTAAACAGAGGCGGCAGGATGGCGAACACCCAATACCCAGAGTCTTATTACGCTGCGTCGGCCAATGCCGTACCACCACGCCCTGTGCTGCAGGATGATGTGGAGACGGACGTCTGTGTGATCGGCGCCGGGTATACCGGGCTGTCGTCCGCCCTGTTCCTGTTGGAGAACGGTTTTCGCGTAACCGTGCTGGAAGCGGCGAAAGTCGGTTTTGGCGCCTCGGGCCGAAACGGCGGGCAGATCGTCAACAGCTATAGCCGCGACATCGACGTCATTGAACGCACGGTCGGCCCCAAGCAGGCGCAACTGCTCGGCGAAATGGCCTTTGAAGGCGGCCGGATCATTCGCGAGCGCGTGGCCAGATACAACATCCAGTGCGACCTGAAGGACGGCGGTGTATTCGCCGCCCTTTCCGCCAAACAAATGGGGCACCTGGAATCGCAAAAGCGCCTGTGGGAACGCTTCGGGCACACCCAGCTGGAATTGATGGATCAACGCCGCATTCGTGAAGTGGTGGGTTGCGATCAGTACGTCGGTGGCATGCTCGATATGAGCGGCGGCCACATCCATCCGCTGAATCTGGCGCTCGGAGAAGCGGCGGCAGTCGAGTCTCTCGGCGGCACCATCTATGAGCAATCACCTGCCGTGCGCATCGAGCGCGGCGCCAATCCGGTTGTGCATACGCCGCAGGGCAAGGTCAGGGCCAGGTTCATCATCGTCGCCGGCAACGCCTACCTCGGTAATCTGGTACCGGAACTGGCGGCCAAATCGATGCCGTGCGGCACTCAAGTGATCACTACCGAGCCACTGGGCGATGAGCTGGCGAAGGCGCTATTGCCGCAGGATTACTGCGTAGAGGACTGCAACTATCTGCTCGACTACTATCGCCTGACCGCCGACAAGCGCTTGATCTTCGGTGGCGGCGTGGTTTACGGCGCTCGCGATCCGGCGAACATCGAAGCGATCATCCGCCCGAAGATGCTCAAGGCTTTCCCGCAACTCAA
>Ga0209795_10001863_pt1 | contig 12395 bp, 13 predicted proteins | sample AgamicOrMarz_FD_187166 | JGI IMG/M metagenome (GOLD analysis project Ga0209795, IMG submission 187166) | Agave microbial communities from Guanajuato, Mexico - Or.Ma.rz (SPAdes) (version 2) | ecosystem: Host-associated > Plants > Phyllosphere > Phylloplane/Leaf | place: Guanajuato, Mexico...
AAATCAGGTCATATTGCTAAGAAATTAGCTGCTTCATTTGCAAGTACTGGAACACCTGCATTCTTTGTTCATGCTACAGAAGCTGTACATGGCGATTTGGGCATGATTGAAAAAGATGATATAGTGATTGCTATTTCGAATAGTGGAGAGACAAAAGAAGTACTAGATACTCTTCCCTCCATTAAAATGATTGGCTCGACCATTATATCTATTACAGGAAACAATGATTCTACTTTAGCTAAATCCAGTGAAATTTCCCTTGAAGTTCAAGTGAATGGGGAAGCGGATCCACTAAACTTAGCACCAACAAATAGCTCAACGGCAACATTAGTAGTTGGTGATGCAATGGCAATAACTTTATCGCAAATGAAAGGGTTTCAAAAGGAGGATTTCGGTTTATTCCATCCAGGTGGAAGCTTAGGAAAACAATTATTAGAAGCAGGATTAATTCAAGAAAAGTAAAAGGGGAACATGACATATGAAAAAAATATTAGTTATTGGAAGCTTTATGACAGATTTAGTAGTACAGACGCCAAAGGTTCCAGTAGAAGGTGAGACGATAATTGGAAATACATTTAATCGCTTTACCGGTGGAAAGGGAGCAAACCAGGCAGTTGCCGCTGCAAGATTAGGCGGAGATGTGACTATGATTGGAAAGCTTGGAGAAGATGACTTCGGTAGAGAACATATTGATGCATTAAAATTCGAAAATATTAATCACCATTCCATTTTAATTGACTCTCAGGCTAGTACTGGTGTCGGCAATGTTGTTATTGATAGTAACGGGAATAATCGAATTATTGTTGTTCCAGGAGCAAATTTAAGACTATCGGAAAAAGATATTGAGGCTTTTGAAAACGTCATCATCAATTCTGATATTGTCGTTTTACAATTAGAAGTTCCAATGGAAACGGTCTATAAATCTATTGAACTGGCAAATAAACATGGAAAAACGATTATTCTTAATCCAGCGCCAGCACAACCTATTGATCCGAAATATATGGATAAAGTGGATTACTTCGTTCCCAATGAAACAGAAGCAAGTTTATTGACCAATATAGAAGTAAGCAACCTTGAAACAGCAGAAAAGGCAGCTGAAGTATTATTATTGCAAGGATATAAAAATGTGATTATTACATTGGGAAGTAAAGGAGTCATTTTTAAAAATAACACTGAAATGAAATTCTTGAAAGCATATACAGTAAAAGCGGTAGATACGACTGCAGCAGGTGATTCTTTTATTGGCAGCTTTGCATACGGCCTATCGAATAATATGAGCATTGAACAATCTCTGAATTTAGCAGTTGCTGCATCTGCACTCACCGTTACGAAGCTTGGTGCACAACCATCATTACCGAAAATTGACGATGTAAATGAACTATTGCTCGTGGCACAAAAATGATGAAAAGAAGGGATAAATCATGAACAACAAAAAAATTATTCAATTCTCTGATGGGTATTTAAGTCGTGTGCCGATTTTGCAGTTCGTGTTGGTAACATTGCTATTTCCACTGTGGGGGGCAGCGTCAAGTTTAAATGATGTTTTAATTACGCAATTTAAAGCAGTATTTGATTTAAGTGATACGGCAACTGCATTTGTACAAAGTGCATTTTATGGGGGATATTTCCTAATAGCTATCCCAGCAGCAACTATTATTAAAAAAACAAGCTATAAGGTAGCAATTATTATTGGGTTACTTTTTTACATTGTTGGGTGTTCTATATTCTTTCCAGCATCACACATGGCAACCTACGGAATGTTTCTGGTCGCAATTTTTGGAATTGCCATTGGATTAAGTTTTTTAGAAACATCAGCGAACACGTATACAACGATGTTAGGACCAAAAGAAACTGCAACAAGACGTATCAATTTGGCACAGCTATTTAATCCTATTGGTAATATTACTGGTATCATGCTTGGTAAATATTTTGTTTTTACAAATGGGGAGAGCATGAAATCCCAGCTTGCAAATATGACTCCAGCAGAAGCAGAAGCATATAGCTTAGAAATGCTTCAACGCACATTACTTCCTTATAAAGTAATTTTGGTTATTCTATTAGTTGTACTCGTAATGTTTCTTATTGTGAAATTTCCAAAGGCCAAACCAGAAATTCCTAAAGAGATCAAGAATAAGGTTAGCCTCGGAGAAACATTAAAATATTTATCTAAAAATAATCCATTTAAAAAAGGAATTTTGGCTCAATTTATCTATGTGGCATTACAAACAACTGTATGGTCCTTTACGATTCGTTTAGCTTTGGAGTTAAATCCCAATATTAATGAACGTTTTGCCTCGAACTTTATGATTTTCAGCTTTATCGCCTTTTTTGTAGGTCGACTAATAGCTAATATTTTAATGACTAAATTCAAGCCAACGTTCGTATTATCACTGTATAGTATTATTGGTGTCATTGTATTGGCATATACAGCACTAGTTCCAAATATGACGGCAGTATATGGTGCAATTTTTGTAAGCGTTCTATTCGGACCGTGCTGGCCAACCATTTATGGAAGAACTTTGGAAACGGTTGAAGATAAATATCGTGAAACTGCAGGTGGAGTTGTAGTTATGGCAATCTTAGGCGGAGCGGTTGGACCAGTCGTTCAAGGGTTTTTCTCTGATTTGGTTGGGTCTTTACAGTTATCATTTATAGCACCTATGATATTCTTCCTATATCTTGCTTTTTATTTCTATAAAGAAAACAAAACAGCAGCAAACTATGTGAAAGAAGAATCAAATATTGCTTAATTCATTTAGCAATTTGGATAGGGTAAGTCATCAATAAGGGAAAAGAGTTCGTCGAAAATAAACATGTACCATAGTTCACTAATTGACAAAGAGAGGGAATCCCCCTCTCTTTTAACATTTTAAAAAGAAATACCAATAATTTTATATCTAAGATCTTTTTATTTAATATTGACAATAATAAAAACATTAAATAAAATGAAAACAACCCATCAGACAGGTAAGACATGTAAGACACATAGGACAAGTAAGTTACATAAGAAAAGTAAAACGAATGGGGTGCTGATCATGTCGAAAAAAGTCAGTAGTATTGTAACTGAATATATACTGGAGGAAATTAAAAAGGGGACATTTAAGGTAGGTGATAAACTGCATTCGGAACGTGAGCTAATGGAAACATTGAAGGTAGGTAGATCATCTGTAAGAGAAGCCTTAAATAGCCTGGTGGATATGGAGATTTTAGAGAAGCGCATGGGGATTGGCGTATTTGTAAAAAAAACTGATATGAGTGGGTTGGTTCACACGCATGTTGTGTCCGCGCTGCTCGATCCGAAAAATTCCCGAGAACTCATGGAGTTTCGTTTGATGCTTGAGGTTGAAATTTGCGGGAAAGCAGCGGAAGTTGCAATAGACGAGGACTTTGTTCAGATGGAGCAATCCTTAGAAATGATGAAGAAAGCGATTCAATTCAATTTACCAATTATTGAAGCGGACCAAAGATTTCACCAGGCCATTGTCCAAGCAACAAGAAATCAGGTCTTAATGAAAGTCTATGAATCTATTGCAGATTTTCTTTCCTCCGCCAAAACAGAAATGGTTTTGATTTCGGATAAGCTATCTACTATTCAATTCCACGAGAAAATTTATAAGGCGATCAAAGATCATAATGTCGAACTAGCGAGACAAATGATGAGGGAACATTTGTATGATGTAGCCATTCGATATGAAAAGCTACATGAAAAATGGGAAAAAGAAGAACAGCAGCGGGAGAAAAACGGACAACCATAAGAACTTTCTTCCAATGGCTGTATAGATAGTGAATTTTTTTTGAGTTGAAATTTCAGAAAATAAATATTTTTCAGATTTGTAAAATCGCTTAAAAATTAATACTAATCATAAATGGGGGTTGAAAGTATGTTAAGTAAAAAGGCTCGATTTACATTTGCTACTGCTATTTTCGGATCGATGATTGCGATGACAGGATGCACTGGAGGGAATCAATCTGCATCGACTGAAAATTCTGCTCAAAAGCCTGCGGCTTCCACACCTGCTGGCAAAAAAGTGATTAACATTAGTCTTAAGGCTGACCCACCAAGCTTAGATCCAAGCCAATCCAATGCTTTAGTAGATCGCCAAGTTCAAAACAGCATCTATGACAAACTGTTTGACCTGGACAAGGATGGAAAAATTGTACCTGTCTTAGTCGAATCCTATGGCGTTTCTCCAGATGGAAAGGTGTATACCCTTAAATTAAAGCAAGGGATTAAGTTCCATGACGGTACTGAATTTAATGCCAATGCTGTAAAGTTCAACATCGAGCGTGATAAAGCAGACAATTCGCGTCGAAAGAATGAAATGAATTTTGTACAAAAAGTAGATGCAGTAGATCCGCAAACGGTGAAGATTGAACTGTCTGAACCATTCTCTCCTTTTATTTCTATCCTTACCGACCGATCTGGAATGATGGTATCTCCAGATGCGGTTAAGAAGTATGGCGATGATTACTTGAATCATCCGGTAGGAACAGGTGCATATGTTTTCGTGGAACATGTGAATGGCGACCATGTCACCTTGAAAAAGAATGATAACTATTGGAATGGTAAAGTAAAAATTGATGAATTAAATTACAAAGTGTTTACGAACGGTACAGCAGCGGTTCAAAACCTAAAATCCGGCCAACTTGATTTCGTAGATGAAGTTCCGACTAAGGAAATCAAAGGGTTGGATAACAATCCTAATGCAAAAGTGGTTGCTGAATCCGGAATGGCCTACCAAGGGTTCTATCTGAACACAAAACAAGAGCCATTCACCAATAAGTACCTTCGCCAAGCTGTAAATGTGGCCGTCGACCGTGAAGCGTTCATCAAGGTAGTACTAGATGGCTATGGAGCACCTGCAAACTCTCCGTTCGCACCAGGTAACCTAGCATATGGAGATTCGGATAAAGTGAGCAAGCCGAATAAACAAGAAATTAAGGCCTTGTTAGATAAGGGAGGAAAGCCGAATGGATTCAGCTTTAAATTTCAAATCGGCACCTCACCTGTCAATGAACAATTCGGGGCTGTTATTCAGAATATGTTAAAGCCTTACGGAATCAAGGTAGAACTAGAGAAGGTCGAGTTTGGTACGATGCTGGAAAATGGGGCTAATCATAAGTTCCAAGCCCTTCAACTCGGATGGTCAGGACGTCCCGACCCAGACCAAAGCTTCTTCGATTTTGTCGTAACCGGTCAGCCAAACAACTATTCAGCTGTATCAAACCCGGAATTGGACAAACTGGCTAAGCAAGCCCGAATCGAATTGGATCCGAAAAAGCGTAAGGCGCTCTATGATCAAGCGATGGAAATTGTTCATGATGAATCCGAGTACGTGCATATTTATCATGATTTCAACCGTTTTGGTGTATCTAAGAAAGTTACTGGCTTTGAATATGTACCAGACGGCATCATCCATACACAAAAATTAGACAAGCAATAAGATCATTTAGAAATCATATTGAGGAGGAGAAGGATATGAAATTTCTTGTAAGGCGATTGCTGTTAACCATTCCGATTCTCTTCCTAGTGTCGGTTCTGACATTTTCTCTTATCCATTTGATTCCGGGTGATCCTGCCCGGGTCATTCTTGGCCAAGAGGCAACACCAGAAGCCTATCAATCACTTCGGGCAGAATTAGGATTGGATAAACCAATTATTGTTCAGTACATTACCTGGCTTGGGCATGTTATGACAGGAAATCTGGGAATATCGATTACTGATCGGGTTCCAGTTACCGAATTGATCTCCCAACGATTGCCTGCTACTGTTGAATTAACGATTGGAACTTTTGTGGTAGCCTTACTGATTGCTTTTCCTGCAGGAATCCTTGCTGCCGTTAGAAGAGGAACATTCATCGACTATACTAGTACATTTGTTGCTTTAGGCGGGATGAGTATCCCAAGCTTTTGGCTAGCTATGATGGCTATAATTTATTTTTCCGTTAATTTAGGATGGCTTCCAGCCTCTGGGTATGTTCCTATTACAGAAAATCCAGTACAGAATTTGATGGCCATGATCTTACCCTGTTTGGCCACTGGTCTTCGAGAATCGGCGGTTCTTATGAGAATGCTTCGCTCTTCTTTGCTCGAGGTAGTCAATATGGATTTTGTCCGTACAGCTAAAGCCAAAGGGCTTAATGAAGTGAAGACAATTTTAGGGCATGTTCTCCGCAATGCCATGATTCCGGTTGTTACTACCTCTGGTTTGATGATTGCCGGACTTCTTGGAGGATTGGTTATTACCGAATCGATTTTCTCCATTCCCGGCTTTGGTCGACTCATTGTAGAATCCGTTTTTAAACGTGATTATGTAACCGTACAGGGAGCGATCTTAGTATCTGCTGTATTGGTTGTTGGTGTAAATCTAGTAGTTGATCTGCTTTATGCAGTGATAGATCCTCGAATCAAAGCGGGGAAGGGGGTTTCCTAATGAAGACAGTCAAAAAGTTTTTGCGAACAGGATTAGGGGTTATAGGTGCGCTTATTATTCTAACTTTGATTTTGATGGCCATTTTTGCCCACCAGTTGGCCCCTTTTGATCCGAACGCCCAAGACTATAACTCTATTCTTTTGCCGCCAGGCGGGGAGCATCTATTTGGAACGGATGATTTAGGAAGGGATATTTACTCACGTGTCGTTTATGGTGCACAAGTATCGATTAAAGCGGCTTTAGTATCCGTAGGCATTGCCATCCTCATTGGGGTTCCGATTGGACTTCTTTCCGGATACTTTGGCGGATTCTGGGATGAATGGGTGGTCATGCGTTCCGTTGATGCCATGCAGGCTTTCCCTTTCCTGATCTTGGCACTGGCGATTGCCGCCGTGTTGGGAAATGGATTCGGAAATGCGATGATTGCGATTGGGATTGGTTTTGCCCCCGCCTTTATCCGGATTACAAGAGGACAGGTGCTACAGCTTCGGAATATGGAATATATTCATGCGGCCAAAGCCACAGGCGTCAAGGATCTTCGCATTATTTTCAGTCATATCCTGCCTAATGCACTTAATCCGATTATTATTCAATCCACTCTTGCTATGGCATCAGGGATTTTAGCAGAAGCCTCCTTATCTTATTTAGGATTAGGGGTGCAACCGCCGACTCCATCATGGGGAAGCATGCTAAACCAGGCCCAAACCATAATGACCGAATCTCCCTATGCTACTATTTTTCCTGGTATGGCCATCTTTTTTGTTGTACTCGGGTTTAATCTACTAGGTGATGGATTACAGCAAACCTTGGACCCTAGAATTCGTAAATAATGGAAAGGAGAGGTGAACATGAGTGCCATCTTGGAGGTTAAGAATCTGAAAACAAAGTTTAAAACAGACAAGGGTACCGTTTCGGTTGTCGATGGTGTAGATTTCTCCATTAAGCCGGGTGAAACGCTAGGCGTGGTTGGGGAATCCGGATGCGGAAAAAGTGTGACTAGCCTTTCCGTTATGCGACTTCTGCCGGCCAATGCCAGCAATGAAGGGAGCATAACCTTCCAAGGTAAGGAGCTGATATCCCTTGCGGAGAAGCAGATGCAGAAAGTTCGAGGAAATGATATCGCGATGATCTTCCAGGAACCTATGACTTCCCTCAATCCATTGCATACGGTAGGGAAGCAAATCGAAGAAGCCATTATTCTCCATATGAATATTTCCAAGCTAGAGGCCAAAGAACGAGCCATTAAGATGCTAAAGGCGGTTGGAATGCCTAGAGCAGAAGAGATTTATGGTGAACATCCCCATCAGTTGTCAGGTGGAATGCGTCAACGTGTTATGATTGCCATTGCGATGGCGTGTGATCCTAAATTAATTATTGCCGATGAACCAACCACGGCCCTTGATGTAACCATTCAGGCACAAATTTTAGACTTAATGAAAGATTTAAAAGAGAAAACAGGAACTTCCATCATGCTGATTACTCACGATTTAGGGGTTGTAGCCGAAATGTGCGACCGCGTGATAGTCATGTACGCTGGTCAAGTTGTTGAGGAAACAGACGTAGATACTTTGTTTGAAAATCCGAAACATCCCTATACGATAGGGCTGATGGACTCCATTCCATCCTTTGAGGATGAGCAGGAATATCTGAATACCATTCCTGGATCTGTTCCGCTTCCCTATGAAATGCCGAATGGATGCCGGTTTGCTCCCCGTTGTAGCTGGGCAAAGGAGATTTGTCATCAACAGGCACCTAAGCTGGTGGAAATCGAAAGCCAGCATAAATGCCGCTGTTGGCTGGTTACGGAGGAGGAGGATGCGTCATGAACGAAAAGCAGCCAATTTTAGAGATTAAAGGGTTAAAAAAACACTTCCCGATCAAAACGGGTTTTTTCAATAAAGTAACCGGTCATGTTCGAGCTGTCGATGGAGTGGATTTTAAAGTGATGCCAGGTGAGACCTTAGGGATTGTGGGGGAATCTGGCTGTGGAAAATCGACAACCGGACGTACAATTCTGCGGTTATTGGATCCTTCTGCTGGGGAAGTGTTGTTCAATGGCAAGGATCTGGCGAAACTGTCCAAGGAAGAAATGCGCCAAATGCGAAAGGATATTCAAATGGTCTTTCAGGATCCCTATGCTTCTCTCAATCCACGTAAAACGATTAGGCAGATTCTGCTAGAGCCGCTGAAAGTGCATGGGATTGGGTCATCCCGTGAGGAACGGATGAAGAGAGTGGAGGAAATTATTGAAGTGGTAGGGCTTCGGAAAGAGCATTTAGATCGTCATCCACATGACTTTTCGGGTGGTCAGCGTCAGCGGATTGGAATCGCCCGGGCCCTTATCCTTAAGCCGAGAGTGATTATTGCGGATGAACCGGTTTCTGCTCTTGATGTCTCCATCCAATCACAGGTCTTGAATTTATTAAAGGATTTGAAGAAGGAGTTTAATCTTACGCTCATCTTCATTTCTCACGATCTATCCGTGGTCAGGCACTTATGTGATCGGATTGCCGTGATGTATTTGGGGCGTGTGGTGGAGATTGCCGATAAAAAGCAGCTCTTCAACAACCCAAGCCATCCATATACGAGAGCTTTATTATCGGCAGTACCTATCGCTAATCCAAAGGCCAAGCGGGAGCGGGTCATTCTTAAGGGAGATTTGCCAAGTCCGGCTAACCCGCCGTCAGGATGTACATTCCATCCTCGTTGTCCAGTCGCGAATGAAAGCTGTAAAACGAAAATTCCCATTCTCCAAGACATTGATAGCGGACATCAGGTTTCCTGCCATCTCTTTGCGGAGGGGAAGTTAAAAGAAACCAAAGAAGAAATGATTGGATAAATCATCCAAATGCTAGAGAATGGAGAGGGAATAAAACATGAATTTTGATGCTTTGCATTATCCATATACATCACAACGAAATGTCGTATATGCCAAGAATGGAATGGTCGCTACGTCCCAGCCTTTGGCTGCACAGGCAGGGTTAGATATTTTGAAAAAAGGCGGAAATGCGATTGACGCAGCCATTGCAACAGCTGCTTGTTTGACAGTGGTCGAGCCTACCTCGAACGGAATTGGTGGGGACGCTTTTGCGCTTGTTTGGACAAAAGGACAATTACACGGTCTAAATTCAAGCGGTCCAGCTCCAATGAATATCTCCATAGAGAAGGTAAAAGAAGATGGACATGAAAGTATGCCAAAGTACGGATGGCTGCCGGTAACCGTACCTGGGGCTCCGGCAGCTTGGGTAGAATTATCAAAACGCTTTGGCCGTCTACCTCTATTAGAAGTTATGAAGCCAGCAATTGATTATGCTGCAAACGGCTTTCCTGTTTCACCTACACTTGGTCGCTTTTGGAAAAAGGCATTCGAAAAATACAAACAAGAATGTACAGGGACAGAGTTCGAAGCTTGGTTTGAGACGTTTGCACCAAAGGGAAGAGCACCTGAAGTCGGAGAAATATGGTCGTCTCTTGACCACGCGGACACACTAGAAGAAATAGCAAGGACAAGCGGTGAAAGCTTTTACAATGGAGCAATCGCTGAAAAAATTGCAGCAGCTTCTCAGGCTTATGGAGGTCATTTAACAAAAGATGATTTAGCGGCCTTTAAACCTGAGTGGGTTGATCCTATTAAGGTAAACTATCGTGGCTATGATGTTTGGGAAATCCCGCCAAACGGGCAAGGTATTGTAGCTCTAATGGCTCTGAACATCTTAAAAGGATTTGATTTCACAGTAAAAGAAACAACAGACACATACCACAAACAACTCGAAGCCATGAAACTTGCCTATTCTTGCGGCAAGCAATACATTACAGATCCTAAGCATATGGGGGTAACTGCTAAAGAGCTATTAAGCCCTTCGTATGGACGGCAGCGTCAAGCACTGATTGGAAGTGAAGCATGCACGCCTGCACCAGGTGTACCACCTCGCGGAGGAACAGTGTACCTGGCAACAGCAGACGGAGAGGGCAACATGGTATCATTCATCCAAAGTAATTATATGGGCTTTGGTTCTGGGGTTGTCGTACCAGGGACAGGAATTGCCTTACAAAACCGAGGACATGATTTCAGCCTTGACCCTGCTCATTACAACTCCCTTAAGGGAGGGAAGAAAACATACCATACCATCATTCCAGGATTTTTAACGAAGGATGACCAAGCTGTTGGACCATTCGGTGTAATGGGTGGATATATGCAGCCGCAAGGTCATGTTCAAGTCATTATGAATACGATCGATTTTCATTTAAATCCTCAAGCTGCTTTAGATGCCCCAAGATGGCAGTGGAAGAATGATAAAACCGTAGAAATAGAAAAAACATTCCCATTCCATATTGCTGAAGAATTGGTACGAAAAGGACATGACATCCAAGTGGCGGTAGACTCAGGTTCGTTTGGCCGTGGTCAAATTATTTGGCGAAATCCTGAAACAGGCGTACTGATGGGTGGCACAGAATCAAGGACAGATGGGACAATTGCCAGTTGGTAATCCATAGTAAAGGATTGATTCTATGAAACAGCGAGACATTTTTATCGCATTTTTTCGCAGCAGTATGCTTGGTTATGGCGGGGGACCTACAACGATTCCTCTCGTTCAAAAAGAAGTAGTCGAACGGTTTAAATGGATGAATAATGAAGAATTTGGCGATGTGTTAGCGATTGCAAATACATTGCCCGGTCCTATCGCAACAAAGATGGCAGGCTATATCGGATTCCGCATTGGCGGCGTACCTGGAATGATGAATGCCATCATTTCCACCATTTTACCTACTATCTTTTTAATGATTATATTACTTAGTACATTAATACAGTTCAAGGATTTGAAATGGGTTCAAGGCATGACAAAGGCAGTTGTTCCGGTTGTAGCAGTGATGCTTGCAGTCTTAACGTGGGAATTCGTAAAGAGTTCTATTAAAGGGCTCAAGTGGTTTTTTACTACATTGCACATCCTTGTCGCATTAGTCCTTATCGAATTCTTCGGCATTCATCCCGGCTTTGTAATAGGAGCCCTTTTAGTCATTGCTGTCGTAAAACCTTCCAAAAAATCTAAGAAAAGGATCCAGCAGAAGGGAATGTCCATATGATGATTTACTTGCATGTCTTTTGGGCCTTTTTCTTAACGAACATTTTAGGGTATGGTGGAGGGCCAGCCACCATCCCTCTCATTCAAAAAGAAGTAGTAGACCACTATCATTGGATTACTACACAAGAATTTAATGAGGCATTGGCAATGGGGAATGCCCTGCCCGGTCCGATTGCAACAAAGATGGGAGGCTACATCGGATTTCAAGTAGGAGGGTACATTGGTTCAGGGTTGGCAATATTTGCGACAGTCGCCCCGTCTCTAATACTCATGCTTACTCTAATGGGCCTTCTGTATAAGTTTAGGACATCTCCGCAAGTCAAACGCATGACACTTTACGTCAAACCGACAATTGCGGTACTACTAGGAGTGATGACATTTCAATCATTCTATGAATCTTACTTTCAAATAGGGATAGGGCACGTTCTATTTTTAGGAATAGGCAGTTATTTATTAATGGAAAAAGTAAAAGTGCACCCCGGATTAATCGTATTTGCTTCACTCATATACGGTGCAATCAATTTGTAGAGATTAGTCGAAGGAATCAATGTGCTATGGTAATGCATTTGTACTGGCTTTTTCAATGGTGGGGTTAGACTATGACCTGGAAATAAAATTTAAGAATTTCTATAGGGATTTTGGTTATGAATATAACTCCAAAACGAAAAAACGCTATTCTTTCACTAGATTTATGGACGAAAGGATGGCGTCTTTCCTTTTTCAAGTGCTTCCTTATTTTTAAGTCAAAGGGGAATTAGTGTCCCTGACTAATGCCCACAACCCCAGATTTTTAAAACAGATGGGAACTAGCTTAAGATCGTCCCCTATTTATATTTTAACTTACCGGTGGAACACCTGTGTGGGCTTAAATTTATTCTGTT
>Ga0209795_10001866_pt1 | contig 12372 bp, 9 predicted proteins | sample AgamicOrMarz_FD_187166 | JGI IMG/M metagenome (GOLD analysis project Ga0209795, IMG submission 187166) | Agave microbial communities from Guanajuato, Mexico - Or.Ma.rz (SPAdes) (version 2) | ecosystem: Host-associated > Plants > Phyllosphere > Phylloplane/Leaf | place: Guanajuato, Mexico...
TAGCTTTTTATTACTTCTGTTTGGCCCAAATTTAACCGCTCATTTAGCCTTCCCAATATTAGAGATGGTTCGATTCATTAAAATTGCTGAATTTATTGAGAACTTAGATCCTCTCTTGATTGCCTTGTGGTCTACAATGGTTTATATCAAAATTAGTTTTTTCTTTTATCTAGCCGTTCAAATCCTTGCTCAGTTATTAAAACTAAAAGATTACAGGCCCCTAACATTTTCATTAGCAGCAGTTGTGGTTTCCATGTCGGTAACTATGGCGGAGAATTTTGCAAATCTTAGTGGTGTTTATGAACACTCTTGGCCTACCTTTGCCCTCTGTGTAGAGTCCATCCCATTATTATATCTTCTAATGGACACCATTAAGAAATTTGTAAAGAAAAAGTCGATTCACCCCAATTGAGAAAAAAAGAGCAAGGACTGTGTCCTTGCTCTTCTTACGTTTATTGATGATTATAGCTTCTTGGCTTTGATGACTTACCGCCAGTTCGCTTTTCACCGCTTCTTGGCTTTACCGGTGCTTTTTTTCGGTTACGGTCAGAGTTGTATGAACCTCTTGAATCGTCTCTTCTGCGGCGGTCGCCACGGTCAAACTGTTTTCTATCTCTTTTTTGTGGCAGCGGAGATTCTTCCGTCAATTTTACAGGAGTAGTATCCGGCTCTTTTGTTAACATCTTTAACACTGCAGCCACAACAGTTTGAGCATCATTGCCTTCTAGTAATTCCTGTGCTGCTGCTTTGTAATAATGAAGGTTGTTGGATTCAATTGTTTGAACAATTTTATCTACAACTGCACGTTGTTGACCTTCTAGTGCTTCATCAAGGGTAGGAGCCTGCATTCTTTCCATCTTCCTCTTTGTTGTTTTTTCCACAACAGCAAGGTAAGATTTCTCACGTGGTGTGATGAAAGTCATCGCAACACCCGTCTTTCCGGCACGACCTGTACGGCCGATACGGTGAACATAGCTTTCAGGATCCTGTGGAATATCAAAATTATATACATGTGTAACGCCGGAAATATCCAGACCCCTTGCCGCTACGTCAGTTGCAACAAGGACATCAACTGTTCCTTCTTTAAACTTTCGAAGGACCGACATACGCTTCGCTTGAGTTAAGTCACCATGAATACCCTCTGCTGTATATCCCCTTAAAGTCAATGCTTCCGATAATTCATCAACACGGCGCTTTGTCCGGCCAAAAACAATCGCAAGTTCCGGTGATTGAATATCAAGAAGTCTTGTTAACACATCAAATTTATTTCTTTCTTGCACTTCAATGTAATATTGTTCAATTAAAGGAACGGTCATTTCTTTCGTTTTTACACGAACAATTTGCGGATCCTTCATGAATTTTTCTGCCATTCTTTGAATTGGTCCAGGCATTGTCGCAGAGAACAATAGCGTTTGGCGCTCTGCAGGTGTTGAAGCAAGAATCGATTCAATATCTTCGATGAATCCCATGTTCAACATTTCATCTGCTTCATCAAGAATAACGGTATTAACGGTATCAAGACGCATTGTTTTCCTATTAATGTGGTCTAATACACGTCCAGGAGTTCCTACAATAATATGTGGCGCTTTCTTTAATGAGCGAATTTGGCGGCTGATATCCTGACCACCATAAATTGGCAAGACACGAACTCTTTTTCCTGCCCCAATTTTATACAGTTCTTCCGAAACCTGAATCGCTAATTCTCGAGTTGGCGCAATAATAATCCCTTGGATGGCATCCATTTTTACGTCAACCTTTTCCACCAACGGAATTCCAAAAGCAGCTGTTTTACCTGTTCCTGTTTGAGCTTGCCCGATCAAATCTATACCTTTTAGCCCCAACGGAATCGTTTCTGATTGGATTGGTGTAGCTTCCTCAAAACCCATTTTGAGTACAGCTTTTAAAGTGGCTTGACTTATGCCTAAATCTTCAAACTTTGTCAATGTTTTCATTCTCCTTCATCTATATAAAAAATATTTGGTATATAAGTGCTGAATATACAAACATACGCATCAAAATGCGGTAATTTTCACTTCTTTATTTTACCAAAAAAAGACATTCTCCAAAAGAGTATGCCTTCAATCATCGTCCTTTAGACACGTTGATGAATATCATACCACTGTTACTATTAATTTGCAATAATGACATCTTTTAAACCATCTTCAAGCCTTAAATAGGCTTTTTCTCCATTAAAAAGTCAAACACTTGAGAAAACAGGGAATCTCGTTCCTCACAGTGGCATATGAGATGCTTGGAATGCTTGATATAGGTGAGTTTTTTCTGCTTTGCACTTATGGTTTGGAATAAATATTCAGCACTTTTGGGCGGCACAATCCCGTCAGATTCCCCTTGTGCAATAAAGGTGGGTACATTTACCTGATGCAATAGAGGTTTAATAAAAGAAACAAGTCTACGGAACTGCAGTGTCGCCGCAAAGGGTGTTTCTGTTATTTTTCTTTTATAACGGAGAAATAATTCATTTGCTCGTAAGTTTCCGTTCAGGGAATCCTTGGCTATTTCTTTTATGTCGACAGCTAACTGTTTCGGGTTCAGATAGAAAGCCGCTGCACTTAATAGAACCAGCTTTTTTACAGGATACTTGGCGGCGAGATAACTGGCTATCATACCACCCATAGAAAAACCAACGATATATACCTCTTTACAGGTAACAATCATTTTCGATAATTCAGCCTCGGCATAATCAATCCATTCCTGATATTGAACTCCTTTTAAGGAGCCGGGAACACCGTGTCCCGGCAATGTAGGAACACTAAATTTCCAATCTGTCCGTTCCTGTAAATACTCTGCCAGCGGCTCTACTTCATAAGGAGCACCCGTGAAGCCATGAATAAGCAAGCAGCCAATCATATTCTCACCGCCCATCCCCTTTACTTCTTTTGTAAGGCTTGAACAATCTCCTCTAATCTCATCCCGCGTGAAGCCTTAACAAGGACAAGTGTAGTTTCATCTACATATGTTTTTAATTTTTCAATCAGTTTTGACTTATCTTTAAAAGCAAATACCTTCTCTTCGCTTAAAGCCTGATGGGCTCCTTTGGCAATGTGGCTGCCTAACTCACCATATGTGAACAGATAATCGATTTTTTCCGAATTTAGTCCTGTACCTATTTGCAAATGATACTGCTCTTCCTCCGGACCAAGCTCGAGCATATCCCCCAGCACGAGGATTTTCCGTTTGTATCCCTGAAGATTGGATACCAATTCAATCGCCGCCATCATCGATGTAGGGCTGGCATTATAAGCATCGTTAATGATCTTTTCACCTTGTTTCCCTTCAACAAGTTCCATACGCATGTTAGTAAGCTTAATGTTAGCCAATCCTGCGTTCATTTTTTCAAATGGAATGGAAAAATAATGGGCGATTGACATAGCGGCGAGTGCATTCAATATGTTATGTGTACCCAGAACAGGCAGCTCAAAGACCGTGTCTGAGGCATTTATTTTAAAGGAGTTGCCTTGCTCAATTTGTGTTATATCCTTAGGATAAAGGTCATTCGTTGAATTTCGGCCAAACGTTTGGATATTGATGTTCCCTTTATATTGGAAAATCCTCTCCATTAATAACGGCTCATCACCGTGAAGAACGGCAAGTCCACCCTCACGCAGCCCTTGAAGAATTTCCAGTTTCGCTTCCGCTATCCCTTCTCTTGAACCAAGGTCAAGCAAGTGCGATTCCCCAATGTTAGTAATCACAACGGCATCTGGGCAGGCAAGTTTAGTCAAGAAGGCAATTTCCCCTCGGCCGCTCATTCCCATCTCCAGCACTGCAATCTCTGTGTTTTCGTTTAACCCTAGAACGGTTAAGGGGAGTCCCAGGTGATTGTTATAATTCCCCTCGGTCTTTTGAACCTTATATTGTGTTGATAATAAACTAGCTGTCATATCCTTAGTTGTTGTTTTCCCATTACTGCCAGTAATACCCACTACTTTCACTGATAATTCCTGGCGATATTTACGTGCCATCTCTTGCAGGGCAACAAGACAGTCCTCAACAATTAAGATTGGCAGCCCTTGCGGCGGATTTGGAACATCCTTCTGCCATAGTGCCGCGGCTGCCCCTTTTTGGATTGCCTCTTCCACATGCATATGACCGTCTGAACGTTCACCTTTAAAGGGTACAAATAAATTTCCTGCCTGAATTTTTCGCGTATCGATGGTAACCCCTTCAATAACAACATCTGCGAAAGGGGTAATATCATTTATGGCAGAGGCCATTTCTAAAATCTGTTTCAAAGAACGTTTGATCAATTGGGATACCTCCTTTTTCTCATTATAAATCTACCCACTTTTCTTAAATAGAAACGGACACGGCGTACAAGCCGTGTCTCAAGCAATTTATTAAAACGTATACTTTATTTGCTGTTTCTCCGCATGTCTTTCTTGTGCTAGCTGAACCAGACGTTCAATCAGCTGCGGATATTCTAAGCCTGTATGCTTCCATAAAAGCGGGAACATACTGAAAGGGGTAAAGCCAGGCATTGTATTTACCTCGTTAATTAACGCCTTGCCATCCTTTGTTAAAAAGAAATCTGCACGAACAAGACCGGAACAGTCTAGTGCCTTAAACGCACGAACAGCCATCTCCTTCATTTCTGCATATTCTTCCTCGGTAATATCCGCAGGGATAATTAGTGCTGTATCCCCGTCTTCATATTTCGCTTTGTAATCATAAAAATCCTTCTTTGGAACAATTTCACCAGCCACAGAGCATTCTGGCTCATCATTGCCAAGGACAGCAATTTCAACTTCACGAGCAACAACACCTTCTTCAATAATGACTTTGCGGTCAAATTGGAATGCTTCCTCAAAGGCTTTGTCTAACTCAGAACGATTCGTGCATTTGCTAATTCCGACACTAGAGCCAAGGTTTGCTGGTTTCACAAAACACGGATAACCAAGCTGCTCTTCAACACGGGAATAGGCCCCTTCCTTTGCCTTTGCCCATTCACTTTTAATAAAAGAGACATAGTTTACCTGCGAGAGCCCAGCTTGTGCAAAAATATTTTTCATCAACACTTTATCCATCCCGGCGGATGAAGCAAGAACACCGTTTCCAACATACGGCAAATTGAGGAGTTCTAATAAGCCTTGCACGGTTCCATCCTCGCCGTTCGGTCCGTGTAACAATGGAAAAATAACATCAAGCGGTGCAGATTCTTGCTGATCTGCCTGAAAAAGGGCAGGTGCTAATGATAATGGTGATAATTGTGGCGCATTGGTAAATTCAAGTGCCTGCACATTTTCAACCGGCTCAAGTAACTGCGGCCCTTTAATCCACTGTCCTTCAACATTTATGTAAATTGGATAGATTTCAAATTTTTCAAGGTCTAATGCTCGGATGACAGCAAGTGCTGTTTGTAAGGAAACCTTATGCTCCGCGGATTTTCCGCCATATAATAACCCTAGTTTTGTTTTCATTACTATTCCTCCAAATTCTCATTCACATTATATTTTAACACTTTACTAAATAAGATAGGAAATGTAGCAGACCTGTTTTTAAATGTTTTTTCTCATTCATTATTTTATGATGCCTAGTGCTTGCTTCAATACCATCTATCCACATTTTGTCACAATTTCTACCCTACATGGCTACCTAGAAGTATATACATAAACTTACTGTAGACAATGATAAATTTTTACTAGAAAAGCGCAAGCGCCTTGATCAGCCCCGATATAGGGCGACTTGTCGACTGGCCAGCGAAAGCAGGGTCAAAGACTAGTCGCCCTTAATGCGTACAGAAAGCGATAGCTTTCTGTAGCCAAGCATAAGACGAGCCGGCTGAAAGGTTGCTTTTTAACCTTTTGGGCGGATTGGCTGTAGACCATCGAGGGGCTAGGCGCTGGAGCTAGACAACTCTCAATGTCAAAAACTTTTATACACTCTTATCTCATAAGAAAAACAGTCCTGCTATTAGGACTGTTCTGCAAACTATATGACATTGAGCTTCCACTCTTTGGTTCTTTTATCAAAGATTAGTTTGGCATGGTAAGGCTTATTGGAGATTTGTTGGTACTCTTCATACATATCATCCATATTGTCAAAATCGCCCATGACCCAGATTGGAATGTCAATTCGTGTCCGCTGGTGTTCCGCATCTCGTAAAGAAATACAAATCCCCTCTTTTATAAACGGGGTTAATGATAGCAGGATTTCCTTATTGACCTGCGGATACGTCCGTTTTTTCCTAATCCCTAGAATAGATTTTTCAAGCTTTAATTCGCCAAGCTTACCTGCAATCACTTCACTTAGTAAATGAAAAAAGTCCTTAAAGCTTCGATAGTAAATTTTGTTATACCATCCATCATCATGAGCTAGATAAACAAAACGGTTGCTGAGTTTGTTGTAAAAGGGCAACTTTAAGTGCTGCTTCTGATGGCCAAGGAATAATAATTCAGCTAACTCTTGACCTGAAAGTTCATTCAATACTTCTTCCTCAGTAAAATCAATCCAGCAAAAGTTTCCATATCCGTATACATCCTCGGCTGCTAACTTATCAATTCGGTCGTCCGGACAATATTCGAGTAGTGTATGCATATTAAAATCAGCATCATCAAAACGGTGCTTTAGTAAAAGCAAATGATTTAATGAACCTGAAAAAGCAGCAGCAAATTCGCTGAATTCAATACCGTAGGACATTACATACTGGTCTGATTGATTAAGGTGTACATAGATGAGATCCCGTATGTCTTGATGATGCTTTTTCAAAGCCAAACTCCTCCGATCAACCACATGTAATATGTTAACGGACAGTTTCCATGAAACTTCCAATTATACTTTATAAACCCTTCCTTATTTTATCAAATTATAGGCCTAATAGCATATTTCATTTCTTTTACAAAAAATTTTCATCAGTTACACATACTAATTTTATATATCCTTCTCCTTATTATTTGTTCATCTACCATTTTTAACAGCTAATTTTTATCGGCACCCACAGAAAGGGGCAAATAAGTATGATAAAAGATATGACTGCGGATGAAATCAGCCTTTATATTATTAAAACTCTAAAGGAAAACAAAAAAGCAGAATTTGAAGCCATCCTCGAGGAGCTCCAACCGTATGATGTGGCTAAAATTTATGAAGACCTTCCGGAAAAGCATAAAGGGAGATTCCTACTTTTTTTAAAGACAGATGTCCTAGCAGATTTGATGGAGGAGCTTGATAAAGAGGAGCAGCTCGAGTTATTAAATATTCTTGGAATCGAAAAGACCAGTAAAGTTTTGGACTTGATGGACAATGATGATTTGGCCCTGTTGTTAAATGAATTGTCTCCTGAAAAGAAGGATTCGCTCCTATCTGGTATGAAAAAAGAAGAATCAAGTGCCGTTCAAGGCATTATGAATTATCCGCCGGAAACAGCCGGTCGAATTATGACCAACCGTTTCGTTTGGATTCGGGACTATTTTACGGTAAGGGAAGCCGTAGACAAGTTTAAAATATTTGCCGAGTTTGCTGAATCCATTAATTATCTGTATGTCATTGATGAGGCCCGCAAGCTTGTTGGTGTTGTTTCTTACCGGGATTTATTGCTGGCAGAACCTGAAGAAAAGATCCGTGAGATTATGTATGAACGGGTGATTTCCGTTTCGGCTGCCACTGACCAGGAAGTCGTCGCTCAAACAGCTGAACGGTATGATTTCTTAGCTATACCTGTAGTCGATGAAAACAACGTCTTGGTCGGGATTGTGACGGTCGATGACATCATTGATATTTTCATCCAGGAGGCAAATGAGGATATTGAAAAATTATCGGCATCAGGGAAATCGATCGATTTTGAAACGAAAACCTTAGTAGCAGCCGCAAGGCGTTTGCCATGGCTGATTTTATTATTATTTATCGGTGTTATTTCGGGAAGGATCATTAGCAGTTTTGAGGAGACCCTGCAACGCGTAGTGGCACTCGCCTTCTTTATGCCAATGATTGCCGGTATGACTGGGAATACCGGGACCCAGTCGCTTGCGGTAGTGGTCCGGGGGCTGATTACACAGGATATTGATAGAAGGGTGATCACTCGATTAATCGCACGGGAACTTGGTGTTGGAATTACGATTGGTGTGACCTGTGCAATTATTATTGCAATTATTGCTTATATTTGGCAAGGCAATTTAATTTTAGGAGCTGTCGTAGGTTCCTCGCTCTTTTTTACACTGATTATCGGCACCCTCGCAGGTACGATTATTCCATTGATTTTATACCGCTTGAAGATTGATCCGGCTGTGGCATCAGGACCGCTGATTACCACTTTAAATGATATCTTTTCGCTAATGACTTACTTTGGGATTGCGACTATGTTTCTGAAGCATTTGATGTAATTTCACTATAAAATGAAACCTTTCGCTTATCTAATCGTTAATATAAATGCCACGTTGCTAGAGAAAGATTCGATCTTCAAAAAAAACGATTGATAAATAAGCATGATTTCTTTAATACCACCATATTGATTTCAATATGAGACAAACTGGTATAAAATAAGAAACATAATTTGTTAAAGAAGAGATAAGCGAAGGTGAACTATGACAGACTATATTAACACAATTTTGGAATTTTTTTCGCAGTTAGGCTACTTTGGGATTGCTTTAGGACTAATGATTGAGATCATCCCAAGTGAAATTGTTTTAGGTTATGGCGGCTACATGATTTCCCAAGGTCATCTGAATTTTGTCGGTGCGGTCATTGCCGGGACGATCGGCGGGACGATTGCCCAGCTATTTTTATATTGGGCAGGTTATTATGGGGGAAGACCCTTTTTGGAGAAATACGGGAAATATGTGCTTATTAAAAAGAAACATATTGATGTCGCTGAGCAATGGTTTGAAAAGTATGGTGCCGGGGTCATCTTTTCCGCTAGGTTTATCCCTGTTGTAAGACACGCTATCTCTATTCCTGCAGGAATTGCCAAGATGCCGGCCAGCAAATTTACTCTTTACACTGTCGCTGCAGTATTGCCATGGTCAATCCTCTTTTTATATTTAGGAAAGGCGCTAGGCAGCAACTGGTCACATGTAAAAGAGGTCGCACATCCTTATGTATTACCGCTCATTATCGCTGCTATTGTTTTAGGAGCTATCTATTATTTAGTCAAAAGAACGAAGAAAACCACCGATTAATTACTCGGTGGTTTTCTTATGAGATATGAAAGTATAAAAGTTTTTGGCTTTGAGAAGTGTCTAGCTCCAGGCGCCATCGGCTCGAGGTCACAAGCTTATCCAGTTGCGGCTCCTTGCGCTTTTCTTATGTCGACTGCTTAGAGAATTTCCTTTGGGCCCAGGCATCAAGTTTTTTGACATGTTGTTTTCCAATCGTAAAACCATATACAAGAAGGAGAACAATAATAAGCGTAAACATATCGATTCTTTTCGTTGAAATAAAATTTATAATACCCATTAGGACTTGCGGGATGACTCCTGTTAGAGCGAATAAAACGGTTGCCACTTTAAACCAAAAGGCTGATTTGAGTCCATAACGTGCATACAAAAGAAAAAAAGTAGATGCCCAAGCTAATACTTCAAGACTGACTAGTATCACCCATTTATTTTCAAGTAATAAATGCAAGTAAAAAACCCCCTTCATCTCCATATTAAAAAGCCTGGAAGAAAACGCGTTACGACGCTTTCTCCCAGGCTTTTCTCCTTCCGTGTATACAGAAACAGCTTCTTCTGTACGTTTTCTCTCGGACCAGACTGGCATCCTGCCACGGAACCCTAGAAAACCCATTATATATAATATTTTTTAGCAAAGCGGACATTCCTATTTTTTAAAATGATATGGAAGTGTCGCTACAATAACCCTCTTCTTAAAAATCAGGTAGGCCCGAATTAATAAACTTGATTGGTTGTGAAGTATATTATGCCAGTTCTTTTTCGTAATAAACTGCGGTATCAACACGGTAACCCGATAATTGTTTTCGCTCGCTTTGTGCTCAACTGTATCAATGAACTTTGATAATGGGTGTAAGATGCTGCGGTAGTGCGAGTGCAATGTCACAAGCCTAACATCCGGCTGCCATTTCTCCCATTTTTCCTCGAATCGCTTTTCATCTTCCCGGTCAAAGGAAACATAAACAGCAAAGATTTGATCTGTTAAGGACTTTGCATAGTTGATAGAGTTTTCAACTACCTTGGTTATACCTGCCACCGGAACAATAATAACATTCCCTTGAACCGGCATCGCTTCATCTTCTGGATGAATTCGCAACTGTTCCCCGACTGACTCATAATGCGAATTAATTCTTTTAAACATAAGAACAATCAGCGGCAAGAATATAATGACAAACCATACTTGCCCAAGCTTTGTAACAAAGAAAATAATCAAAACCGTTAAAGTAATAAGCGCACCAATTAAATTAGCCGTCAGCTTTGCCACCCAGCCAGCAGGCTTTTCACGAAGCCATTTAATAATCATCCCTGTTTGTGATAGCGTAAATGGAATAAACACCCCTACAGCATACAGCGGGATTAAGTGCTCTGTCTGGCCCTTTGAAGCTATGATCAAAATGATGGAAGCCACACCAAGTGAGACAATCCCATTGGAATAACCAAGCCGGTCGCCTCGAATCGTAAACATCCTTGGCATGTACTTATCTTTTGCAAGTGCAAAAGCTAACAGCGGAAAAGCAGAGTAACCGGTATTAGCGGCTAAAACCAAAATCAGTGCTGTTGTTCCTTGAACAAAGAAGTAAAGATAATTTCGTCCAAAGGTTTCTTCAGCAATTTGGGAGACAACCGTTTCATCAGCTTTTGGAGCTATTCCGTAATAATATGCTAGGAACGTTATCCCGGAAAATAATAAGGCCAAAAGGGAACCCATTAATATTAATGTCCTCGCCGCATTTTTAGGTGCCGGATCTTTAAAGGTCGGGATGGCATTGGATATCGCTTCTACCCCTGTTAAGGCCGAGCATCCCGATGCAAATGCGCGAAGCAGCAAGAACAAGGTAATTCCCTGAACTGGTGCTCCAATGGATGCATGCTGCGCGGAAGGAGAAATATCCCCTGTTACAATTTTAAAAAGTCCTACACCAATCAAGATAAAAAGTGCAATGACAAACAAATAAACCGGATAGGCCAATATAGAGGCTGACTCTGTTATTCCACGCAGATTTAAGATGGTAATAAAAATAACTAATACACAAGCAATGAAAATAGAGTGTGCATGTAAAGCCGGAAAAGCGGATGTAATCGCATCTGTACCGGCCGTTACACTTACCGCAACCGTTAATATGTAATCAACTAATAAAGAGCCTCCGGCAATTAAGCCTGCTTTTTCTCCAATATTCTCCTTCGATACGACATAAGCCCCTCCGCCATGAGGGTACGAATAAATAATCTGACGATAAGATAAAATGAGTGCTGCTAAAAGGAATAATACCCCAACAGCAATAGGTACGGAATACCAGAAGGCAACAATGCTAATGGTTGCTAAGACAATTAGAATTTGTTCTGTCCCGTAAGCTACTGATGACAAGGCATCGGAAGAAAGAATGGCTAACGCCTTTAAAATATTTAACTTTTGTTCGCCTAATTCGGTCGATTTCAACGGTCGACCGATTAAAAATCGCTTAAAAGAAGAAAGCACGTGATCTCACCCACCACTTTTTGAAGTAGAATTACCGATTGATTTTAACATAACAGTGTTATCAATATGAAGTACTTCTTTTAAAAAACGAACCATATTTAACAAATTAATGAACGCTTTTTATGTAAGCGCCTATCATAAGAAAATGGAAAGCTACCTTTACTTTCTCCGTTTTCCAATGGAATCATCCAATTTTATCAGAAAGGGTAGAAAAAGGTAGGAATACTCCATACCTTTTTCTACCCATTTTGTGAGACCCTTAAGCGGTCCCGATATAAGAAATAAAAATAGAGCAGCATCGAAAAAGCAATCGAGACAGCCGCCGTCCAATAGATACTGCTGTAGCCAAGCAGATGGCTTATTTGGCCAAAACCCATTGCCCCTAAGCCGATTCCCAAGTCGAAAAAAGAATAAAAGGTTGCCGTTGCCATTCCCCTTCGATTTACTGGCACCTTTTCAATCGACCAGGATTGAAGGGCCGGCTGAACCATACCAAATCCTAATCCATAAAACGTCGCAGCTGTATATAAGATTAAGCTATTAGGCAGCCAGGCTAACAAAATCATAGCTGCCAATATAAGTAATGTTCCAGGAAGAAACACAGCCCGAAGTCCTTTTCGGTCATATAACTTTCCTGCAAAGCTTCGCGTGATCATTAACGCCAGTGCGTAAAATAGGAAGTATAATTGAATTCCTGAAATATGCCTTTCAGCTGTATATAAGGGTAGAAAGGCAGCAATTCCACCAAAGGTGACCGTAATAAAAAACATCAAAATG
>Ga0209795_10001873_pt1 | contig 12333 bp, 16 predicted proteins | sample AgamicOrMarz_FD_187166 | JGI IMG/M metagenome (GOLD analysis project Ga0209795, IMG submission 187166) | Agave microbial communities from Guanajuato, Mexico - Or.Ma.rz (SPAdes) (version 2) | ecosystem: Host-associated > Plants > Phyllosphere > Phylloplane/Leaf | place: Guanajuato, Mexico...
GAAAGCAGCACGGCTTTTATTTATTACTCAACCTGATGCCTTATTTTAAAACAAAAACATGTTGGGGTTTACGAAGGATTACTTTATGATTATGAGAAAAATGGTGGAATATATCAGACAAGGGTGGACTATAAACAACGAGTAATTACATTGGCTTGGTAATACGAACATAAGGTTCAATAAAAGAGAAGATCCTTGTTCAACGGCTAGTTATTTGTAAGGGCGAGGATATTACCTAGACGGCGTTTATTTATTAAAAATGTTTAATTTTTTGAAAAAGTAATTAAAATTACTCCTCAGTAAGAGGTTGCAGGTACCCCTTATTGGAGTAAACCTACAGTCGAAACGTTTTGTGAACAGGAGAAGGAACGATTGAAAAAGGAATAAGGTAGGAGCTGTTAACGGCAATGTAGCTTGGGAGGTTTCCAAGCTATTTTTTAATTGTATTTTATTGATCCCGGTGCCTGTCACACCTCGGATTTTGTCGAAGATAGATAGGCTTTTAGATAGATATAAAATGATAGAATCTAGGAAATTTGCAAAAGGAAGCTTTATAGAAAAGGAGAAATCTCGTAAACTTCTTTTACAAAAATTAACTACACTATGCAGCATCACTTCAATGGTATTACTAATATTTGGTGTACTTCATTCTGTTTACACTTTATACAATTGGGGGTTCTGGGGTTTAAAAATGTTTAGGGTCATTAATTCTTGGACAACTCCTCCTATAATTGGAATTACCATGTTAGGGAAGGTCTTACAGAGGTTAGCAAAATGAGGCAAGAAACCACGGGGACGGTACGAGACGACTGAAAAAGTCGACTTTTTCAGTCGTCTCTGACAGTTCCTGGGGTTCCTTTTTATGCTTATTTTCGAGCGTTCTCAAAGGAAAAGGGGCCTTTTTCCAAACCCTGGATATTTCCCCTAAATTGGTATGCCGTTTGCAGTTTATGGTTAAAAGAATAAAGTTTCATAGGAACCGTAATGGTTAGTCCGTTCGTAAACTCTACCTTCGCTTGTTGATTTGAACTAATTGTTCTCGTGATATGAACTGGATTAAACCATTTCGTATCGTTATGTTTAGAGGACTTTTCAGGAAAAACACAAATTCTATGTATGGGGTTAACCATGATTGGACACCTCGCACGTTCACCAAGAATAAGTTTGGCACTAAACTGTTAATGATTCAGACCCAAACCTAGACCAAATACAATTTCCTCATCATTCAAATCAAACTTCTCTTCGAGTGCATCATGATAAAGTATGAAAAACTTATTATCTAAGATTCCATAAAAATAGCCGAATAAGTTTTTGATGTTGCTGTTGAACTTTATCTTCCTGATTAGCTGTTTAAAGGATTGGATGGCGACATCTAGGATGAGTTCGGGATCATTTTCCCAAAGGTGTTGATAGGCGGTGATTTTCACTATTTTCCAATACTCCTCGATTGTCTTTGCTTTAGGAAAGAAGCATTTCACCAACTGAACAAAAGGCTGTGGAACTCGGTCGCTCACATAGGTATGATCTAATTCGGATGGTTCTTCTTTACGTTCTTTTATCTTTTGATCTTTTTCAGTTTTTAAAAGATTATTAGTTTCTTTAGGGTGGTTCAAGGTTTCCTCTTTGGGTAGTTCATTTGAAGGAAAGCGATTAAACGAATACAAGTTACTAGACTGCGAACCATTTTTTCTTTCTGTTTCATAGACAGTTACGATTCCCAAATCCTTTGCTTTTTGAATCATTCGTTTAAAGGTAGAGCGTGAGATGCCGTTATCATTGTATTCTTCGTGAATTGCTTTTAAAATGGTCCCTATTTTAGCGTTACAAACGCCGGGTATCTTTGCAGAAAAACGAACCAGCCGCTTTAATCCGACCAGTGCTCCTTTTGAAAAATCATGCTTATGTACCGCCAACCACATTTCGATATGTGTATTCAATTCCTGTAGCGAACTAAATTGTGAAAACTGCTCGAATCCTTCGATATTGCCAGATTTTAAACCTACCATTTCATACACCCTTCCACCGCATGGATATGTGCTTCCAATCGCTCAAGTTAACGATTCCAGCACCTCAACAATATCGGGTTTCGCTATGTAAATCGAACGGCTAAAATTCACTTTTGGAGCCGTTTTTGTAACGAAACGTATCATTTTGGGGGTCAAAAGTGATTTTTGAAGCCGATTTTTGCAATTTCAGCTAGTTTTCATATCATTTTGTATCCTTAATCCAAGAAGGGAGCATCTCTCGACATTCTTTTCGAGTACTTACAGAGAATAGATCAGGTAGGGAGCGTTCTGAGGACGATTTTAACCAAACGTTTGGTTAGTCTCGAAAAGGCGAGATTTTAATAGAATATTGGAAGTTTGAGAGAAACTCAGTTCATTTTGTAGAAAGGTGTGGTATTTCCTGGTGAATATTTTTGTTGTTATCGACAATCTTCGTTCTGGGTTTGTAGGAAGAATTCTTATACACCAGTACTTATAGCTGTTTTAACCAAACGTTTGATTAGTATAGCCTATATCTTATTTAGTCGAAAGGGTGTCGGTTAGTGAGGATTGAGGTAAAACGCTGTTTTTCACCGATTTTTCATTCATTTTCTAACAATTTACTTATGCATAAGGAAGGACTAACCCAGATTTATCAAGGGCTGAAGTGTTATTAATCAAACGTTTGATTAGAGGGGGAATTTGTAAATTTTGGGGTCAGACCCCCACTAAGCTAAAGTTTAACGCGTTAAAGTGTGATAGTGTGAAAAACGGTGTTAAAATCCCCAATATAAACGGTTAAAAATTCCCCAAAAATAACGGATAATTGTCTCGATACATCAAAATTTTTTGAGTGGAGAGACAGGATGTTAAAGGATGGGGAATTTTTTATGATCAGAGAGTTACACCAAAAAGGATGGACTCAAACTGCAATTTGAGAAGTAACAGGGTTTGATAGAAAGACCATTAGGAAGTACATAAATCAGAATCAACTTCCTAAAAAAAAGGGGGATAAAAAAAGTAAAGGAAGCAAATTAGATGAATATAAAGAGTATTTGTAAAAGAGACTTAAAGAAGGAACCACAAATTGTGTAGTTTTGTTAGAAGAGATACAGGCAATGGGCTATGATGGCCAGATGACAATACTAAGGGAGTTTATTAGTCCCTTTCGTGAAAAACCTAATAAGCAGTCAAGTATCCGTTTTGAAACTCCTCCAGGTAAACAAACTCAAATGGATTGGGGTGAATTAGGAGAACACGAGATTGACGGTAAGAAACAAAAACTTTATGTATTCGTCATCGTCCTTGGATATTCAAGAATGAAATACATGGAAATTACAACAACTAAGAACATGGAACAACTGATGAAGTGCCACATGAATGCTTTCTCGTATTTTAATGGCGTTCCAACCCAAATTCTTTATGGGGTACCGCCAACATTTTAACGAAAATATACGCTAAACCCTGAATTGCGTCCGACTTAGCGTTTCTCCTTACTCTAGGCTCAAACGACACGATCACCAGACAAACTGAATTAGACTGACTCGTAAAAAAAGCAGTGACGGACTAGGAACTCGAAAGACCTAGACTGCCGCTGCTTTTATTGTGCTAACGTAATCCGTTAGCGTAATCTACTTTAGGAGACAAGGTCATCTAACCGTCTGGTAAACGAGGCCTATGGCCCCAGAATCAAATGTCTTGTTTTCGATAAGTTTAAGATTGATCTTCTCCTTGAGACCTTGGAATAACGGCAACCCGCTGCCGATCAGGACGGGAGAAACCGTAATTTTATACTCATCTATTAAATCAAGCTGCATAAGGTAGTGTGCGAACCTAGGACTGCCGAGGATGACCATATCCTTGCCTGGCTGCTGTTTGAGGTTCTTGATCTCTTCCTCGACATCTTCTTTCACCAGTCTGGAATTGTTCCATTCGACTTTCTCCAGCGTCGTGGAAAAAACGATTTTGGCTGTCTTTTCGATCCACTCGGCATGATTCCGTTCATGCTGCGAAGCTGATGGGTTCGAAGGCACAGATGGCCAGTAACTGTGCATCATCTGATAAGTCCCACGTCCCCAAATGACAGTGTCGGCAGTACTCAGAATTTCTTTCGCGTGTTTCTCCAAATCAGCATCGTAGGAAACCCAGCCAATGTCCATTTCACCGTTCGGCCCTTCTACAAAACCGTCAAGCGATGCGTGCAGAAATAGAACGAGTTTTCTCATTTTCAGTTCTCCTTTGTTCATGAGGGATATCTACATTATACATTAACTACATTTTAGCATAATTCAACTTGGGTTGTTTCTTATGGATTGCTAATCTAAACTGCCCATTCGTAATCCCGCACATATGACCGCTAATTAATATTAGCGGTCGTTAGGTATTTTCAAAGCATATACTTGATGTCCACTAATGTTCGGTTAAGGTAAAAATACCGTGTCCGCTAATGTAAGTCAAGATTTGGAGGCTTTGCTAATGAGAGAGGCGACCGGAATTTCGGAACAGGGCGAGCAGACGATTCAGGACTTCATTCAAGCTCTTACCACCCACGAAGATTTGAATCCCAAAACACTGAAAGAGTATGCAAGTGACTTGAAAACATTTCATAGGCTGGTTTGAGATAGCCGACCACCAAGAGGTAGAGGTCATATTTCAAATTGAAGATGTGGCTACTCCAACATTAACACGATACCGGGAAGCTGCACAAAAAGTAATGGAATTGAAACCGGCGACCATTAACCGACGGCTTATAACCCTGAAACGTTTTTTCGAGTGGGCCGTGTCGGAATCCAGGATTCGCCGCAACCCTTCGAAGCCGGTCAAATTGGTTCCGGAGGAAAAGGTAAGCCCAAGACAGATGACAGACAAAGAAGAAGCTGTATTGATCGCTTCGGCTGAGCACAGCGTTTCATTACGGGATCAGACGATTCTAATCGTGATGTTTCACACCGGCTTACGGACAATGGAAGTGTGTGACCTGGCTCCCGTAGATATTCAAATTGGTAAACGCAGCGGCCAGCTTACGGTCCGATCCGGAAAAAGGAATAAACAGCAGGAAGTTCCTTTGAACGCTACGTGTAGAACTGCTTTAGAAAAATATATGGCAGAACTCACTCCGGACCGACCTTATCTGTTTTCATAGGAGAAAAACGGTGATCGATTAACCGAACGTGCTTTACGTCATTTGATTCAAAAATATATGAAAGCAGCCCGGCTCGAAAGATAGCTGTTCAAAAAGCAGGTACAAAGTTAGCCATCACTGCTAAAGATAGCGCTGGAAATGTGAGTGCAAGTGTGACAGTAGTTGTTGTAGATGTTGTTGCACCAAGGAAACCAGTTGTTAAAAAGGTTGATAATAACGACAAGGTAGTAACTGGAAAGGCAGAGGCTGGCTCTTCAGTTACGGTTAAAAATGGAACCAAAGTGCTAGGAACGGCGAAAGCAGCATCTACTGGAGCGTTTTCTGTTAAAATAGCTGTTCAAAAAGCAGGTGCGAAATTAACAGTTAGAGCTAAAGATAGTGCTGGAAATGTAAGTTCAAGTGCATCGGTAACTGTTGTAGATGTTATTGCACCGAACAAGCCAACTGTTAATAAAGTAGATGATAACGATAGAAAGGTAACAGGGAAAGCTGAAGCGAACTCAAGAGTTACTGTGAAAGTAGGAAGTAAATCCCTTGGTTCAGCTAATGCTGATTCAAAAGGAAACTACTCAGTAAAGATAAAAGCGCAGAAAAAAGGAACAACACTTGCTGTAACTGCAAAGGATAAGGCAGGTAATAAAAGTCAAAAGAAAACTATCAAAGTTGTAAAACATTAAATCTAATGAAGGAGTCAAGGGTTAATTCCTTGGCTTTTTGCATTTTACCCAAGCCGTGTAGCAAAGGTATTCGTCAAATTAAAAAACAAGATCAAGTTAGCGGAACTATCCCAAACTCAAAGAATATTAGTAGAAAAGGAATTTTGGGGTCAGACCCCCACTCGGCTTAAAATTAACTATAATCTATCCATTTTAACCGTCTTCTTGGCGTTTTTTTTTGTGATCTTTGCATCAGTTCAGATTGAACAAGCTTATTCTTTCATTCTGACGCTAAGTTCGGTTTAAGATGACACAAAGAGAAGCTCTCTTTGACCCGAGCAATACCAAAGATTACTTCATAAAGTACTTCATAGATTACTTCAGAGAAAAAAATGATATGTTGTCATTCTTACACTTCCGAACTCTAAAAAAAATTTTTTTATCACCTATCCTTTTTTCATTTTCGTTTATATATAAGAGGTAGAAGGAACGTAAGCCTATCGGTTGGCTGAAATCATCTTAAGATCGAATCAAGGCTCCATTACATAAAGGCTTAAAGGAGAGGTTCAGATGAGTAGGTTATTGATTAAGGAAAGCCCAGTCATGATTATCCCAAGTTTGGCGGTGAAGATTGGTTTAAATGAGGCTGTGGTGCTTCAGCAAATACATTATTGGCTCGGAATTAGTAAGCATAAGATTCAGGGGAGAACCTGGGTGTATAACACGTATGAGGAGTGGCAGAAGCAGCTTCCATTTTGGTCAGTCAGTACCATTAAGCGGACGATTCTTTCATTAGAGATGAAGGGATTACTTCTGTCTGCTAATTTTAATCAGATGAAAATGGACAAGACGAAATGGTACAGCATCGACTATGATAAACTGCAAGAGCATGAAGACAGCACAATTGAATGCCCAACTAGTCCTGTTGAGGATTTTGCAGCTGAGGAAGTGGCGGAGAATACGAAGGAAATGAATGTCAGTCCATCAGTAAAAAAGATCATTCCATTTGCTGAAATTATCCAATATTTAAATGAGAAGACGGGGAAGAACTTTAGACCAGGCTCGAATAAAACAAAGGAATTGATTCATGCCAGATATGGAGAAGGGTTTACGCTCGAGGATTTTAAAAGGGTAATTGATTTGAAGTCAGTAGAATGGCAGTCAGATCCTCTTTGGAATAGGTTTCTACGTCCAGAGACGCTATTTGGGACTAAATTTGAAGCCTATCTCAATCAGCAAGAAGGAAAGAAGAAAATGTCTGAGGAGGATTTTAACTTTGACGACTAAAAAAGAGATTTACTCACTAATGAAATTAATCGAGGTCTATTTCGAACAGTTTAAGATCACCCAAGAAAAATTAGATTGTTGGCATTTGGTGTTAAGTAAATATTCGTATGAAAAACTGCACGGGAATCTAATGGTGTTTGTAGTACATTCACCCCATCCACCAAAGATTAGCGATTTTGGTTCAGATTACATCGGGAAGGGCACGCAGTATCCCGGGTGAATTTGTTTTAGATTTGACTGCCGGGGAAGAATGGTGATAACGATCCGACTTTATGGAAACCCATTGTAATAGACTCTTTGACTGGAGGAAGACTCCCTAGGCCAATTATAAGACAAGAAAGCCTTTTTGCATCCAAGATTTATATGATTTAGAACCTACCCAACGTTTTGAAGTCATTTTTCTACTATTAACATGGATTCAGCCATTTTGGCCGTGTCGAAAAAATCATGGCGTGGTGCATCTAAAAAACTATGAGTAAGATGAAAAAAATGGGAACAGTCCCTAGTTGATATATTGGAAAATATTAACGGGAACGATGAAGCTTTATTTTCGTCTTACTTATGAAGACATTTTTATATATGAGAGGAATATAGTTTTGAAGCTAAAACGAATGGGAAGTTTATTGTTTATCATTTCATTAGCCCTTATCATGATCCTATTCTTTATAAATGCCAATCCTCCATCTGATTTAAATAGCAATCATTCGGTTTCTTTTCCAACTAAACTCCATCCCACTGTGAAGGAACGAAGTAATCAATTGATTCAACAATCTGCAACTAAAGGAATTAGGGTCGTGATTACGGATGGTTTTCGAAGTGCGGAAGATCAGGATCGTCTTTATGAGAAAGGCCGAAGTACAGAAGGGAATATTGTCACGAATGCCAAAGGAGGAGAGTCCTATCACAATTTTGGGCTAGCTGTTGATTTTGCACTAAAGGACGCTTCTGGAACCGTAATTTGGGATATGAAATATGATGGGAATAAAAATGGAAAGGCCGATTGGGATGAGGTGGTTGAAATGGCAAAAGGATTAGGGTTTGAATGGGGCGGTGATTGGGCTCAATTTAAAGATTATCCTCATTTACAAATGGATTTTGGCTTGACCATTGCGGACTTACAAGATGGGCAAAGTCCTGCTAACTCCTCTTTGATGGTGGATACCCAGCCTGTAGACTAGTGATGTAACCTAAAGAAAAGACTATAGAGAAATCTTGGGGTCTGACCCCACTCAGCTCATCTGATTTTGTGGAAAGTTGTATTATTTCCTGCGGAATTTAACTCCAGTTCTCGACAATTTTCATTCTTGCTTGGCAGCTGAGATTCTTATAGGTCAGTACTTGCAGCTTTTTTAACCAAACGTTTGAATAGTATAGCCTATAGATATCGGTGCCTGTCACGCCTCGGATTTTGTCGATGATTACGGCCAATGAAATGTACCACTATTGATATAGTTCTTACCACCAAGACTATCGAGGAAAGGGACTCATTGGGGAACTTCTGGGTTTTTCCGATCAACGAGAGAGTCGAAAAGGTTTACTTGAAATATTGATTCCAAACAGTAGCGAAACTTATTACCGGCCACTCATTTTTGTTTGGAAAAAGTATAAAAGAAATTCAGGGAAGCTGATCGTTCGAAAATTCCCCTTTGGACCTCTAACGCCCAAATAAATTTAATCCACAGAATAACCCGAAAGGTTTATTTATAGCAGATCGAATAAAGCATCCTATGAAATATCCTTGCTCCCTTAAGCTCATTTTAGTAACTTTCGATATTTTGCCCCAAACTAGAATCAAGAATGAATACAGAGCCAGGAAGGAAGCAAATTCAAATTCAATATTTAATCCTTTTAAAAAGCCGGGAGAAGAGATAAACAGAGTGTAATCGACTTTCATGAAGACATTAAATCGAGCTTATGGTTGTAAAATAACTAAAAACAATGTCTTTCATGTATGGATGACAATGGAAGGGCTTTTTGATTAGACCATGTATATGGAAATAATAAATGAAATTTTGCAGGAAATGGGACATTTTTCTAGAAATATATCATAACTTGATGTAAATAGGAACTTAAGGTTGCTGGTGTATCATGGGCTAATTTATTTCCTAAAGATATGAATAATGTCTGCACTAAAAAATCTATAGGTTGAGGTAATCTTATGGGTGAGGAAGATGTAAAGTTTCAAACACTCCATGACCATTATAAAGATACTTTTGCTTTACAAAGGGAATACTTGAAGTTAAGGGACCGATTATTCGTTTATACTTTGCTAGTTTTCGCGGCAATGTTTATTCTGACGATAATACCTGTTGATCCGTCAAAAGCTGTTTCAGACATTGTTAAGGAACAACTCAAAGTCACATTGAGTATTAATCGTGATGCAATTCACACTATGCTATGGTTTGTTTTATTGTGTTTGGTGGTCAGGTATTTTCAAATCAACATAGTTGTTGAACGACAATACAATTATATCCATAAGGTCGAGGGCGAGTTAAATTCATGTTACGATCCTCAAGGAGAAATGTTCACTAGAGAAGGAAAGTCATACCTAAACAATTTTAAACTGTTTAGTTCCTTAGCTGGTTATTTGTATATATTGGTTTTTCCGTTATTGCTGGTTATCTTAACAAGTTACAAAATAGTTTCGGAATTAATGACGAAACCATTCTTTGATTTAACTTTAGTGTTGGATATTGTTTTTTGTATATTGATTTTTGTTTATACCGTAGTTTATTCTTTTTCGATGCATTTCAAAAAAATGAAGAAATTATGGTTGAAAGTTAAAAATATTTTGAAGATTTAATTATATTTGTTGGAGGAGTTATGACTCAAATGAAGCCAAAAGTATTTATAGGATCTGCAAAAGAATCCATTGAATATGTTAATGCGATTCATAATTCACTCGCTCATGTTGCTGAAGTAACTCCTTGGTCAGCGGGTGCATTTCGCCCACTTGAATACAATATGGAAAATCTTGAACGACAATTAGATGAAAATGATTTTGCAGTATTTGTATTTTCACCCGATGACATTATAAATATTCGAGGCACCTTAACATTTACTACAAGGGACAATACTTTGTTTGAAATGGGGTTATTCTGGGGAAGGTTAAGAAGAGGACGAGTTTTTTACATTATTCCCAGAAATACACCTGAAAGTGAGGGTGCTAAAGGGTTTCGTCTACCTTCAGATTTGGAGGGTCTTGCTGTATTAAGGTACGAAATTCGAAGGGATAATAACTACGCTGCTGCAGTAAATATTGCTTGTAGTTCGATTATAAGAAAAGTCGAAGAATTGGGCATCTTTCAGGATCCATCAAGGCTCTTAGCGGAAGCCCAAACAAACATGGATAAAGACTATGCCTTGATCCGTATACTAAGAACGCTATCTAAAAGGCTCTTAGTGGATCCAACAAAAAAGTTTGAACATCTACAAGAAGCTGTTAGGAACGCTTATCAAGCCCCAGGTTCATATTATGTTGAAGGAATAGGAGTTTGGCAAGCGGAGGGCAGCGATGGTTTGAGACAGATTGCTGGAAATGATGGCAAAGGAAAATTTTACACATTTGATGTTAATGAAAATAGAGGATATTCAGATAGAATTATTGTAATTGATTGTTTTTTACAAAGTACTGAGCTGGTTTTACAAAAAAATAGTAATGCCTTTGATAATACCTATGTATTATGCTATCCTATAGGAAATCAGTTAGTTCTGACAGTTGCAATAACCGGAAGAAGGGCATTAAGTCAAGAACAGATTGACGATATATTTCTTAATAATTATAATCTTTTGAGTATAATAAATAATATTTTTGGAGGTGCTTCTTCATGAAAAGAACAGTGATATCGAAAGAAGAAAAAAATTCGTATAAACTTGGAGAAATTGTTACAGGTGTAAGAGCAGTTATTACCTCCAAACATGGAAAAGAAGAATCAGGAAAAGTTGTTTATAAACGAAAAGCAGATTATAGGGAAGACCCGTTTAAAAAACGGGCTTAAATAACATAGATTATCATTTTAAAGAGAGAGAAACTCTCTTTTTTTTGTATGTTAAAATATTTTGGTAATCCAATTTTCCTTCTTTTAGCACTGCCTGTAAGTTTTTCATTACTTGATGTGCATGCTCTGTAATACCACCTTCTACAACTTCTTCTGTTTTCTGATCAACCGGAATTTGCCCCGAAGTAAATAATTGAGTATCCAACTTTATTTTTGTGATTGGTCCAATATAATCAAGAAGTGTTTATTAAGTGCTATAAAAATATTGATCTGAATTAATTCCTATTTTTAAATTAGAGGTACCGCCATAAAACCAAATACAATAAATGAAAAATGATAGTCTATTTTTCCAACAATAAGGAAATAATTAGTCATATTTATATATTCTTTAATTGACGCAATTTATTTGAGTTGGGATTAATAGGAGTGGTACCAATGAGGAAAATAAATAAATTAGCAGACTTATGTTGGGAGGGATTAACTTTAAAACACGTTTCTCACAAAGAGATTGTTATTCCTTATGTACTATTTTTTATCATTACATTAATTTTTGAGCTGTTTTTATCTTTTTTGTTTATCTTATCTTTTTTTCTATTCGGTACGTATGGATATAAACCTAATATTCAATACTATATGAGCGCTGTAATTTTGATTTTTATGTTAATTATTACTGTTCAATTACTAATTACAACAATGAAGGTAGATAAAAAAGAGGAAAAAATAAATTTCCCATGAATCCCATTTGATAAATGGATTCATCACTCTTATAATTAACAGCCTGTTTTTTGTGCGTGTATGGGCGATTACCCAATAAATATCTAAATTCAATTATAAAGCGCAAAAAAGAGTTCAAAGGCTCTTAATTAGGTTAGCTCCATCTCGTTAAGCTGCAATCAGCTGGAACGGATGGAGTTTTTCTTTTGGCAACTGCTTGCATTGAACCGGCGATTGGCAACCGGTGCTGATCCCTTCAGAATCCATCCGCCCCAGGGGTACTCCTGACAAGGACATTACACCTATTGCTACAAAAAATACAAGAAACATAGAAAACAAGGACCGTTGTGTGTATAAACTGAGTTTGCCATGACCTAATCTAGTATCCATCCCACTCATCCTTTTTCGTATTCATATTATATGAATTTGAGATACCAGTTTAATACAAACTGCTTTCTGATACAACGGACACCTGGTAGAAATAAAGTATGATAAGTATAAAGACAGATAGCGTAAAGTTCCGGTGCACTGTTACGAAAAGGCAAGGAATT
>Ga0209795_10001876_pt1 | contig 12330 bp, 7 predicted proteins | sample AgamicOrMarz_FD_187166 | JGI IMG/M metagenome (GOLD analysis project Ga0209795, IMG submission 187166) | Agave microbial communities from Guanajuato, Mexico - Or.Ma.rz (SPAdes) (version 2) | ecosystem: Host-associated > Plants > Phyllosphere > Phylloplane/Leaf | place: Guanajuato, Mexico...
CTATGAACCGGTTGATCCAAGGAAACTGGCAATACGTACATAACTCTCAGAACTAAACAGAAAGAATACAACTACAATTTTAATAGAAACAAAAAAAGCAGATGGATCGTCATCCATCTGCTTTTTATATGTTTGGTCATTATCCACTCAGCACCAAAGGAGCTGCAGTTTCAAATTACTCAGTGATTGTAGTGATTGAACCTGAACCTACTGTACGTCCACCTTCACGAATTGAGAACTTAGTTCCTTCTTCGATAGCGATTGGAGCGATAAGTTCAACAGTCATTTCGATGTGGTCACCAGGCATAACCATTTCAGTACCTTCTGGAAGCATACAGATACCTGTAATGTCAGAAGTACGGAAATAGAATTGTGGACGGTAGTTTGAGAAGAATGGAGTGTGACGTCCACCTTCTTCTTTTGATAAAACGTAAACTTGTGCTTTGAATTTTGTGTGTGGTGTGATTGACTTTGGTTTAGCCAATACTTGACCACGTTCGATATCTTCACGCGCTACACCACGAAGAAGTGCACCGATGTTGTCTCCTGCTTCAGCGAAGTCAAGAAGTTTACGGAACATTTCAACACCTGTAACTGTAGTAGATTTTGGCTCTTCAGTGAAACCTACGATTTCAACTACGTCCCCAACTTTAACTACACCACGCTCAACACGTCCTGTAGCAACAGTTCCACGACCAGTGATTGAGAATACATCCTCAACTGGCATCATGAATGGCTTGTCAGTGTCACGAGTTGGTGTTGGAATCCACTCATCAACAGCAGCCATAAGTTCATTGATTTTTTCTTCCCATGCAGCTTCGCCTTCTAATGCTTTAAGAGCAGAACCTTTGATAACTGGAGTGTCATCACCAGGGAAGTCGTATTCTGATAATAGATCACGAATTTCCATTTCTACTAATTCAAGAAGCTCTTCGTCATCAACCATGTCACACTTGTTCATGAATACAACAAGGTATGGTACACCTACTTGACGAGAAAGAAGGATGTGCTCACGAGTTTGTGGCATTGGGCCGTCAGTTGCAGAAACAACTAGGATACCGCCGTCCATTTGCGCAGCACCAGTGATCATGTTTTTAACATAGTCAGCGTGTCCTGGGCAGTCAACGTGTGCATAGTGGCGAGCATCTGTTTCATATTCTACGTGTGCAGTAGAAATTGTGATACCACGTTCTTTTTCTTCTGGTGCACCATCGATTTGATCGTATGCACGTGCTTCTGCTTTACCTGTTTTAGCAAGTACAGAAGTGATTGCAGCTGTTAAAGTTGTTTTACCATGGTCAACGTGTCCGATTGTACCAATGTTAACGTGTGGCTTTGAACGGTCGAATTTAGCTTTACCCATTAGGAAATCCTCCTCTAAATTATAAAAGTTTAATTATAGTTTTGTATGTAAGCCGTGAATAAGGTTGTCCCAAACCACGGCTTCCACCGCTTACAATAGTAGTTATACTTTATCAAAAGATGAAAATCAATTATTCACCTTTATTTTTTTTGATGATTTCTTCTGAAACTGATTTTGGTACTTCTTCGTAGTGATCGAAGTGCATGGAGAATACTCCACGTCCTTGTGTACTTGAACGAAGTGCTGTTGCATAACCAAACATTTCAGAAAGTGGAACCGAAGAGCGAACTACTTGCGCATTACCACGAGCTTCCATTCCCTCAACTCGACCACGACGAGCAGTGATTTGACCCATGATATCGCCTAAATATTCTTCAGGGATAACAACTTCCACTCTCATCATTGGTTCAAGAATGACAGGCTTACACTTAGAGGCAGCATTTTTAAGTGCCATTGAAGCAGCAATTTTAAACGCCATCTCTGAGGAGTCAACATCATGGTATGAACCATCAAATAATCTTGCTTTAATATCAACTAAAGGATAACCAGCAAGTACTCCACGGTCTAGTGCATCTTCAAGACCAGCTTGGACTGCAGGGATGTATTCACGAGGAACTACACCACCAACGATACCGTTAACGAATTCGAATCCTTTACCTTCATCATTAGGTGAGAATTCAATCCATACGTGTCCGTATTGACCACGACCACCAGATTGACGTGCGAATTTCCCTTCAACTTGTGCAGATTCACGGAAAGTCTCACGATAAGCAACCTGAGGCGCACCAACATTAGCTTCTACCTTAAACTCGCGACGCATACGGTCAACAAGAATATCAAGGTGAAGTTCACCCATACCAGCAATGATTACTTGTCCAGTTTCCTGGTCAGTATGTGCACGGAATGTCGGATCTTCTTCTTGAAGTTTTTGTAAGGCAGTTGTCATTTTGTCTTGGTCAGCTTTAGATTTTGGTTCTACTGAAAGTTGAATTACTGGCTCAGGGAATACCATTGACTCAAGAATAACGAGATTTTTCTCATCACAAAGAGTATCACCAGTAGTTGTATCTTTCAGACCTACAGCAGCAGCAATGTCCCCTGCATAAACCTTAGAGATTTCTTGACGGCTGTTTGCATGCATTTGCAGGATACGTCCTACACGTTCACGCTTGCCTTTCGTAGAGTTTTGGACATATGATCCAGACTCTAGAGTACCAGAGTAAACACGGAAGAACGTTAATTTACCAACATAAGGGTCAGTCATAACTTTAAATGCAAGAGCAGAGAATGGCTCTTCATCGCTAGAATGACGTTCAATGATATCTTCATCATCATCAACAGCATGACCTTTAATTGCAGGTACATCTAATGGTGATGGAAGGTAATCGATAACCGCATCTAACATTAACTGAACACCTTTGTTTTTGAATGCTGATCCACAGATTACTGGATAGAATTCAACATTAACGGTACCTTTACGAATCGCTGCTTTAAGCTCTTCTTTAGTGATTTCTTCTCCACCAAGGTATTTTTCCATTAACTCTTCATCTAACTCAGCTACTGCTTCTACTAGCTTTTCACGGTATTCTTCAGCTTGAGCTTTATATTCTTCAGGAATTTCACGTACTTCAATATCAGTACCTAAGTCATTACTGTAGAATACTGCATTCATTTCCACTAGGTCAATGATTGCTTCAAACTGATCTTCAGCACCGATTGGTAACTGAATTGGATGTGCATTCGCTTGTAGACGGTCATGGATTGTTCCTACAGAATATAAGAAGTCAGCTCCAATTTTGTCCATCTTGTTTACGAATACAACACGTGGTACACCATAAGTTGTTGCTTGGCGCCAAACTGTTTCAGTTTGAGGCTCAACACCAGATTGTGCATCAAGTACTGCTACAGCACCATCAAGTACACGAAGAGAACGTTCAACTTCAACTGTGAAGTCTACGTGTCCTGGTGTATCGATGATGTTTACACGATGGCCATGCCATTGTGCAGTTGTGGCTGCGGAAGTGATTGTGATTCCGCGTTCTTGTTCTTGTTCCATCCAGTCCATCTGAGATGCACCTTCATGTGTTTCACCGATCTTATGAATACGACCAGTGTAATAAAGGACACGCTCAGTGGTAGTCGTTTTACCGGCATCAATGTGAGCCATGATACCGATATTACGAGTGTTTGCTAAGGAGAACTCTCTTGCCATTGGGTCTTTCTCCTTCCTAGTTTGAAAGTTTTTATATTGAAGGTTAGATTACCAACGATAGTGAGCAAACGCTTTGTTTGCTTCAGCCATTTTGTGTGTATCTTCACGCTTTTTAACAGATGCACCAGTGTTGTTAGCAGCATCCATGATTTCGTTAGCTAAACGCTCTTCCATTGTTTTCTCTCCACGGTTACGTGAATAGTTCACTAACCAACGAAGACCAAGAGTTGAACGGCGGTCAGGGCGCACCTCAACTGGTACTTGGTAGTTCGCACCACCTACACGGCGTGCTCTTACTTCAAGTACAGGCATGATGTTTTTAAGTGCTGCTTCGAAAACTTCCATTGGCTCTTTGCCAGTACGTTCACGAATTAAATCAAACGCAGAATAAAGAATTGCTTGTGATTTACCTCTTTTACCGTCAACCATCATTTTGTTGATTAAACGAGTAACTAATTTTGAATTGTAAAGTGGATCTGGTAACACGTCTCTCTTTGCTACAGGACCTTTACGTGGCATATTTGTTCCTCCTTTCAAAGAAGCTTCTATTTAAGTTGTTTTTATTTCTTAGCTGCTTTTGGTCTCTTAGTACCGTATTTAGAACGACCTTGCATACGGTTGTTTACACCAGCAGTATCAAGCGCTCCACGTACGATGTGATAACGTACCCCTGGTAAGTCTTTTACACGTCCTCCACGAATAAGAACAACACTGTGCTCTTGAAGATTGTGTCCAATACCAGGAATGTATGCAGTCACCTCAATACCATTTGTCAAACGTACACGAGCATATTTACGTAACGCTGAGTTTGGTTTCTTTGGTGTCATTGTACCAACACGAGTACATACACCGCGTTTTTGTGGTGAAGATACATTGGTTTGTGATTTTTTAAAGCTGTTATAACCTTTGTTAAGTGCTGGTGATTTAGACTTTTCCTCTTTAGATTGACGAGGTTTACGCACTAATTGGTTAATAGTAGGCATTTATGTTTCCTCCCTTCATTATTTGTAAGCCCACACATCCAGGTGGTTCATTTTTTTGCAAAAACAAAGTTTTTGCAGACTTTCTATCTACAAAAACAGCTTTTAGCGGATAATTGCAACAGTTGAAGCACCAACTTCAATCCCACATGCTTTCCCGAGTTTTTTCATCGAGTCTACATAAAGGATAGGAACATTTATTTCAAGAGCTTCCTCGACTACCTTCGCTGTCAACTTAGGATCAACGTCGCTAGCAACGATTAACTCTCTCACATTACCTTCTTTAAGTGCTTTTACTGTTTGTTTTGTTCCTATAACGAACTTTTGTGCCTGTAATACTTTTTCATAAGACATAGTTCATATCCTCCAAAGTATCAGGTGAATAGGAGCACCTTTGATATAGTAACATCTTAATAAACGAATGTCAACACGACTTTTAATATTTTCTTAAAATAAGGAATCTGCTAGTTAGCAGATCCCTTATTTTCATTAATCAATTGTTACTGTTTCTTCGGAAGTTGTATCGCGAAGGACAGGCTCTGCTTTGCGGTAACGCTGCATTCCTGTTCCAGCTGGTACAAGCTTACCAATAATAACATTTTCTTTTAAGCCAAGTAATTCATCGCGCTTGCCTTTAATTGCAGCATCTGTAAGAACTCTTGTCGTTTCTTGGAATGATGCAGCAGACAGGAATGAATCAGTTTCAAGCGACGCCTTGGTAATACCAAGTAAGACTGGACGTCCTGTTGCAGGCATTTTTCCTGCTAACAATGCCTTTTCGTTTGCATCTGTAAACTGGTGAATATCTAGTAGTGTACCTGGAAGTACATCTGTTTCACCTGCATCACCGACACGTACTTTACGTAACATTTGACGAACCATTACTTCAACGTGCTTATCGCCAATTTCTACCCCTTGCATACGATAAACTTTTTGAACTTCACGTAATAAGTACTCTTGGACAGAGGTTACGTCTTTGACTCGAATTAATTCTTTCGGATCAATAGAACCTTCCGTTAACTCTTCTCCACGAGCTACATTATCATTAATAGCCACTTTCAAGCGGGCAGTATATGGCGCATTATATGTTCTAGATTCAACTTCACCTTGAACAACGATTTCATGCTGACGATCACGGCCCTCGTTAATACCGACGACAACACCATCAATTTCAGAAATAACCGCTTGACCTTTAGGGTTACGGGCTTCAAAAATTTCTTGGATACGAGGTAAACCTTGTGTAATATCGTCTCCCGCAACACCACCAGTGTGGAATGTACGCATGGTTAACTGTGTACCAGGTTCACCGATTGATTGGGCAGCGATAATACCAACTGCTTCACCCACTTCAACCTCTTGACCAGTTGCCAGATTTCGGCCATAGCATTTTTTACAAACACCATGACGAGTATTACATGTAAACGCAGAACGGATTTTCACCGTATCTATGCCTGCATTAACAATTGTTTCTGATAAATCTTCCGTAATTAAGCCATTTTCTGGTACGAGAACTTCGCCTGTTTCAGGATGTTTGATTGCCTTACGTGCATAACGCCCGATCAGACGTTCATCTAATCCTTCAATGATTTCAGTGCCGTCTTTTAAGGCACTAATTGTAAAGCCGCGGTCGGTGCCACAGTCGTCTTCACGAACAATAACATCCTGTGCAACGTCTACAAGTCGACGTGTTAAGTAACCAGAGTCAGCGGTCTTAAGCGCTGTATCCGCAAGACCTTTACGAGCACCGTGTGTCGAGATAAAGTATTCTAATACTGTTAACCCTTCACGGAAACTTGATTTAATTGGTAACTCGATGATACGTCCAGCCGGGTTGGCCATCAGACCACGCATACCAGCAAGCTGCGTAAAGTTAGAGGCGTTACCACGGGCTCCGGAATCACTCATCATAAAGATTGGATTCGCTTTATTCAACGATTTCATCAGTTTCCCTTGAATGGTATCTTTAGCAGCACTCCAAATGGCAATTACGCGGTCGTAACGTTCATCTTCCGTAATAAGACCACGTCTGAATTGCTTCATAACGCTATCTACTTTACCTTGTGCTTCTTGAAGAATTTCCTGCTTTTCAGGAAGTACGACAATGTCAGCTACACCAACTGTAAGACCTGCTTTTGTTGAATGTTTAAAGCCTAGGTCCTTCATGCGGTCAAGCATCTTTGACGTTTCCGTAATCTTGAAACGTTTGAATACTTCAGCAATGACATTTCCAAGGATTTTCTTTTTAAACGGATCAATCAATGGCATCGACTGAATTTTAGCCTTCACGTCTTCGCCTTTTTCTACGAAATATTTAACAGGCGTTTCAACCTCTAAATTCTGTCTAGTTGGTTCATTAATGTATGGGAATGATTTTGGCAGAATTTCATTGAAAATAAGTTTACCAACCGTTGTGATTAATAACTTATTATTTTGTTCTGCTGTGAATGTTTCATTTCCTAATGAACCTGCATGAACAGCAACACGAGTATGCAAATGAACATAGCCGTTTTGATAGGCAAGAATCGCTTCACTTGTATCTTTAAAAATCATACCCTCGCCGATTGCGCCTTCTCTTTCCAAAGTTAAGTAATAGTTACCTAAAACCATGTCCTGGGAAGGAGTAACAACTGGCTTACCATCTTTAGGGTTTAAGATATTTTGTGCTGCAAGCATTAATAGTCTTGCTTCTGCTTGAGCTTCAGATGAAAGCGGTACGTGAACAGCCATTTGGTCACCATCAAAATCCGCATTGTATGCTGTACATACAAGTGGATGCAGACGGATTGCCCGGCCTTCAACTAGAGTTGGTTCAAAAGCCTGAATCCCTAGTCTATGCAGTGTAGGGGCACGGTTTAATAATACTGGATGCTCTTTAATGACATCTTCGAGTACATCCCAAACATCTGGTGAGACTCTTTCTATTTTGCGTTTAGCCGATTTAATATTATGTGCTAATCCTTTTTCAACCAATTCCTTCATAACAAAAGGCTTAAATAGCTCTAGCGCCATTTCTTTCGGAAGTCCGCATTGATACATCTTCAAGTTTGGTCCTACAACGATAACCGAACGTCCTGAATAGTCAACACGCTTTCCAAGTAAGTTTTGACGGAAACGACCTTGCTTTCCTTTTAACATATGAGAAAGTGATTTCAACGGACGGTTACCCGGTCCTGTAACAGGACGTCCACGGCGACCGTTGTCAATCAAGGCATCAACAGCTTCTTGAAGCATCCGTTTTTCATTCTGCACAATAATGCTTGGTGCACCTAAATCTAATAAACGCTTTAAACGGTTATTACGGTTAATAACACGACGATAAAGATCATTTAAGTCTGATGTTGCAAATCTTCCGCCATCCAATTGAACCATTGGACGAAGTTCCGGAGGGATAACAGGAAGAACATCAAGAATCATCCAAGATGGCTCATTTCCAGATCCACGGAATGCTTCTAACACTTCAAGGCGTTTGATCGCACGAGTACGACGCTGACCTTGCGCGCTTTTTAATTCTTCTTTTAAACCGTCTACTTCCTTGTCTAAATCGATATCGAAAAGAAGTTTTTTAATTGCTTCTGCACCCATGGCAGCTTGGAATTTGTTTCCGTACTTTTCACGATATGCACGATATTCTTTTTCAGATAGTAGCTGTTTCTTATCAAGAGCTGTGTCTCCTGATTCCGTCACTACGTAAGAAGCAAAGTAGATGATCTCCTCTAAAGCTCTTGGAGACATGTCTAAAACAAGTCCCATTCGGCTTGGGATCCCTTTAAAGTACCATATATGTGAAACTGGCGCAGCAAGCTCAATATGCCCCATACGTTCACGACGAACTTTAGCTCGTGTAACTTCTACACCACAGCGGTCACAAACGACACCTTTATAACGGACACGCTTATACTTTCCGCAATGACATTCCCAATCCTTCGTTGGACCGAAAATTCGTTCACAGAATAAGCCATCCTTTTCAGGCTTTAATGTACGATAGTTAATCGTTTCTGGTTTTTTGACTTCTCCGAAGGACCATGAACGGATTTTATCCGGTGAAGCAAGACCAATCTTCATAAACTCAAAATTATTAACATCCAGCAAGGGGCCTACCTCCCTTTTGATATCTCCAGGTTTTACCCTATTGCGTACAAAAGCGGGAGCGCAAGGTGCGCTCCAACTCAAATATATTTACTCTTTTGAACCGACTTTTTCTGATTCAAATGCTTGTTCAGGAACAATGTTTAACGTGTCGACTTGTTGTAACTCATCATCATCTTCCGTATCGCGCATTTCTATTTCTTCTTCGTCACCTGAAAGAATTTTTACATCCATTCCAAGACTCTGAAGTTCTTTAATTAATACTTTGAATGATTCTGGAACACCTGGCTCCGGAACGTTTTCACCTTTAACGATGGCTTCATACGTTTTTACACGACCAACCACGTCATCTGATTTAACAGTAAGGATTTCTTGAAGTGTGTATGCTGCACCGTATGCTTCAAGTGCCCAAACCTCCATCTCACCAAAACGCTGTCCACCGAATTGAGCTTTACCGCCCAGTGGCTGCTGCGTTACTAATGAGTATGGTCCAGTTGAACGGGCATGGAGTTTATCATCAACCATGTGTGCAAGTTTAATCATATACATGACACCTACAGACACGCGGTTATCAAATGGTTCCCCGGAACGGCCGTCATAAAGGACAGTTTTCGCATCACGAGCCATACCAGCTTCTTCAATCGTTCCCCAAACATCTTCCTCACGCGCTCCGTCAAATACTGGAGAAGCAACATGAATGCCTAAGTAGCGGGCTGCCATTCCAAGATGAAGTTCCAGCACCTGTCCAATATTCATCCGTGATGGTACCCCTAGTGGATTTAACATGATATCTACTGGTGTGCCATCTGGTAAATACGGCATATCTTCTTCCGGTAAAATCCGTGAGATAACCCCTTTGTTACCGTGACGTCCCGCCATTTTATCTCCTTCAGAAATCTTACGTTTCTGAACGATGTAGACGCGGACAAGTTGATTAACTCCTGGTGGAAGTTCATCACCATCTTCACGATTAAAGACTTTAACATCGAGGACAATCCCGCCGCCGCCATGTGGCACTCGAAGAGATGTATCACGGACTTCACGTGCTTTTTCACCAAAGATTGCATGTAAAAGACGTTCTTCCGCCGTTAATTCTGTAACTCCTTTAGGTGTTACTTTACCAACTAACAAATCGCCATCTTTGACTTCAGCACCGGTACGAATGATTCCACGCTCATCCAAGTTACGAAGAGCATCTTCCCCAACGTTTGGAATATCACGGGTAATCTCTTCAGGTCCGAGCTTTGTATCACGGGATTCTGACTCATATTCTTCAATATGAATGGATGTGTATACATCGTCTTTAACAAGACGTTGATTCATAATAATCGCATCTTCATAGTTATAGCCGTCCCATGTCATGAAAGCTACAAGGACGTTACGGCCTAAGGCTAATTCTCCTAATTCCATTGATGGACCATCAGCAAGAATTTCCCCTTTTGTCACGCGGTTACCTACGGCAACAATTGGACGTTGGTTATAACATGTTCCTTGGTTGGAACGGATGAATTTTAACATACGGTATTTATCAAGATTTCCTTTAACCTCTTGACCATCAACCACATTAATGCGACGTACCCATACCTCACGCGCTTCCACGTGTTCAACAATACCTTCGTGCTTACAGATAACCGCTGCACCTGAGTCTTTACCAGATACATATTCCATACCTGTTCCCACACGCGGTGCTTCTGGCTGCATAAGCGGTACGGCTTGACGCTGCATGTTCGCACCCATTAGGGCACGGTTGGAGTCATCGTTTTCAAGGAACGGGATACACGCTGTTGCCGCAGATACAACCTGCTTCGGTGATACATCCATATAGTCAATGCGTTCACGTTTGACAACCGTGTTTTCACCACGGAAACGAGCAACAACTTCATCATCTAAGAAGGAACCATCGTCATCTAAGCGAGAGTTCGCTTGGGCAACTACATAGTTATCTTCTTCGTCAGCAGTTAAGTAATCAATACGGGCAGTTACTTTACCAGTATCCGGGTCAACCCGACGATAAGGTGTTTCGATAAAGCCAAATCGATTGACTTTCGCATATGATGAAAGCGAGTTGATCAAACCAATGTTTGGTCCTTCAGGTGTTTCAATTGGACACATCCGGCCATAGTGGGAATAGTGAACGTCACGAACTTCCATCCCTGCACGTTCACGCGTTAAACCACCAGGTCCTAATGCAGAAAGACGACGCTTGTGTGTTAATTCAGCAAGCGGGTTGGTTTGGTCCATGAACTGTGATAATTGCGAGCTTCCAAAGAACTCTTTAATCGAAGCAATGACTGGACGAATATTAATCAATTGCTGCGGTGTGATCGTTGCAGTGTCTTGGATGGACATTCTTTCACGAACCACACGCTCCATACGGGATAAACCAATACGGAATTGATTCTGAAGCAATTCACCAACAGAACGAAGACGTCTGTTACCTAAGTGGTCGATATCATCCGTATCGCCTACTCCATGCAATAAATTAAAGAAGTAGCTAATCGATGCAATGATGTCAGCCGGTGTAATATTTTTAATTGGCTCAGCCACATAGGCATTACTTAAAACATTAATTACTTTTTCACTTTCATCACCAGGAGCATAAATTTTAATGTCCTGAAGCGTGATTTCTTCATCTACTACGCCACCGTATGGATTAAAGCCTTTGAAATTAATATTCTTTTCAAGAGCAGGTATAATTCTATCAAGGTTTCTCCTATCGAGAATAGTTCCTTTTTCGGCAATAATTTCACCTGTTTCAGGATCCGCAAGGGATTCTGCTAATCGTTGGTTGAACAAACGATTTTTAATATGAAGCTTTTTATTAATTTTATAGCGGCCTACATTTGCAAGATCATAGCGCTTTGGATCAAAGAAACGTGACACCAATAAGCTCTTTGCGTTTTCAACGGTAGGCGGTTCACCTGGACGTAGACGCTCATAAATTTCTAAAAGGGCCTTTTCGACACCTTCCGTATTGTCTTTCTCAAGTGTATTACGGATGTATTCGTTATCCCCAATCAATTCAATGATTTCTTGATCAGAGCCGAAACCAAGCGCACGCAAAAGAACCGTAACGGGCAGTTTCCGAGTACGATCTATTCTCACATAAACGACATCTTTAGCGTCTGTTTCATATTCTAGCCAAGCGCCGCGGTTCGGAATGACGGTAGCTGAGAAGCCCCTCTTTCCATTTTTATCGAACTTCCCACTATAGTAAACACTCGGAGAGCGTACTAATTGTGAAACAATAACACGTTCTGCCCCGTTAATGACGAACGTACCTGTTTCAGTCATTAATGGGAAATCACCCATAAATACATCTTGATCTTTTACTTCGCCTGTTTCTTTGTTTACAAGACGTACTTTTACACGCAATGGAGCAGAATATGTAACGTCCCGTTCTTTTGATTCCTCTACTGAATACTTTGGATCGCCAAGACTGTAATCAATAAATTCTAGTGATAGGTTACCAGTAAAGTCCTCGATTGGTGAAATATCCTGGAACATTTCACGCAAACCCTCATCAAGAAACCATTGATAGGAAGAGGTTTGGATTTCAATAAGATTTGGTAATTCTAAAACTTCACTGATTCGTGCGTAACTTCTTCGTTGGCGGTGTCGTCCATACTGAACTAGTTGACCTGTCAACTGATTCACCCCTCAAATCAAGCGTTATTATTAAAATCTAT
>Ga0209795_10001878_pt1 | contig 12321 bp, 13 predicted proteins | sample AgamicOrMarz_FD_187166 | JGI IMG/M metagenome (GOLD analysis project Ga0209795, IMG submission 187166) | Agave microbial communities from Guanajuato, Mexico - Or.Ma.rz (SPAdes) (version 2) | ecosystem: Host-associated > Plants > Phyllosphere > Phylloplane/Leaf | place: Guanajuato, Mexico...
GCAGGAATTACTGGCGGTGTCGTTGGTAATATTTTTGGTAAAAAAGCAGGCGTGATGATCGATAAAAATATTTTTCAAGACTATCGCTGTTTGAAATGTAAGTATCGTTTTAAGCAAAAGAAGTAAATTTATTTAAGTTAAGTTCAGGTTTAATTTATTTTTAAAGTAAGGAAAGTCAGCCGTTTTGATTGCTTTCCTTACCACTCCTCTCATTTACCCCAAAGCAACTAAAAAATACTCCATCAATTTCTCCCTTTCCCCTACCTTATTTGGGTCTAAAAGCTGGATGAGTGCCCCATCAATCATAAATAAAATCATGTTTGCATCAGGTTTCAAGCCACGGGTTTCTAGACTAAATATCAACTCAAAAAGCTCTCTAAGCAGCCATTTTCTATATTCAATCGCCATTTGATAAGCTCTCGGATAAAGTAGCTTGATTTCAAAAATAGCTTTAAACAAAAGATGGTAAAAGCTATTTAAATCGACATGTAAAAGAAAAATTTCTTTGAGTTTATCGTGGGAATTTGGGTAGCGATGAGAATAAATAATTGCCAACACTTCTTCTTTTAACCGACTTTTTTGAAAGGCTATACATCTTTCAATGAGTCGCTCTTTGGACTGAAAATAGTTATAAAAAGTCGCCTTCTGGATTTTGCATTTTTTGATAAGAAGGTTTACCCCTGTATTGTGAAATCCATAAATCGTAAATAACTGAATTGAAGTACAAATGACCTGTAGTTTTTTGGTAGATATTTCTGAATGAGGCATATTTTTACCGTTTTAAAATAAGTTCTTGTTGTAAGTGAGATACTTTTTTGGGAGAAAAAAAGGCGTAGCAAAGCCGTAAAGACTGTGCTTGGCACATCTCAAGTTTTATTGTTGCTAAGTTTTAGTCGTGACGATTTAAAGCCTGAAAACCTTTAGGTAATCAAACTGCTTTAACGTTTAAGTTGTGTCGATATAGACTTTGGCAAAGGCTGCCAAGAAATAATGGATGTGCAAAGCCAACTCCTTTTTATTGGGAGTTCTGCCAAGTCATTAAAATTATGGTGGCAGAACGAAAGGGGGTTCGCAGACTGGAAACAAAGGAACCAGCACACCAGAGGTGTCCCCCTTCCGCCCTACCGTAGAGAAAAAGGGGGCGAACGAGTTCCCGACACACAAAACAAGAATTTTGCATATCGACTTTGTTTTCCCGGTCTGCGACAACCGGCTGGCAATGTGGCCAGCATGCGAAGAATAGTATTCCACCCTCTTGTAGTCAAGCACACAAAATGACATTTGATTTAAATTAGATCATTAAAAAGTAAGGATAAATAATTAACAAGTTATTGTTAATTTGAGGTTTATAAAGCAGCTTAGTGATAGGCTGCTTTGAATGTATGCAAGTATTTTGTATGAGGGAGGATTATTTTGATTTTAGAAATAGTTTGAAAAGCGACCTCTAATAATCTTTGATTGTTTCTTTTTAAGAAGAATTAAAAATCCCCAATAACATAGACCAGGAAATAATATAAATATAATAAAAGTTATGTCGGTATACATCATCCACCATTTTAGAGGTGCTTCTCCTTCCATAGATTCCATATAATTTATTTTTGGAGGAATTTCTCCTGTAAAAAGCCATCCTAAGAAAAAGAAAAATAGCGATGTAATAATTACCGAATTAATGCAGATGGTCCACAAGTTTAGATAATTATAATGATTTAAAAGAATGGAAAAAATAAAGCTAAAGGGTACGGTCAAAATACAATAAGCTAAATAAACAAGACTATAACCTACAATACTAAGAAAAAATGCAAAAAAGATATCTAAGCTAAGTCTAACGTTATCCACATCCATAAATTTAAAAAAGAAATGCCATAAAAGTAATGGCAATGGAGTAAGCAATAAAGCTTTTTTAATTTGTTCACTTGAGTATTTCATTAACTTGATGTTCTTATGTATTCAACAATCATATTATGATTATATATTATTAAAGAAAGCCATAAATAATTCACTTAATAAATTTTAATTGAAATAGAATGTACTAAATAAAACAAAGCTAAGCTCCGATTACCGTAGCTTAGCTTTGCAAAATAATTTTAATTAAAAAATTACTTATTTGATGTCTGCAAATTCAGAAACAGGCTTGTTCACTTCAACTTTTGTGCCGCCAAATTTTTCATTTACAAACTTTTGAACTTTAGGTAAGTGGTAAAGTTCACCAAGCTTCGTATAGATCGGGTCATTTTTGTTCGCTTCAGCAACACCCAATAAGTTGACATAAAGCTTAGTAGACTGATCGATTGGCTCACGGAAGATTGCGTCTTTCATTACATTGAGGCCACCCTCAAGTGCCAATGTATTACCCAACACAATTGCATCTACATCGTTTTTAACACGAACCGCTGTAGTCATTTGAATTGGTTTTAATTGTAAGTTTTTAGGGTTTTCAGCAATATCATTCACTGTCCCTTTTACAGGGTCAAAACCTGGCTTAAGTTTAATTAATTTAGCAGACTGCAATAATGTTAATGCACGAGCTTCGTTAGCAGTATCGTTTGGAATTGCAATGGTAGCGCCTTGCGGGAACTCATCAACGGTTTTAACTTTATTTGCATAAATACCCATTGGCTCTAGGTAAGTTGTCGCAACAGCAGCAACTTTAGCTTTATTTGAAGCATTATAAGCTGCCAAATAGTTGAATGACTGGAACGCATTTACATCTTGTTCGCCACTTGCTACAGACGTATTGAGCACAACATAGTCAGTCAAATTGGTCACTTCAAGTTTAATGCCCGCTTGAGCAGTTTCAGGAAGTGTTGCTACGTATTTCCATACGTCCGTATCAGAACCTGTTGAAACCAGTTTAATTGTACGAACTGACTCAGTTTTATCTTTGGCTGCTGCTGTATTTTCAGTTTGTGCAGGCTGTTTATTACATGCAGTAAGTGTCAGTACAGAGGCACTGAACAGTACGCTAAATAATTTTTTCATAAATATATCCTAAAATAGGAAATGCCTACTCTAAATCAGAGTGAGACATTTCCAACCATTGGGTCGAAATGCAATTCTTGGGTGGAAATAATATCCAGATATAGGGTTTAGAAGCCTGATTTCAGCATCATTCCTTCCGTGAATTTGCACGCTGAACAATAGAATTATGTTTTGAAACAGTTTCTAAATATGGCCTCATCATATATCAATAAATGAATATTCTACAAATAACTTGTTCGATTCTGATATATAGGCCTCTTATTGCTAAGATATTGAAAATAAAAAACATATTATATAAAGATAGTAATTTTGATTAAAATATATACTCGCTTGATTTATATGAAATTTTCGGCATTTATTAGCAAGATTTAAGCTAAATCGAGTTGTAATTTTTATTCTAGGCATAAAAAAAGCCCCTGTTCTCACAGGGGCTTTTCGAATTTGGCGGAAGCGGTGTCCGTCTAACACGAGTCTAATATAGTCCAATAAAGACAAAAATAATTATATAGTTCATTAACTTAAAACAAAACCCATCTAATATAGTCTTGCACTATCTAGCTCTTTCCAATATTCTTTGAGGGGTAGGTTGTGGGGTAAAAAGCTATATGCCAAAGAAATCCAAAGAGCTGTCAGCACTCAGTGTATCAAGAATTAAAGCGACTGGGCGACATTCTGTAGGGGGTGTTGATGGCCTATGTTTGAATGTAGAAGGTAATTCTCGTGTATGGATTTTACGTGCTGTTGTAGGCAAACGCTTAGATAAAGATGGGAAACTAAAACCTCATCGCCGTGATATTGGTCTTGGACCCTACCCTGAAGTTTCTTTAGCTGAAGCACGTGCAAAAGCGACTGAATTAAGATTGCAAATACGAAACGGGATTGATCCTATCCGACATAAACAGGAACAACGCGAGGCTTTACTTCTTCAACAACACCGTGAAAAGACTTTCCGTGAATGTGCCAAGATTGTAATTGAGAAAAAAACACTTGAGCTTAAAAATGAAAAACATATTGCACAGTGGGCATCTACCTTAGAGACCTATATCTATCCTGTTATTGGTGATCGTATGATAGGCTCTATTACTAAAACAGATATTGTTGCTGCACTTGAGCCTATCTGGATAGAAATACATGAAACGGCGAAAAGGGTTCGTGGTCGAATCGAAACTATTTTCGATTATGCTAAGGCTATGGAATATTTTGTTGGAGATAATCCAGCTGCATGGAAAGGTAATTTAGAACCGATTCTTGGTAATTTAAAACAAGAATCACGTCCACATCCCTCTTTACCTTATGAACAGGTAGCTGAATTTATCCAGCACTTAAGACAGAAAAAAGGTATTTCTTCCAAAGCATTAGAATTTGCAATTTTAACTGCTTGTCGTTCAGGTGAAGTATTTGGTGCTATGTGGAAAGAAATCGATTTTAAAAATAAGATATGGATTATTCCCAAAGAACGAATGAAAGCAGATAAAGAACATCGAGTTCCTTTATCACAAGTAGCCATTAGATTACTTGAAAAACTTTGTCAAGAAACCCACCCTCAACCAGATGACTTTATTTTCCCTACACCACGTAGTGGTGAGATGCTTTCTGATATGTCCTTGAATGCGATGATCAAGCGCATGCATGAGCAGAAGTTTAAAGAAGATGGTATTGGCTATATTGATCCTAAGCAAAATCGAGTGATCACGACACATGGTTTCCGTTCAACTTTCCGTGATTGGTCAGCCGATAAAACAGATTATCCTCGTGAAGTCTGTGAACATGTATTAGCGCACAAACTGCCAGATGAAGTGGAGGCAGCTTACTTACGTGGAGCTTATCTTGAAAAGCGTAAGGGATTAATGGAAGATTGGGCTAATTTTTGTAATGCTTAGCAGATTAACGTGCATAATCTCAGACTCCTGCTTAATAAGGCAGGAGTCCTGTTAGCGTTATGCAATACGCGATTTAAAATGTAGTTGATACTTTAAATAGATCTGTCACCAGGCATAGAGCAATTCTCTACCTGACTAACCTCCTGAATAGAAGATAAATTTTTCTCAGTTATTTGATTAGTTATTTCATAAACGCGAATAGTACAAGTACTACCCTGTCCCACATAAACAGCTTCATAATTTTTATCTGCCTTGGGTATAAAAAAGACTGCTATTCGACATAACTTACTATATGAATCCATCACAATACTATAAGTATCTTTTATTCATTTCAATCACATACTCTTTAAATGATTCCCGCAACTTAACTCTGTATCATAAAAAAAATACCTGCTGTAGTTCACCTTTCTTCACAGATTATATTATTATATAGTTTGATGAAAATCTAGAGCCAGAATTAATATTGAGCTAAAAGCTAGAATTTATTAAATTAGTAATTTTTCATTATTCTTAAAGATAATAAATTTTCAAAACAACAAAAGATAAAAAAAATAATACTCAAAAATAAAATATATAAATTCAACCTATACGTTGAATTTAAGAACAAAAAAGAATTCAACCACGAATAAAAGACATTGATTAAAATCCAAATGATTTAAAATTATTTCAATTATCTCTTACTACAAACCCTTACAATTAATCATTTTAAATATTTACTTCTTTAATATTTATTTCCTTCAAAATTATTTTCCATTATTTAATTAAATTTTGTCGACATATTAAAGTTCAAAAAACAACAATTAATACATAAAATTTTTAATATAAACTACCTATTTTAAAACAATCCAAAGGAAGTTAGATTTCTCTTTAGAAAGGAATCTATACTACAAAAAGTGCAATACTTAATTACTACTATTAATCAATTAGCACTCTTTCTCTCGATTCCAACTTGTTGTAAATAGACAGTCACCATTAAATTTAAATGATGCTCTAATTGCTGCTCTGCTTTTTCAGTCACTTGATTTTCAAGTACTCGTCTTATTGATCCCATAATTGTGCTCAGGATAATCTCAGCTAGCACAACACTTTCCTTAAACTTAATATCACTGGCACTTTCGAGTAAATCTGTGATGGCGATAATCATTCGATCACTCATTTTTTTAGAAAGTTGAGCTCCACCTCTTTCAGCTGCAATTGCATATAAAGCTCTTGATTTTTGCGGATGGCTTAATTTAGTTAGAAAAATTTCATGAACCAATGCACTTACCATTGTAACTAAAGACTGTCCTTGATTTTCAATACAAACCTGTTCAATCTGAGATGCAACATGATCAAGATGTCTGCCTAATATAGCTGCCAATAGAGAGTCACGATTTGGATAATATTGGTAAATACTACCGACCGATATCCCAGCTCTTTCTGCAATGCGAGTGGTGTTACATCTTACTAAACCTTCTTTAAGCAAAACCTGAATGGTTGCTTCATGCAGAGTATCGATTGTGGCTGCTGAACGCGACTGAACAGGCGTTTTACGGGGCGCTAGGCGTATATTTTGTGGGCTCATAAAATGCGAATTATAAACATGAAGGATCCGTCATATACTTTAACTCAAGTAAAACTACTGCGTAAAGAACAAGGGCAATCATGCTTACTCATACTACTCAAGCCAACACCTATATATTAGGTACAAAACTAATCAATCGAATGGGATATGGATGTATGCAACTTGCAGGACCACATGTATATGGCCCTCCTAAAGATAAAATTGCTGCAATTAAAGTGCTGCGCTCGGCAATTGAACAAGGAGTTAATCATATCGATACAAGTGATTTCTATGGTCCCCATATTACCAATCAAATTATTCGTGAAGCACTTTATCCTTATCAAGATAATCTTACCATTGTAACAAAAACTGGGGCTAAACGAGGCAATGATGCTTCTTGGATTCCAGCCTTTTCAGCTCAAGATATTATTCAGGATGTACATAATAATTTGCGTAATTTGGGACTGGAAACTATAGATGTGGTCAATTTTAGAGCAATATTTAATGCATCTGAACCAGCAGAAGGCTCAATAGAAGAAGCAATTGTTACCCTAACACAATTAAAAGAACAGGGTTTAATTCAGCATATCGGGTTAAGTAATGTGACTACTAATCAAATTTTGGAGGCTCAGAAAATTACCAATATTGTCTGTATTCAAAATCAATATAATCTATTTCATCGTAAAGATGATGCTCTCATTAACCAACTTGCAGAAAAAGGAATTGCCTATGTACCATTTTTCCCATTAGGTGGTTTTACGCCAATTCAGTCTACTACATTATCTGCAATTGCAGAAGAATTAGGTAGTACATCAAACCAAGTGGCATTAGCATGGCTTCTTAAACGTTCAACGAATATCTTACTTATTCCGGGAACTTCGTCTATTCATCATTTAAAAGAAAATATACAAGCTGCAACTTTAGAGTTATCAGACAGCATATATCATCGTTTAAATAATTTAGTGACTCACTAATCTATTTAAAGCCTGAATTAAACAAGAAAATAATATCTATGCAGCCGAACTTTTCTGCTGCATTTTCCAATTTAAAGAAAAATTGAATAGTATCTGTATAGTTTTTTTTATAAAATCGACTAATAATTTATGAGTGTAGTGACCTATTGCTTATTCATACTTCTGCAAAATATTAAAATTATAGCTACAAAATGAAAATAAATTGACAACCAAATCATGCACGAGTGTCCAATTTTATAATATTAGATCACAATACAACAATAAATTAATTATTCATAGTAATTTAGAAATAAGGAATTTGAAAAATTAACCAATACTTGTAAGCGACCTAAAAGTCCACTTTGGGGGTTTAATAGTGAAAAGAAGATTTTAATTGCATACTTATAGCAGATATATCAACCCTATTTAACGATTGTTAATATATCTTAAGTTATCCTATATTATGCATTAAATTCCATATATTTATCTAATCCATCAAACAACATAATTATATGTTAGGGCTCATTTTGTGATTAAAAACAATATTAAGATCACCTATAGACAAATTTATAATTTCACAAAAGGTGCCACAAGTGACTCCACCTTCACCCTCAAATATTCGTTTTACAACTCCATGTAGAATACATTGCGTAATTAAAAAATTCATGTAATTTTAAAATTTAAATTCAAGTTTATGTTTAGCTTGAGTAAGATTTTTACTCAACTCCTCCTTTGTTTGATGTAAATGTGCTACCCATGCTGGTTGACCTGGTTCGGTTCGCCATGATTCACTGAGTGGACTATTATCTACAGTGTCATAACCAAATTGATCATAAAGGCGCGTGACAAATTCAACAGCCTCAGGATAATCACTTGATACTGAAAGAGCATGACGTTTTGGTGTGCCAGATGGACTTGCCAGTCTAAAAAGTAAAGGAGCCTGAATATGTGTGAAAGCTTTGGCTATTTTGGAGGTGGGGAGTTGTTCCTGACGCAACTCATGAATTGTTTTTTCACCCGAATCAATTATCGCAAAATTACCATCTCTCCACGGCAAATAATTATTTGTATCAATTACAATTTTTCCTGCTAATGCTTGGGTGGGCATATTGTTTATTAATTTTAAAGGCACTGCAATCACAACGACATCTGCAAGATTGGCAGCATCGAATGCCGTTGCAGCACGTGATGATGGTCCGAGTTCATTAATAAGATTGAACAAGGTTTCTGGGCCGCGAGAATTCGCGATAATTACCTCATAACCAGCGGCTATAGATGCTCTGGCAATTTGACTTCCAACTTCTCCAGCACCAATAATTCCAATAATAGTCATAAGTATTCCCTAAAAGTGTGAATAATTTTATATAAACATAGGATGACTTATTTCATATAAAAATAAATCATCACTATGGATTATGCTTGATGTTTACGCCCCAAATGCACCATCAATAGTATGCATTGCACCCGTAACGAAACTTGCCTCTGGCCCAGAAAGCCAAGCGACCATTCCTGCAACCTCTTCAGGCCTACCATGTCTTTTGATCGCCATAAAACTATGCATAAGATCCTTCATTGGGCCATTTTCAGGATTTGCATCAGTATCAATCGGACCAGGTTGAACAATATTAATGGTAATTCCTCGTGGACCAAAATCACGAGCTAAACCACGAGCTAGTCCTTGTAAAGCAGACTTACTTACAGCATACGATGCCATTCCAGGAACAGGCATACGATCACCATTTACAGAACCGATAATGATAATTCTGCCTCCCTCAGACATTTGTTTTGCTGCTTCTACAGAAGCATGATAAGGGGCATGAATATTAATTCTGAAAAGGCGGTCAATATCATCTGGATTTTGCTCCAGAGCATCACCAAATATGCCAATTCCAGCATTAACCACGAGAATATCTAATGGCCCATTGCTTTTTACCGTTTCAATCACAGAATCACGATCTGAACTATCTGAAAATATTGCTGTTGATTGTGTTTCAATTGCTAATTGTTCAGCAGCCTCTTTTGATCCAGCAAAAGTAAATTTTACATCCGCCCCATCATTGGCAAAACGACGAACAATAGCTGCACCGATTCCACGACTTCCACCGAGAACCAGAATTTTTTTACCAGTAAAATAACTCATAAATATTTCCATAGATATTTTTGTAGTGTACATTACAAATTATAGGTTATCTTAAGTCAATAGGTTTTGTAGTGCGTATTAAAAAATTAAGTAAATTGCCTGGCCGTCCTCGTCAATTTGATCCAGAAAAGCTATTGAATATTGCTCAAGAGCTTTTCCATTCTCGTGGCTATGATGCTGTAAGCATTGCTGAAATTACGACTACTCTTGGGATCAATCCACCAAGTTTTTACAGTATTTTTGATAGTAAAATTGGGCTATATACTCGTGTACTTGAGCGCTACTCAGATATAGATGCTATTCCCTTGGCAGATATATTGATTGAAGAACGTCCAATAAGGGAATGTTTAATAGAGATATTAGAAGAAGCAGCTCGTAGATATGCCAGTAATGCTACTTGTAAAGGTTGTTTAGTTTTAGAAGGACTAAGAAGTAAGGATGCTGATGCTCGCAACATTGCATCTACCTTTTATGTAAGGGCTGAAGAAACTATTTTCCAATTTATTGCAAAAAGTCATCCGCAAAATGCTAGAAGGCTGACCAATTTTATTGGTAGCATAATGCTAGGGCTTTCTGCTAAAGCACGACAAAATTGTAGTGTTGATCAACTGCTTGAAGTTGCTCACCTTGCTGGGGCTGCTTTAATCTTTGAATAATTTAATTTTTCTAAAATTAACATAATACACCTTATAGAAAATGCTTTTTATCTGATATAGGCTGTGTTGCACGAACCTATCTTACAGGGCTTATTCAACAATATAATTTTTAGATGAATAAGCCTGCACCTAAAATCTATCGTACAAAGAATTGCTTTTCTTACAATCAAGCTTTAATCAATCATGGAAATATTACCATTTTGTTTGATTCTGAGACTCAATGGTATGCTCACCCACAAGGAAAACACGGACGAAATCAAACCGTCCTTGAAGCAGCTTTAGCTCCGCTTGCAAATATGATCTGAAATGAGGATTAGTCTGAGAGGCCTCACGAATTACATTACCAATATGATATACATCCATAACAACATCACTTCTAGTTGCACTAGCTTGATGTGGCTTTTTAGGTACTGTAGTCGAACTAACATTTTCTTCGCCATGTACAGCTTCAAGATCATTACGAGTTTGTACTGGATCATATGGTTTAGTTAACTCATCTCTTGATCCAATTCCAGCAGTACTAACCTCAACATCCTTACCATCAATCTTAGTCGTTTTGGCTACACCTTTACCAATACCACCTACGGCCATTGACTCAATGATATTCGTTAAGAATTTCGCTCCTTCTTTACTTTCCGAGACATCTTGTGACCAATCAATCGTCTCTTGAGATTCCTTACTAATTGATATTCATTGGGTTGTCCTATATTGCTATAAAAGTCTTGTAAAACTGGTATTTTTCAGCATAAAAAAGCCGCATCCGAAAATGCAGCTCCTGCTATGACTCTCAATATCTTTTATCTTAATTTCACCAGTAAAGGAGGTAATTTTGATGCAGATTACAAGTTGTATATTTGTAAAATATCACAAGTTAAAATCCTGTAATGTTTTTCCTTTTTTTAACAAAAGTTTATTTACAAAATCAGGATCAATCTTTAATAGAAATTCAATGGCATCATGTATTTTCCAACCATGTATTTCAGGATGGTCTATTATTGCTACCAGATGCTCTTTTAACAATGGAATATATTCTTCAAAATTCTCTTCAATAATTAACTTAAATAAAGAATCTATTTCAAATGGCTGAGTATTAGCTGCCGCTATTATTCTGGCAATGTATGGAAACAATTTTTCCTTCGTCAAATCTCCTAGACCTTGATCATATTTATCAGCCCAATAACGAATGAATGCTCTAAGAACATGTTGTAATGTATCATCATATCCATATAATCTATGATCGACAAAACCACTTAACTTATTATTGTCAAATAAACTAGTTAATGCTTTGAAACCATAATCATCTCCCCAAAATGTCAATAATTTAGCAGCTTGAAATTGTATGTATACATCAGAGCTTATTAATAATTCTCTTAACTGTTTTATACGCATTTCTGGAATATCTTCTAAATCCAAATCTTCAGCTACATCTGTATAATCAACATTATCAGGAATCTCACATAGCAAATCTATAATTTTCTGTTCCAATTTCAAACTCCTTAAGAACTATTTCTTTAAATATTCTGATGGAATACAACCTTTAATTAAACACTCACCATCTCTAATTGCATGGGATAAATCTTTTTGAGCATCCGCCAATTTATCTTTATTTTTCTTACTAGGGTTTGCATCATACCTTGCTTGAGCAACATCAACTTTAGATTGCAATTCTTGCCTAATTTGTGTATGTGTAATAATGCTAGTGCCTGAAACTTTACCTGCATCAATATCTTCCTGCAATCGCTGAGTATTAATTTTAATTTGTTGCCCACCATAATCTTTTGAATTTTGAGAAAAGCTTGGATCAGTCGTCGAGATGTATGGCGTATTTTCAGAATTCCCCCCTCTAATATGTGATTGAATTGAACCCGTACCATCAATGTTTGGTGGAACTAAATCACCTTTTTCGTCGATATAAGCTTTTGGTTTACCTTTATAATTTTCTGTTGAGGAAAAATCATGATCATTACGGGTAACATATTCAGGCACATTTGTTTCAGAAGTAGACGCTTTTGTTGATATATTTTCTTCCTTCCCCTTAATAATACCTCTACCAATACCACCTACGGCCATTGACTCAATGATATTCGTTAAGAATTTCGCTCCTTCCTTGCTTTCCGAGACATCTTTTGTCCATTCAATCGTCTCTTGAGATTCCTTACTAATTTGTTCT
>Ga0209795_10001879_pt1:0-7500 | contig 12320 bp, 5 predicted proteins | sample AgamicOrMarz_FD_187166 | JGI IMG/M metagenome (GOLD analysis project Ga0209795, IMG submission 187166) | Agave microbial communities from Guanajuato, Mexico - Or.Ma.rz (SPAdes) (version 2) | ecosystem: Host-associated > Plants > Phyllosphere > Phylloplane/Leaf | place: Guanajuato, Mexico...
AAAAAAAAAATAAAAAATATTTTTTTTTTTTTTTTCGTTCCTATTCTTCTTTCTGAAAAAAAAAAGAAAAAGGGGGATAAAAAAAAATGAAAGGATTATTTCGTTCCTGATAGTTATTTCTTTAATCGGTGGGTAGGAGCATACTCTGGATCGGAATCATGGGGAGTACTACCTGATCATTTCTACCAACTTAAAGCCCCAATTAATATACTTTTCTATTATCTATTAGGCCGAATTAGGCCGAAATACCCTTTTAGATAATTTAGATAATTTTCAATCTATTACTAATCCTTTGTGTATCTTGGTATTCCTAACCATCCACTCATTTTTGCTTAATCACCTGTTAGAATTATGGTAATACATATAAATGATAGTGAAAACTCAAGAAAACTCAACAAGGTTGATCTTTTGAGCCCGCTTCAAGTCAGGATGACTAATCAACCAATCTTGGGGCAACCGGTCTTCTTTTTTTTTCTGTTTTACTCTTGTACATAGGAAATGAGTCTCCATTTTTTACTTCAAATTTCGAAGTTGTTTTCTTTTACTCATATAACTATCCAATTTAGTTCATCAACCCAAATGATGAATAAAAAATGAAGATATCTATTCATTTCGCCCTTTTCCTAAAAAGTCCTAAAAAGAATAGGGAAAAATTTATGTTTCAACGAATCACACGTAGAGATATGGATAACACACAAAGACTTAATGGTATTTCATAACTAATCGATTGAGCAGCAGCTCGTAGACCACCTAAAAAAGAATATTTATTATTGGATCCATATCCTGACATAAGAAGTCCAATGGGAGCAATACTTGAAATGGCAATCCATAAAAAAACACCAATATTTAGATCAGTTAAAACAAAGTGATAGCCAAAAGGAATTACTGAATAGCTTAATAAAGTTGATATGACTGCTATGGATGGTCCGATACTGAATAAACGAGTATCTCCCCTAGATGGAAAAAGATTCTCTTTGAAAAGAAGTTTTGTCCCATCCGCTAGAGCTTGAAGAACCCCTAAAGGACCGGCATATTCAGGTCCAATACGTTGTTGTATCCCTGCAGATATTTCTCTTTCTAACCATACAATTACTAGTATGCCTATCGTGATTCCAAATACAAGAATCAAAATAGGGACAAAGGCCCATAGAAGTCCATAGACCTCGTTTAAGGATTCTAATCTAGAAAAAGAATTGATAGCTTGTACTTCTGTTGTATCAATTATCATTTCAACGATCAACTTCTCCCATAATGATATCTATACTACCTAGTATTGTCATAATATCAGCCAATTTCATTCTTTTAACTAATTGAGGAAGAATTTGCAAATTGATAAAACCCGGGGGGCGAATTTTCCATCTCCAAGGAAAACCGCTCTGATCCCCTATCAGAAAAATTCCCAATTCTCCTTTTGGAGCTTCGACTCTCACATAAAGTTCTTGTTTCGGTAATTCAAAAGTAGGAGAAGTTTTTTTACTAATGAATCGATATTCGAAATCGTTCCATTCTGGATCCCCTTCTTTATCAAAACGTCGGGTTTCTAAATTTTCATAGGGCCCCCCCGGAATTCCTTCCAGAGCCTGTTGAATAATTTTTATAGATTCCATCGTTTCACCAATTCGGACTAAATAACGAGCTAATGAATCCCCTTCTTTTTGCCACGGGACTTCCCAATCAAATTCGTCGTAACACTCATAACGATCCATTTTACGAAGATCCCATTGTACTCCGGAAGCTCGTAGCATTGGTCCTGATAACCCCCAATTTATTGCTTCCTCTGTACCAACAATACCAACTCCTTCAACTCGTTCTAAAAAAATAGGATTTCGCGTAATAAGTTTTTGATATTCAGCAACTCTTGTTAAAAAATAATCACAAAAATCCAAACATTTATCTATCCAGCCATGAGGTAGATCAGCCGCTACTCCCCCAATACGAAAATAATTATGCATCATTCTCATACCAGTGGCAGCTTCGAATAAATCATATACTAACTCTCTCTCTCTAAAAATATAGAAGAAAGGAGTCTGTGCCCCAATATCCGCCATAAAAGGGCCAAGCCATAATAAATGAGAAGCTATACGACTCAATTCCAACATAATTACCCTGATATAGCTAGCTCTTTTAGGCACTTGAATATTTCCTAACAGTTCTGGGCCATTTACTGTTATTGCTTCTGTGAACATAGTAGCCAAATAATCCCAACGTGTTACATAGGGCAAATATTGTATAATTGTTCGATTTTCCGCAATTTTTTCCATGCCTCTGTGTAAATAACCTAATATTGGTTCACAGTCACTAACATCTTCGCCATCTAGAGTAACGATGAGTCGAAGAACACCATGCATTGATGGGTGGTGGGGACCCATATTGACTATCATAAGGTCTTTTCGCATAGCTGGTACATTCATAGGGGTTTCCTCGATCTATTCTTCCATGAATTACTGAAAACAAAAAGAAATTCATCTCAAGATCTAATAAATCAAATAATTCAAAAAAACTCCTCAATTTATCAGTTTAACGAATTTTTGACTCCCGAATATCCAACCGGCTAATTAATTCTTTATAACGTACTCTCTTTTTCTTTGCTAAATAAGACAGCGATCGTTGACGTTTTCCTAGAATTTTCCGCAAACCCCTCTGAGATGAATAGTCTTTTCTATGCAATTCCAAATGTGAAGTAAGTCTTCGTATCTTATTAGTGAAACTTACTATTTGAAATTCAACGGATTCTTTGTTTTCGTTTTTTTCTTCTTGTGAAATAACCGAAATGAATGAATTTTTTACCATAAAAAAAGTACTTTTTTAGTTTATTTTTTTTTTAGTTTAAGATATTTTTTATTGATCAGTAATAATAGAAAATGTATTAATAAATAATAATGTCAGTTCATTTTAATTTTGTATACACAATAATCTTTCTTTGTTAATAATTCAAAATCTTGTCAAATCCAATTTATCCTTAATCAATTCCATTTTTTTTTATTCAGTTATAGATACAAAAAGGATGGTATATTTTTTCGTTTCCAAAAGAGAAAAAAATTCTATCTAAAATGGAATTGAAAGTAAAAAAGATTCGTTTCTAGATCTAATTAATACATGATTGAATTCCATATGAATATGGAGTGTAAAAAAATAACGTGCCCATCTCCTTGTTTTCATATACTCGATCAGATATGCTATGGGATATATATGAAAAATGAAAAATGCACCTTTACTAAAACTAAAATTGCGCCCGTGGATATATATATATTCTTACCATACTGAAGCAACTGGCATTATTAGTATCAAACCAATAGCGATTCATACAAGCTAAATCTTCTAATCGAAAATGGGGCCAAAGAAAAAATTTGAATTTAATTAGTTTATTTTTATCTCTATCAAAATGTTTACTTTTATCCAAAATAGGACCACAGTTTTTTATTTTATTAACGTTGAAAATTTCTGTATTTATATGAATATCATTTTGGTTTTTAAAATTGAAAGAAGTTAGAATTCTTAATTCTCTACGACGTTTAGGGAATAAAATATTTTCAGGAACAAGTAAATCATAATCATTTTTGTCTCTATTGCCAATTAGACTTTGATGTCTTTCAATAGGTTCGGTAAAATTCTTTTTATCAATATAGATTTTTTCTCTGTATTTTTGATTAATTTGTTGTTTGTTCTTATGAACTAATAAGATACCTACCGTTTGATACAAAAGAAATTGTCCATTATTTTTTACTGACAAACGAACAGGTTCGATAATAAATATTCCCTTTTTCATCAATTCAGTAAGAGTTAAATCCTTCTGAACCATCAGAATATTCAGACTTATTTCTTGTCTTTGAATAGAAGATATAAGAATTTCTCGTGGATTTGTCAGTCTAAGCAGGAGACAATATACTTTGATATTATTGATTATTTTTTCATTTAAAGAATCATTCCATCTTAATTGAAAACATAAATACCGTTTTAGGAAGAAATCAAGCTCTACTTCCGTATGACTTTTGTTTTGTTTTTTATTTCTATGTTTTTTCATATCTAATCCCATATAATCTTCTTCAATATTTTTTTCTTGATTTGCGAAAACTGATCCAAAGTCCATTTTGTCTTTGGATTCTTTTTCTTCGTGATTTCGATTCTCTAATTCAATGAATTTTTTTTCATTTTCATTCGATGATATAAAAAGATCGCCGTTTTTCTTCTCGTTGATTTTAGTATTTTTACTAACATTTTCATTTCTATGAAAATTGAAAAGAAGAAATTGGATGGGTATTGCCCATGGTTTTATCTTATATGTGTTATAAAGTATCACAAATTTTCGAAAGAACCAAAGTTCAAAATTGGATATGAGACGATTTTGTATTTCTTCATTCATTCCCAGCCAATCAAAAAGGTTTTTTTTTTGATTGGATGAATTGACTTCTTGATCTTGGTGAATTGTAAGAAAAAGAAGATTTTTCTTATCGATTTTATCAATTATTTGATACTTATTAGTCCTAGTCTTAGTATTTTTTTTTTCTTTGCTTCCGATATCAATCCAGGACTCAATATCGACCTTTTTTCTAAGACAAAAATCGAGAATTCTCCAATCCAAATATTTTCTAGTCGGGCTTTTCTCCATATCGCTAATATCATCTTCCCCTAGATAATTATTGATAGGAATACTTTCCAACATGTCAAATAATTTGCTTTTATTTGTGTTGTAATTATAAGAAATCTCTTGTTTATTTACTTGTAATGGGAATCCGTAAATATATGAGTTCTTCTTATTTTCATAATTAATGGATTTATATGATAAAAGATTATATCTACAGTGTTTTTGAAAATTCTTTTTTTGATTCGGTAATGAATCTGCCGCAAAATCATTATCATTTTTTTTTTCGTAATGAACTAATTGGTCTTTTTCATTTAATTGGTCTTTTTCATATAAATTGAATTTATTAAATTTTTTATTTTGAACCATATGGTGTTGCTTGATTCTATTTCGCCATTTTTGTGATATTAATCTAGACCATCTAATCTGAGTTAAATCATATTTATATTGATAATGACCCCTTAACCAGTTTTTCCATTGATTCATTACGAAATTTTGAAAATTTTTATCTTTTAATTTGGAATTAAATATCCCTTGGGCTCTAAAATAATCCTTTATCTCATTCTTAAGAAAAAGGCCATGATATTGAAGGATAGATCGTAACTTATATAAATTAATAATTTGGATTTGTGATAATTTGTAAAATACATATGTTTGTGACAAGGAGGATATATCACAAAAAATCTGTGAATTGTTATTAATAACAGCAATATTACTATTATTAAGTAACTTTTTTATAATCGAAAGAAAGTGAATTGTATTTTGCTTTGTTTTATCAATTTTTTTGTGATTTTTTTCATTATTGCAAACATATTTAGTAATCATTTTTTTTGTTGATTCAAGAAAAAGCTGTGCATTGATCCTCGGAATATTAATGATACTTAAAAAGATATCTATGTATATCCTTTGAATCAAAATTTTTATAAAAAAATGGAATTTACGCACTAATCGAGCATTTCCCCTTTTTAATATCTGTATCTGTGAAATATTTTTTGATGATTTTAATTTTTTAACATTATAACTTATTTTGTTAGGATTAATATGTATTTTTGAGGTTATAATTTTTGTTTCCTTTTCTTTTTTCATTTTTTCTATTTGATTTATGATTATCTTTCTTCTAGAAGAAAGATCTTTCATTTTTTTTTCTGTTAGTGAATAATTTGTCCAAGCCATAGATCGAGTTGGAGTAGACAATTTTTGAATCGTTCCATTATTGTTATTGATTATTGAATTTTTTTCTTTTTTAGTTTCATTCAATTCATATACTTTTATAAATCCAGATAATAAATTTGCATTTCTTTTTGATTTTGAAAATTTGTTTATTATTTCTTTTTCTTTTCGAAAAAAAATGTTTTTGATAACCCAATTTTTTTTTTCTTTTGATAATTTTAGAAAAAATTTTCTTCTTTTTTCTAAAATTGTTAGAACTCGAAAACCTTTTTTTTTTATTTTTCGAATTTTTTTTTCGAGTTTTTTAAAGATGGGTTCAAAGAGGGAAAGCCGTTTTCGGGGAGAACCAAAAGGCAATTCAACTTCCATTCCCCAAACTGTTAAAAAACAAAAATCCGTTTTTTGTGTTTTCTTTTTCATTGGATCTTTGGGAGGGAGTTTTAACTTAGATCTGTGCCAAGGTTTTAGACGAAAAGGAAATAGGATCTTTATTTGAATCCCGTCTGTTAACCAGTTTTTTGGAAATTCTTTTTCGGATAATTGAACTCCATTATAAGTGCATTTAACATGCATTTCTCTACTCCAATCTTTAAAATCCTCAGACCATTCGGGAATTTGAAAAAGTAGTATACGAATGATATTTTTAGTTATTATTAAAAAAGTTAATATAATATATTTTCTAAGAATCGATTGGGTTACTAAAACACACCCTCTTATTGCTTGAGCAAAAAGAATGCTATCCCAGGCTTCGGCTATTTCTATCCGAGCTTTTTCCTCTCTTTTGTCGTTTTTGTCGTCTTCTTTTTTTTTACTTTCTTTTGTTTTTTTCTCTGTATAAGTAGAATCCGAAATTGTGAATTCTGCGTTTTTACACGTCCAATTTATAAACATTGTTTTCATTAGTTCGGAAATATCAAAAGAAAAAACAAGGGATTTGTCTATTCTGTCCAAAAAAAGGGGGGAATGCACATTTGCTTGAAACAGTTCCAATATAGGTATTTTGCGTCTTTGTGCTCGCATAGATCCTTTTATTATGTCTCGACGAAAGTCCGATTGTTGTGAATAACGTATCAAAGTCACTTTGTCTATTTGATCAGAATTCGTTGTATCTTTGGTATTATTATAAGTCTCAGTATTTTGTTGATTATCAGTAAAAATCACTACACGTTTGGCTTTTCGTGAACGAATTTCATGATCTTCCGCCATGTTTTCTTCATTTTCTTCATTTTCTCCCTCTTGTTGTTCCAAATCGTCAATTAATTTATATGACCATCGAGGAACTTGTTTACTTATTTCTTTTATTCCAATAGAATTATTTCTAATTGTTTTATTTTTTGAATTCGCGATAACTGTATCAAATAAAAATTTGAAAATTTTTATTCGATTTTCTAAATCCATTTTTTCTTCTTTGTGATCTGGAAATAAAGAGAGTTCCTTAAAATTTAAACTCGATCTTGATTTTCCGGCAAATTCATTAATTAAGTTTAAGAAATAAGCAATTTCTGTTGAAAATGATTTTACATCTGTTTTTGGTTCGAATTTTTGATAATTAGTAATAAGAAGAAAAAGATGAATTTTATTTATCCAAACCATCTCTATAGAATTTTTTATGGAAGTTTTATTTAAAATTGAGGGTGAAAAAAAAAATTGGATTTTTCCGCGGTATGACCCACTCAATAAGGGATCATATATTTTAGGTAAGTACTCTTTTTTAGTTTTATCATTACACAATCTAGTCCTTTTTTGGAGTG
>Ga0209795_10001880_pt1 | contig 12319 bp, 10 predicted proteins | sample AgamicOrMarz_FD_187166 | JGI IMG/M metagenome (GOLD analysis project Ga0209795, IMG submission 187166) | Agave microbial communities from Guanajuato, Mexico - Or.Ma.rz (SPAdes) (version 2) | ecosystem: Host-associated > Plants > Phyllosphere > Phylloplane/Leaf | place: Guanajuato, Mexico...
AAGCATGGCTAGTGGACTAAAAGGAACAAAGGAATAAGCCTTGAGGGGACGAGGTCTCGTAAGAGGTGGTTTGTGAGGTGGAGAAAAGATTTTTGGAAAGGTAAATCCTTTTGTTTTTCTCATGTTGTTACCTTCTTTCATTCTTTTTATTTTTTGACTTTCAGATACTCATTATTTCGGCTCAACGCATCCGGTCGCCCCCTTCGCCTCTTCGGCTCAGCTCCCTTACAGATTCTATAAAGGGCTTCACTAGGCGTATAAAGCTTGTATTAACGCGGTAGCGATACTGAACTAGCTACTAAGTAGATAATGAAGTTAAGATTCTTTAGATACTATGTAGCTACTTCAGTAAGCTTGCCTGTCCAATCGAAAAATAAAAAAGAAACCTTACTGAGGTAGGAGATGAGTGGATGCGGATATAAGAGATGCTGGTTTTTTATATGCTGGGGGTTGACCTAGTCGCTTATATTTTTTATAAATTAGAAGAGAAATCAAAGGAGGTCCTACCTGTATAGTGATAAGAAAGTCATTTAATTTTGATGCAAAATACTAGAGCCTTACTACATTTCAAGTAAAGCTCTTTAAAGTTGTCTCTTAGATCATGATCTTTTACTAGAGGTACTTTTATTTCTTTAAAATAGTTTTATGTTTATATCTCTTGAAGAAAATCGAAGGTATATATTTTTCCTTATAAACGTCTTGTTATCGAGTTTGTCCACTTCCATAAATAACGTATTTCGTAGTTGTTAATTCTTTTAATCCCATTGGACCTCTAGCATGTATTTTTTGAGTACTAATACCGATCTCAGCACCAAACCCAAACTCTTCTCCGTCAGTGAAACGGGTTGAGGCATTAACATACACAGCTGCGGAATTTATAAATTTCAGAAATTGTTGGGCGTGATTATAATTGTTTGTAACAATTGCTTCTGAATGGCTTGAGCTATAGTTATTGGTGTGTGTAATAGCTTCATCAATATCTTGTACTATTTTAACAGCTAAGATGTAATCCAAGTATTCTTGTTTCCAATCCTCGTCTGTTGCCAATTTTATATTTGGACAGATTTCAGCAACTCTTTCATCTCCACGAATTTCAACATTTTCTTCGGTTAATGCTTGAGTGATGATTGGTAAGAATTTATCAGCTACCGTTTTATGTACAAGCACTTTCTCTACTGTATTGCATGCAGAAGGACGAGACGTTTTGGCAGTAATAATAATTGATTTTGCCATGTCAATATTACAAGACTCATCTACATAAATGTGACAGTTACCGGTACCAGTTTCAATCACAGGTACTGTTGCATTGTTTACAACTGTCTGAATTAATCCTGAACCTCCACGAGGAATAAGTACGTCTACATATTCATTAAGTTTCGTTAATGATATTGCAGTTTCACGTCGAGTATCTTTCTATTTTAAGTGGTGGGTGAAAACATCTCCTTATTGGATGGTCCATTTTATTTCTTTTCTTTTATTATTTTAAGAGAGGGGATATATTGAAACTGAAAAAAGAAAACGTTACTACGTGATTGACAGGTTATTTAAATGGAAGGGAGTTTTCAATATGGTGAATCAAATATTAAAAATGCCAGATGGCCCACCAAGTGATGTAGAACGTATAAAAAAAGAGAGTAACTATTTGCGTGGATCTCTAGCACAATCAATGTTAGAACCAATCAGCGCAGGAATTTCAGACGATGATAATCGTTTGATGAAATTTCATGGAAGTTATCTACAGGATGACAGGGATTTACGTAATGAACGTCAAAAACAGAGACTTGAACCAGCATATCAGTTTATGGTTCGTGTCCGAAGACCAGGTGGCGTGGCGACACCAAAACAGTGGTTGGTCTTAGATGAACTTGCACAGAAGTATGGTAATGGAACCCTGAAATTATCAACACGCCAAGCATTTCAAATGCACGGGATTCTAAAATGGAATATGAAAAAAACGATTCAAGAAATTGATTCAGTTCTTATGGATACTATTGCAGCCTGTGGTGATGTAAATAGAAATGTAATGTGTAACCCAAATCCTTATCAATCTGAAATTCATGCTGAGGTTTATGAATGGGCTAAACAATTAAGTGATAAGCTATTACCTCGTACTAGAGCGTACCATGAAATTTGGCTTGATGAGGAAAAAGTCGCTGGCACACCAGATTTAGAAGAAGTAGAACCAATGTATGGTCCACTTTATTTACCAAGAAAGTTCAAGATTGGTATTGCAATTCCTCCATCCAATGATATTGATGTTTTTTCACAAGATATTGGACTTATTGCCATCATTGAAAAAGAGAAACTAGCAGGTTTTAATATAGTTATTGGTGGTGGAATGGGAATGTCCCATGGTGACACCAAAACATACCCTCAACTTGCGAAATTAATAGGTTTCTGTAAGCCAGAACAAATCTATGATGTAGCAGAGAAAGTCATTACAATTCAACGTGACTACGGCAATCGCTCTGAACGACAAAATGCCCGGTTCAAATATACAGTTGACCGTCTCGGATTAGAAACCGTTAAAAATGAGTTAGAGAATCGCCTTGGCTGGTCACTAGATAAAGTAAGACCGTATAAATTTGATAGTAACGGTGATCGTTATGGATGGGCAAAAGGGATTCAAGAAAAATGGAATTTCACCCTGTTTATTGAGGGTGGTCGTATTGGGGATTTTGAAAACTATAAACTAATGACCGGTTTGCGAGAAATTGCCAAAATCCATACTGGTGATTTTCGCTTAACTGCTAACCAAAACCTAGTCATCGCTAATGTAGCAAATAAGAAAGAAATTAACGAGTTGATCGAGCAATATGGTTTAACAGATGGTAAGTATTTCTCAGCACTTCGTCGTAGTTCATTGGCATGCGTAGCACTCCCAACCTGTGGATTAGCAATGGCAGAAGCTGAACGATATTTACCAACTCTTCTCGATAAGATAGAGGTTATTGTTGATGAAAATGGCTTGCGCAATGAGGAAATTACGATTCGTATGACTGGGTGTCCGAATGGATGTGCCCGTCATGCATTAGGGGAAATAGGATTTATCGGTAAAGCACCAGGCAAATACAATATGTATCTCGGTGCTGCCTTTGACGGTAGTCGTCTAAGTAAAATCTATCGTGAGAATATTGGGGAAGAAGAGATTTTAAACGAATTACGTGTACTTCTTTCTCATTACGCAAAGGAGCGAAATGAGGGAGAGCATTTTGGGGATTTCGTTATTCGTGCAGGCATCGTCAAAGCAACCACAGATGGTACTAATTTTCATATATAAAATAAAAAAGAGACAGGAATAGAGTCCTGTCTCTTCTTTATAATTTTACCTTGTTTAAGAGCGATTTGGTACGTTCGTGAAATTACTAACCTAATCATTTATATTAAGTGGATGGCTTATTAAAAGTGAAATTGGATGGTTATTTTTCTTATAAAGTCTTTAATATAAAAATAAAAGGCCAAATAATTTTAGAGAATAAGACAGTATAAAGTAAGTATTAAAGGCGGAGAATTTGAAATGAGATGAGGAAAAACAAGTGACAAAGAAATTATCAGCTAAGCGCGTAGTTATTGGAGCTTCGCGTAAAACAGAAGAAATAAGTATGTTAATTGAAAAGCAAGGTGGAGTTCCTATCATAAGATCTCTTCAGGGAACTGTATTTTTAGCAAAAAAAGAATTAGGTGTAGATTTACAACATGTTATAAGTGCCGGAGTAGATTGGGCCATTTTCACGACAGGAATTGGAGTTGAGACACTTTTAACTACAACTGAAAAGTTGGGTATTCAAACGGAGTTTTTTAGAATGCTTCATCAGGCTAATGTAGCAACGAGGGGCTGCAAAACATTATCTACCCTAAAAAAAATGGATATTAATCCAGTCGCAACAGATGAGGATGGTACTACTCAAAGTTTACTACACTCTTTAGAGAATTTCGATTTTAAAGAAAAAAAAGTCATGGTACAACTTCACGGTGAGAAGGCGCCCAGATTAATTAAGTTTCTTGAAGATAGGGGAGCACATGTATTTAAGGTTTTACCGTATCAACATATTAGTCCTAATTCAGAAATTGTAAAGAAACTATGTAATGAATTAATGAACAATGAAATAGACGCAGTTTGCTTTACCACAGCTATTCAAGTTCGATCTCTTTTTGATTTTGCTAAGGAACACAGTTATTTACGAGAAGTTCAGCATGCATTTAAAGAACAAGTTGTAGCTGTTGCAGTGGGGAAAGTAACAGCTGAGGCATTAAACGAAGAAGGAATTCAAAGAATAATTGTTCCAGAAAGGGAAAGAATGGGTGCTATGATTATAGAATTGTCTCGTTTTTATGCAAACTAATTACTATGCAGTAGGGATTTGCTGGAGAACTAAAGGTCAGGATGAAGTAAAAATGGATTGGAAACCAGATCGTTCAGATAAGAAACCTATTTATAAACAAATTGCTCATTATATAGAACATGGAATTGCTACAGGCATCTTCTCTCCTGATAGTATGTTACCATCAGAGCGAGCACTTGCAAGTGAATTAGAAGTAAATAGAAGTACTATTATATCAGCGTATGAATACTTACACTCTTTAGGCATTGTTGAGCGAAAAAAGGGGAGTGGAACACGTATTAGTACAAATATTTGGGGAATTTCTCACAAACGAATTCCAAATTGGGGGAGATATGTAGAAGATGGTTCATTTCTACCTAATCTTCCGTTAGTTCAAAAAATTCGTACAGAAACACAAAAAGATAATTTTATTAATTTGGCAAGTGGTGAGTTAGCACCTCATTTATTTCCAACTATTCAATTTCGCGAAATTCTTTCTCAACAGCCATTCATGGAACATTTAGGATATGACCATCCTCAGGGTAATGAATTTTTAAGGGAAACTATTTCTCAACATGTAAAACAGTATAAAAATATAGATACAAATTCTTCTTCTATTCTTATTACTTCGGGTGCTCAACAAGCACTTCACCTTATTGTTGAGTGCTTATTAAAGCCAGGGGATGCTGTGGCAATTGAGGATCCGTCTTATTGCTTTTCCCTTCCTATTTTTCAATCAGCAGGACTTCGAACTTTTTTATTGCCTGTAGATAAGGACGGAGTGAACCCTAATGATCTTATATCATTGCATAAAAAGCATCGTATTCGAATGATTTTCTTAAATCCTGATTATCAAAACCCAACAGGGACGATTCTTTCTACACCCCGTCGTAAAAAAATATTAGAACTGTCATCTGAATTAGGTATTCCTATTGTTGAGGATGATCCTTATACATTAACCACTTTTGATGGAGAAGTGAATCAAACATTGAAGTCAATGGACTCTAATGGAAATGTTCTTTACGTTAGTTCTTTATCTAAAATTGTTGCCTCAGGACTAAGAATTGGTTGGATTATAGGTCCTCAGTCAGTGATTCAAAGGCTCGCTGATGCTAAGCAACAAGTTGATTTTGGACACAGTGTTTTTCCACAATGGGTTGCAAACCAATTTTTAAGTTCATCATATTTTTCCGAGCATATTCTTACTATTAGAAAAAACCTTAAACTTCAAAGAGATGAACTAGCTAAAAGCCTTCATGAATTTTTAAATGATGAAATGGAATTTTATATGCCAAATGGTGGGATTCATATGTGGTGTAAAATAAATAAGCCAATCCATGAAGGGCGTCTGCTCGAAGAATCGCTAAAAAAAGGCATAGCTTTTGTTCCAGGGACTATCTTTGGTTCTGAAAAGGGGTATGTACGCTTCACTTTTGGACGAGAAAAAGTTGAATCAATTAGAGAAGGTATTCTTAGGTTTGCGGATGCTTTAAAAAGTGTGACTAACAAATAAATCTTCTTAGTCATGTTACTTTTTAAATGGAAACTGGTTTGATCCAATAATTTTTTTACGTAAAGTATTAATCAACCATATAAATATAGCACACAGAAATTATATAAAAACAAAAATGATTCATGAGAAATTCATGGGTCATTTTTCATTCTCGATAATGTTAATTTTGAGAATGGATTTTCAGAAAGTGGTTGGTTAAATTAACTCATAATTGGATGGTTCTTTTTCTTTTATATTCTTTATTATAAGAAGAAAGGCCATAATGTTTATTTACTATCGCTCCTTCCAAAAGTAATTTACTAGGATTTAACTAAAGTGAAATAAAGATGACTATAGATTATATCAATTGATAGCAAAGCTTGTTTATTTAGCTTATATAACTCTAGCGAGAGCTTTATTTAATCTGCGCCTCGAACTTATGTTAAGTATGTTCCAAAGTATATCTTTTAAAAACATGTGAATTAATTCACATTACAATTAGTTTAAAGATAATTTTATTCAAAAACGAAGTGAATTGTCACTTATTTATGAATTTAAATTGAATAAATTTTCTATAAGGAGCTTTAAATATGCCTATTCATGAAACTATCCAAGCACGTAAAGTATTAGAACACATTCAGCCATATTCGCCAGGTAAACCTATTTGGGAATTGCAAGAAGAATTAGGGCTCGACCAAGTAATTAAAGTAGCTTCTAACGAAAATCCTTTAGGGCCGTCCCCTAAGGCACTTGAAGCTATTTTAGTAAGCCTAACAGGAATTAACCGTTACCCAGACGCGAATGCTACAGATTTAAAAAAGCAAATTTCTGTTCGATTTAATCTGTTACCAGAGCAAATCATTGTTACAAATGGGGCTGATGAGTTAATTACATTGATTTCTGAAACGTTCTTGAACCCAAATGATGAAATTATTGTTCCTTCTCCTTCTTTTAGTGAGTATGACTTTGGTGCGTACTTAATGGGAGCTAAGATTGTCAATGTCCCTTTGGGAGAAAGCTACCAATATAATGTTGAATCTATCCTTTCAGCTGTGACACAACGAACAAAAATTTTGTACCTTTGTTCTCCAAATAATCCAACAGGTACTTACCTATCAAAAAAGCATTTACACAAATTATTAGATTCTTTACCAAAGCACGTACTAGTTGTATTTGATGGAGCATATAGTCACTACGCGACAGCTGATGATTATACAGATGGACTTGAATATATTAAATTAGGCTATCCAATTATTGTATTACAAACTTTTTCTAAGATATATGGTCTTGCAGGTGTTCGAATTGGCTTTGGACTGGCACCAGAAGCTATTGTCCAAAATATTCTAAAAGTAAAAGAACCATTCAACGTTAATGCTTTAGCTCAAGCAGCTGCCACAGCAGCTATAAATGACGATAAGCATGTTAAAGCATCTCAAGAAGCCAACACACTAGGACGCTCACAACTGTATGAAGGCTTTTCTAGACTTGGATTATCTTATACAGAGAGTATGAGTAATTTCGTGCTTGTTAAAGTTGGGCCAAATGCAAAAGACGTTTATGAAGAACTTCTTGCTAAAGGAATTATCGTTCGGTATGGAGATACCTGGGGATTAGAGGAATATATCAGAATTTCAGTAGGAAAGACTGAAGAAAATAACGCTTTAATTGAAGTGATCACTTCTATTTTACAAGAGGCGTATTAAAATAATCTCATTATGAGGAGGAAGCTTTCGTGCATAATCTTGCTAAAAATCTAAATAAAGAAATAAAAACTGAAAATCCTAATATTTATGACATGCTGTCAGATCTAGGGAAAAATTTATATAACCCTAAAGGCATTTTAAGCCAAAGTGCTGAGGCAAGTGAGAGAGCTTATCGATTTAATGCCACCATCGGTATTGCAACTGAAGAACATGAACCCATGCACTTTCAACATATCCAAAATCATTTTATAGGGTACTCCCCTGAAGATATATATCCATATGCTCCTCCAGCTGGAAGACAGTTATTGAGAGAGTTATGGAATGAAAAATTACTACTGGACAACCCATCCTTACATGATAAAAATTTTGGACTCCCAATCGTTACAAATGCTTTGACTCATGGACTTAGTATTGCAGCAGATATATTTGCAAATCCAGAGGATTGTGTAATCGTGCCGGATAAATATTGGGGGAACTATCAGTCAATCTTTCATGTTCGAAGAGGGGCGAATTTATTAACTTATCAACTGTTTAATGAGGAGAGACGGTTCAATACATCATCTTTTAAAGAAACTATATTAAATCAAAAATCGAAAGGTAAAGCTATTATAATTTTAAATTTCCCAAACAATCCAACAGGTTATACACCAGATGCTCAGGAAGTTAAGGAAATTATTTCTGTAATATACGAAGCAGCTCAAGCAGGAATTAAGATTGTGGCCATTTTAGATGATGCTTACTTCGGATTATTTTACGAAAACTCTATTAAAGAATCTTTATTTGGTCAATTAGCTAGTTTACACCAAAATATTTTACCTATTAAGGTAGATGGGGCAACAAAAGAAAACTATGTTTGGGGTCTAAGAGTTGGTTTCATTACCTATGCGTCTCCTAACTCTGTCATTCTAAATGCATTAGAACAAAAAACAACAGGTCTTATACGTGGAACCATTTCAAGCAGTTCCCATTTATCCCAAACCGTCATCTTACAATCTTTACAGTCACAGGAATTTGAACAAGAGAAACAACAAAAATTTCAGTTGATGGAACGAAGGGCTAAAAAAGTTAAAGAGGTATTGAATCAAGAAGAATATGATAAATACTGGTCATATTATCCGTTTAATTCCGGTTATTTCATGTGTTTACAGCTTAAGCAAATAAATGCAGATGTGCTTAGAATGCATTTATTAGATCAATATGGGGTAGGCACCGTTGCGATTAATTCCACCGATTTAAGAGTTGCTTTCTCTTGTGTAGAAGAACACGAAATAGAGGAATTGTTTAATCTTATATATAAAGGCGCTGAAGGTTTAGCTAAGGAGTGAGACAACTATGAATCAGTCAGTTCAAACTTTAGATGGCTGGTATTGTCTGCAAGTTTTTTATAAATCAAATTGGAAAACGTGGAAATTACTACCTAGTGACGAACGACAACGTGCTATTGATGAATTTATAAAGATGAGAGAGAAATGGCATATTACTCAACATAAAAAAGAAGGCAGCTATGGTGTATTCCAGATTACTGGCCATAAAGCAGATATCATGTTGATGTTCCTTCGATCAAATATGGAAGAACTTAATGATATTGAAATTTCCTTCAATAAGACTAAATTAGCTGACCATATGATACCAGCTAATTCTTATGTATCCGTAGTAGAGTTAAGTAATTATTTAGCTAAAGGTGAAAATCCATACGAGAACCCTGAGATTCAGGCACGATTATATCCTACCTTACCTGACACGGAATATATATGCTTCTACCCCATGAATAAACGTCGTCAAGAGAACGATAATTGGTATGTACTATCGATAGAAGAGCGTAATCAGATGATGTGAAGTCATAGTATGATTGGACGAAGTTATGCTGGAAAAGTCAAACAAATTATTTTAGGTTCGGTTGGCTTAGATGATTTTGAATGGGGAGTAGCGTTATTTGCTGATGACGTTCTTCAGTTCAAAAAATTAATATATGAAATGCGGTTTGATGAAGTAAGTGCCCGTTACGGTGAATTTGGTTCTTTTTTTGTAGGACAAACACTGTATAAAGAAAAAATTACACATCTATTGCACATATAATTAAAAACAACATTAGATAAACTAAGAGGTGTATTAAAGATTGTATTCTCAATTTCAAACTCCATTATTTACAGCACTACTAGAACATGCAAACAAAAATCCAATCCAATTCCATATTCCGGGTCATAAAAAAGGAAATGGAATGGATCCTGAATTCAAGGAATTTATCGGTGAAAATGCCCTTTCTATCGATTTAATTAATATTGCTCCGTTGGATGATTTACATCAGCCAAGGGGAATTATTAAACAGGCACAGGATTTGGCAGCTCAAGCGTTCGGTGCGGACCATACATTCTTTTCTATCCAAGGTACAAGTGGTGTGATTATGGCAATGATTATGTCTGTATGTGGGCCTGGTGATAAAATTATTGTGCCTCGTAACGTACACAAATCCATTATGAGTGGAATTGTACTTTCAGGTGCTACACCCATATTTATTCACCCTCAGGTAGATCCTGACCTTGGTATTTCACATGGGGTCCCGCCTGAATCTATTGAAAAAGCATTAAAACAACATCCAGATGCTAAAGCTGTACTTGTTATTAATCCTACGTACTTTGGAATCGCGGGGGATTTGAGAAAGATTGTGGAAATTACTCATTCCTATAATATTCCTGTACTTGTAGACGAAGCGCATGGTGTGCATATTCATTTTCATGATGAATTGCCTCTTTCTGCAATGCAAGCAGGGGCTGATATGGCAGCTACCAGCGTGCATAAGCTGGGAGGGTCAATGACACAAAGCTCTATATTAAATGTCCAAGGAAAACTTGTTTCAACAGAACGTATACAAGCTATTTTAAGTATGCTAACAACAACCTCTACTTCTTATATATTACTTGCTTCACTTGATACAGCAAGAAAAGCTTTAGTGACAGAAGGACAAGCCTTATTAGAAGATACCATGCGTATGGCGGACCAAACTCGTAATCAAATTAATGAAATTGATCATCTTTACTGCGTAGGACATGAAATTTTAGGTACGACTGCGGCATTTGCCATAGATCCAACAAAGATTATTGTTTCGGTTAAAGAGCTTGGGATTACAGGGTATGCTGTAGAGAAATGGCTTCGTGAAAAGTTTAATATTGAAGTGGAATTGTCTGATCTTTATAACATTCTTTGTATTATAACACCGGGTGATAAGGAAGAGGATATATTAAGACTTGTCTATGCTTTAAAAGAACTATCGAGAGAGTTTAAGGATCAATCAGATACCGCCGATACAAATGCCGATGTTCTATTGCCAGAGATTCCATTACTTGCTTTAACACCTAGGGATGCTTTCTATGCAGAAACAGAAATGGTTCCTTTTGAAGAATCAATTGGAAGAATTATTGCTGAATTTGTGATGGTTTATCCACCAGGTATACCGATTTTTATCCCTGGTGAAATCATTACAGAAGAGAATGTATTATATACTAAAAAAAATATAGAAGCTGGTCTTCCTGTACAAGGTGCCGAAGACCCAAACTTAAAGTTCATTCGTGTTTTAAAAGAGCATCGGGCTCTTAAATAATATTAAAATTATCTTTTTTAGATTTCATAGAATCTATAAAACTAAATGGGAAACTTATCGCGAAATAAGCTATATAATAATATTTAGAATGTAATTAACGGAGATGATTGGAGATGACATGGATTGTAATACTTTCAATAATTATTGGAAGTGCTCTAAAATTATTAATAACAACTATGCCAACCCCAGTAGTTAAGTGGTTTCTCGAAAAATTTGAACTACACTCTAAACTTGACCCCTCTGATGTGACTATTACAAAGGCTGGGAAAATATTAGAGGGTGAAGAGAAAGAGAAATTTATTGCTAATTTTAATGAAGCAACTTTTCTAGAGAAATATTATGTGCATTCAGGTAATGAACAATATTTTTTACATCCTGAAAACGCTGAAAACCCTTATATTATTGATGCTAAAAGAGAGAAAACCAATGTTAAATTGTCTGTTTATAGTTATAAAGACCGTGTAGACGTAGTTAAGCAATATAAGAAGAAGGTGGAAGCATATAGCTTGCTTTCTGATTCTCTTCAACAAGATGCCGTGTTAACTTAAAAAGATCGCCTCTAGGACGGTCTTTTTTTAAAGCATAAATTTACTCATTGTTACTATACTATGCCATTCAAATCTCTATCCCAAAACCTAAGTGGATATATACATCCAGCTGGAATCATGCATTAGTATCCTAATGTAACAAGAAAATATAACCATTTTATCTAAGTTTAGAGAACTTATCTAAAGCTAGCATACCTCTATAAACTTTTAAAAAATTGAATGGGTTCTGGTGCAAAAACTTCAAGGCCATTTTCATTAATCTCCTAAACTCGGACATACTGATACTATTACTCTAAAAAAGGTGTGTGATCAGTATGAAAAAGCAAAATCTATTCAAATGGAAACATTATCAACCCCATATTATTTTATTAACCGTGAGATGGTACCTACGGTACAACCTCAGTTTTCGTGATGTAGTCGAAATGATGGAAGAACGCGGACTATCTATGGCTCATACAACGATCATGCGTTGGGTTCATCAATATGGTCCTGAATTAGATAAGCGAGTTAGACGTCATCTTAAGCCAACCAATGATTCTTGGCGAGTAGATGAGACGTATGTGAAAGTCAAAAGTCAATGGATGTATCTGTATCGTGCAGTTGATTCTAAAGGAAATACAATTGATTTTTATCTAAGTAAAACAAGAGATCACAAGGCT
>Ga0209795_10001883_pt1 | contig 12314 bp, 15 predicted proteins | sample AgamicOrMarz_FD_187166 | JGI IMG/M metagenome (GOLD analysis project Ga0209795, IMG submission 187166) | Agave microbial communities from Guanajuato, Mexico - Or.Ma.rz (SPAdes) (version 2) | ecosystem: Host-associated > Plants > Phyllosphere > Phylloplane/Leaf | place: Guanajuato, Mexico...
ATTTGTTAAATTTGGCAGGTTTTCCCTAAAGATTTTTTCACTTTTCCCTCTCACCACTTAGGCCAATTTTCATATTCTGTATTACATCCAACAGGGCTATAGCCCCCTGGGTGAATGAAAGGAGGGGACTAATATGATTGTCGAGCTTACTGCTCTTCATTGGATCTACGTGACCTTTATTATCCTTATTATTGGATTTATGGTCATGAGAAGAGACACTTCAATTGTATGTATCGTCGGTATTTTCCTAATTGCTATTACAGCAACGGGTTCGTTAAGTCATTCGATAAGCAGTATTTTCAACAGTTTCAGTTATGCTATTACAGAATTATTATCTACTATTCTTGTTATTTCAATAATTGTTGCGATGAGCAATACATTAACAGTAACCGGAATTAATGATGTTATGATATCACCTTTTCGAAAGCTAATACGCAATCCAACACTAGCGTATTGGACCATCGGGATTTTAATGATGGTGATCTCATGGTTTTTCTGGCCTTCACCTGCTGTTGCCTTATTAGGGGCAGTTCTTCTTCCAGTTGCGATTCGTGCAGGACTTCCAGCTCTTGGCGTAGCAATGGCAATGAACTTGTTTGGTCATGGTATTGCTTTATCAGGTGACTTTGTTATTCAAGCTGCTCCTAAGCTAACCGCTGATGCGGCTGGTATTCCCATTAAAGATGTCATTGATGCCAGTATTCCGTTAGTGTTTATCATGGGGCTCGTTACAACCGTTGCTGCCTTCTACTTCTTAAGAAGGGACATGAGACGCGGGGTACTAACTACTTCAACCTCAGTCAGCGCGGATTCTCCAGCTGAAGAAACCACAACTCAACCTACACTTTTATCACTTGGGCAAAAACGTTTTTTTGCTTTTTTAGTTCCATTATTATTTGCAGCGGACGTTGCCGCTATGTCAATCCTTGATTTAGCTGGTGGGGATGCCACTGCATTAATCGGTGGTACCTCCATTCTTATTCTTCTAATGATTGCTTTAACAAGTCATAAAAATAAAGGCTTAGAAAAAACAACCCAATATCTAATAGAGGGTTTCCAATTTGGATTTAAGGTTTTCGGTCCTGTAATCCCAATTGCTGCATTCTTCTACTTAGGTGATGCGGGATTTGGGAAAATTATTGGAGACTTTTTACCAAAAGCGTCGCACGGAATTGTGAATGACTTAGGTGTATCCCTTGCCAGTATCGTTCCGTTAAGTAAGGAAGTTGGAGCAATTACTCTGACTACAGTAGGGGCTATCACTGGTTTAGATGGTTCAGGCTTTTCAGGAATTTCTCTTGCCGGCTCTGTAGCAAGCCTTTTTGCAGTTGCCATCGGCAAGGGGGCTGCGACATTGACAGCCCTCGGGCAAATTGCTGCCATCTGGGTTGGGGGCGGGACACTTGTCCCATGGGCGTTAATCCCTGCTGCCGCTATTTGTAATGTGGACCCATTTGAACTTGCAAGACGGAACCTCCTGCCAGTAGTAATTGGTCTAGTTGTTACAACAATTGCAGCGATGTTTCTTATTTAAAATAGACAAAGAGGCTGTTCTCTGACCAGCCTCTTTGTTTATCTTATACGTTTTTTAAAATAATTGTATAATAGAATCCAAATCACAACCCAAAGATAACCTATTGCATAGCCACCCAGTACGTCCGATGGATAATGAACCTGTAAAATAATCCTGCTGGCACCAATTAAGAGAAGTAAGATAGCTGTGATAACAGCAATGGTTATTTTTCCTGCCTTAGTTTTTGCTTCTTCCAGTAGGAGATACGCAATCATAAAATAGACAATCATCCCAACCATGGCATGTCCACTCGGAAAACTATAACTTTTTACCTGAACAAGATGCTCAAGGTCTGGTCTGGGGCGCTCAAAAAAATCTTTTAATAACTTACTTACTTCATTTCCGATTGCCACTGATAAAGCCAGTGCAGCGGCACCGAGATAATTTCGCTTTTTTAATAACAGCCAGGCTAGCGCAAGTATGGCTGCAACTCCTATCCCTTTCTTATCGCCCATTTCTGTTACTTGAATGAAAAATGGAATGACTGATTTAGGCGCGTGTGAAAATAGCCCTACTACCTTTTCATCAATCCAAAAATGACTGTTCATAGCAACCTTAATGCATGTAAACACAGACCATACAACAGCAAAAATAATAATTATATAGGAAAAATTCCGTTTGTTTTCTCGTTCCATTCGCCAATCCCTTTCACACTTCTCATCTAATAGAAATTCTAGTAAAAGTATAAATAAAATGAATATAAAAATCTACTTTATAGTATAAAAGTGTTAAAATAGTTTGAAAATACTTTCTTCATTTCTGAAATGTTTGGGGGAATAGGATATGTTAAACGAACTGTTTACCGCACTTGAAGGTTCCTATGAAGAAATGGTTGCTATTCGCCGCTATATGCATCAGCATCCCGAATTATCTTTTCAAGAGTACAATACGGCAAAGTACATTCAATCATTTTATGAAAATCTTCAAATCGAAGTCAAAGGTAATGTTGGCGGGAATGGTGTGGTTGCGAAGGTTTATGGAAAAAAACCAGGTAAGACCGTGGCATTGCGAGCAGATTTTGATGCTTTACCCATTCAGGACGAAAAAGATGTTCCTTACAAATCCTTAGTACCAGGGGTAATGCACGCCTGTGGACATGATGGCCATACTGCGACGCTCCTTGTCCTAGCCAAAACGTTAAATGACCTAAAAGACGAATTGGAAGGCACATATGTCTTTATCCATCAACATGCGGAGGAGTATGCTCCAGGCGGCGCGATTTCAATGATTGAAGATGGCTGTTTAGAAGGTGTGGATGTAATTTTTGGAACTCATTTATGGGCAAGTGAACCAACAGGAACGATTCAATATCGAACTGGACCAATCATGGCAGCGGCAGACCGTTTTGAAATTGATATTCAAGGCAAAGGCGGGCATGGAGCGCAGCCACATAAAACCCAAGATGCCATCGTTATTGCTTCCCAACTTGTTTTAAATCTGCAGCAGATTGTCAGTCGCAGGGTGAATCCGATTGATTCCGCCGTTGTCACGATCGGCTCATTCACAGCTCAAAATGCATTTAACGTTATTGCCGACAAAGCCCAGCTCATAGGCACCGTCCGGACCTTCAATGATGACATCCGTCAATTTATTGAGGATGAAATGGACAGAATCATCGCGGGCACATGTGCTATGACGAGAAGTTCTTATAATTTTAGATATGATCGGGGTTACCCAGCAGTGGTCAATCATGAAAATGAAACAGCATTTTTGATCTCCTGTGCACAGCAAATCGCTGAAGTCACAACAATCGAAGAAACTGAGCCGCAAATGGGCGGTGAAGATTTCGCATATTATTTGCAAAGCGTGCCTGGAACGTTCTTCTTTACTGGCGCAAAACCTAATGGAACAGATTCAGGCTACCCACACCACCACCCTAAATTTGATATCGATGAAAAAGCAATGTTAATTGCAGCAAAAACACTAGGTGTGGCGGCTATTAACATTCATCGTAACCATTAAGGAAAATCCCCTCGACTCAAATTGGGTCAGGGGATTTTTGTAGTATTCTTAATCGATAGGCGTTCATAGCTGTTTCTCCTAAATGTTTAAGAAGATTGTTATTGGCATATGCACCGACAAATGCACCAATTCCTGGCACAAGTTGAAGTATTTTTGCGAGGTCGATATAATCCCGGTATTCCTGCTGAAATTTGCGCCAATCCATTTCAACAAGCGTCTCTTTACGATTCTCCCAGTTTTCAATTTCAGTGAATGTATGCCTACGGATGTCCTCACTTGAAAAGGCTAGTTGAAAAACATGAAGGATAAAAAGTCTTTCTGCATATTCCTTTGTATTAAAACCATAGATGGAAGCAGCTTCAAAAAGGAATTTCATCTTAATGGACAGCAGCAAAGGAAAGTCAGCCAATCCAAGCAAAATTCCACCTGCACCGGTCCCCGCTCCTTCGATCATTGCGGTCTTCTGAAATGCAGCAATTTTTTTTGCAGCCAATTCATCCCTTTCTTCCAAGGTTAAACCACGTGCTTGATCCTTATTCGTTGTCATCTGAGAACCAAATAAAGTAGCTTTGACCATTGCTTTGATACTTTCTGTCATTACCTCATGAACCTTTTCAGGGATTAATTCATTTATCTTTCCTTGAGCTTTTTTCGATATGCGATTCATCATTCCCGAACGTCTTGTTAATTTCCGCTTCCATTCTTCAACTTCCTCATATACTTTTAATTCATACTCGTTCATATGCCACCCCTCCACAATAATATTTATGCATATATACGAAAATTTCCGCCCATTAGTTTCAAAAAAATCCCCTTTCATTCAAAAGGGGAGGGGGCGATTATGCTTTTAACCCGATTTTTTGCGTAAATATAAACAAAAAGATAGGTGAATACAAGTCCAGCAAGTAAAAATAGCAACGCAATCATTAATTCACCTTTAACCAAAATTAACAGGGCATAGATAACCGTCTGGATAGCTAAGATGGTCATTAATAAAGATGAAAACGCTGCTGTTTTATATCTCTTTTCGACAGGATATAAATCCACCCATAACTTGTTTTGATGATGATTCCAAAGCGGAAGAAGTTGAAAACCTGTTAAATATAAAAATAATATTCCTAGTAAAATTTGGCCTATTCCAAAAGAAATAAAATAAATCGCAAGCGCGCCAATTACAGTTAAACGCGTAAAGAGACCCAGATAATCAGATGATCGTAAGAAAGCTCTCGAAAACAAATAAAGATATGTATTCTCTCGGGAAAATGCGATCCGGTTAAGGAATAAATCTAGCCACTTTCTTCTTTTAACCGTATCCCTTAATTTCGGAACATCGGTAAACATGTTAGCCAACCGATAAAAAGAAGCCATTCTTTTCTCTTCTTGATTAATTAATAAATCCCATTTAAGCCCCATTTTGTTTGACTGAACAGAAAAAGTTCGATAATACAGTGCACAAACCACCACAATTACTAACAAAATAAACAGGTTAGCTTGTTTAAATAACAAAAAGGTAAAAGTTGCATTAATACAATAGCGGACAACAAGGTCCCATCTATGAACAGCTGATTGCACGAAAAAGTCAATTCGCCAACTTGCCGCTAAATTCCATGCCTTTACCAAGAGGAGAATAATAAAAAAAGGCAAAAATGAACGGAAGCCATTACGGCTAATATGTGCATACATTGGCATCAATACAGCTAAAACCATGAGGAGAAGGTATCCTTGGAAAACAAGACTTGCCATCCCAGAACGAAGGAAATATCCTTTTAATTTATCCTCAAGGGGGAGTATAAATATCTGATCAGCATCAAGCAGAAAATTGTAAACTGGACTGTAGGTTAACAAAAATCCTATAATAACCGCGATAACTATTTCTACAGGAAAACCAGCGGGCAGGTTTTCGATCCAATTTTGATAATAAAATGAAGCCGTCCCAAGTAAAAACAATAAGACTACGACAAGATGCCCATTAAAAATATAGCGCAAATATCTTCCTAAATCCTTAATACGACCACTAGCTCGTTCCTTCCAAAGCTTTTTATCATCAAACATAATTTTCTTCCTTTGTTAATTGAATATACAGATCATCTAATGAAGCAGTCGGCAATGAAAATTCCTCTCTCAACTCAGCCAACGTCCCTTTTGCACGTATTTTTCCTTCATGCAAGATCACAAAGCGATCACAATACTTTTCAGCCGTCGCAAGAATATGAGTGGACATTAGGATGCCTGCACCGTTATCTTTCATTTTTTTCATTAAATCAAGCAGAGATTGAATCCCCAGTGGATCCAGTCCAACAAACGGTTCATCAACAATATACAATGATGGCTGAATTAAAAACGCACACATAATCATTACCTTTTGTTTCATGCCTTTAGAAAAATGGGCCGGAAACCACTTTAATCGCTTTTCCATTCGAAACTCATTTAATAATGGACTTACGCGTTCTTTATAGGTAGGCTCATCAAGACCGTACGCCATCGCTGTAAGTCTTAGATGTTCCTCAAGTGTCAATTCTTCATATAAAACAGGAGTTTCTGGTACAAATGTAAACAATTTACGATAGGCTTCTTTATTTTCTGTAAAGGTTTGTCCTTTTATTTTTACTGCACCTTTGTGGGGCTCCATTAATCCAATTATGTGTTTAATGGTTGTACTCTTCCCCGCTCCATTTAAACCAATAAGTCCGACAAGCTCTTTTTCATTTACTTCAAAGGAAATATCTTTTAAGACAGGGTTCCTGGTATATCCACCAACAAGATTTTCGATCATTAATAAAGACATTTGCAACGTCCTTCCTAAGCAGGATTATCTTTTTATTTTAACAAATTGTCCTTGATAAAAATAGGAATTCAAATTTTTATCATTTTTTTTGTATATTTCTTTTTTCATGGGACATCATAATATTCGAAGGGGAAACAACTTAACTCGATGAAGTGATTCATCAAAATTTGAGATGAGGTGTCTGTTAAAGACAATTAACATTTCATAAAAGTGAGCTTCCAATTCGTTTCAGATAAGGGGATGGTTGTTTTGTACAACGTGCACAGTAACCATTTTGAGTTCTAGTAACACCAAGTAACTGTTTATCTTAAAAAAATAAACATTAAATGAGGTGTTTACCGCAGATCGCTACCTGTTTTTATAAGTTGGGAAAACATATAAAAACACAATAGGGGATGGTCAGCTTGAACAATAATGTTTCTTTATAAAAACACTCTACGAAAAATGAGGTGTTTATCAAAGAACACTCCTAATGAACGTACCTTTTTGAAGCAATTCCCCTTCGAGAGGGCAGGATTCCATGCGGATCCTGCCTTTTTCTTTTTTTAGTTTGTATGGTAAAATAATACAAACAATATTGAAGGGAAAGTGTAAGAATGAGCGATTGTATTTTTTGTAAAATTGTTAATGGAGAAATTCCAGCTGCAAAGGTTTTTGAGAATGAACACGTATTAGCCTTTTTAGATATTACGCAGGTAACAAAAGGACATACTTTGGTTATTCCGAAAGTACATAAAGAAAATTTATTTGAATTAACACCAGAAATCGCCAGAGACCTGTTTGAAGTTGTCCCCGCCATTGCTAATGCCTTAAAAAAAGAATTTAATCCCATTGGATTGAATACCCTTAATAACAATGGTGAACATGCGGGTCAATCTGTATTTCATTATCATATGCATTTACTTCCCCGTTATGGAAAAGGCGATGGATTTGGCGCAGTATGGAAAAGTAATCAAAGTGAGTATACATTCCAAATGTTAGCGGACATGGCTGCAACTATTAATAAACAAGTAGAGAAATAAGATTTTTTCAATTGTCTGAAAATTATATCTTTATTATTAGTAAATTATTATGTTATAATGAAAACAAGTTTTTCGCTGCAGGCAAATAGTGCACTGCAGGAGAAACAAATAGATTAGTATAGCAGAGGAGAGAAGAGAAATGAATACAAAGAACATTGTAGTTTTAGCACTATTGGCGGGGATTGGGGTAGTTTTGCACACGGTAATGCCTAGTTTTCTTGGAATAAAACCTGATATGATGCTCGCGATGATGTTTTTAGGAATAATCCTTATACCTGAGATAAAAAGTGTCATGCTTTTGGCAATTGTAACTGGAATATTGTCTGCATTAACCACCGGTTTCCCAGGTGGACAAATTCCTAATATCATTGATAAACCCATCACTGCTTTAGTTTTCCTCGGTTTATTTTTAGCTTTAAAGAAACACCGAAATTCAATTGTTAGTGTTGGTGTATTAACTGCCATCGGAACTCTTGTTTCAGGTACAATCTTTTTAACAGCCGCATTCTTTCTAGTGGGTTTACCTGCATCATTCACTGCATTATTTGCTGCAGGAGTTTTGCCGGCTATCGCACTGAATACCGTTATTATGATTATTTTATATCCTGTCGCACAATCAATAGTGAAGCGAACTAAATTAACAACACCTTCCGTCATTCAAAAATAATGTACGGGATCCTTTTTAAGAAAAGAACCCAGCGGGGTTCTTTTCTTAATATAACTCTATAAAAGTTTAGTGATCAATACTGCAATTAGCAGAAAAACCCCTCCACATCCAAATAAAGCAGCAGCTCTTTTTTTTAAAAGTTGTTTAGGTGGATAGACACCGGGTCTTGTTAATCCTAAAAAGTATTTGATTGCACCCAGAAAAAGGATAGCACTAAAGATAAAAAAAATAATGGCAGCAATTTTCAACTTTCTGTTCCCCCTATTTAGTTTAAAAGTTCGAACAATTGTTGTAACTATTTATATGTTTACCCGTCCATTCCTATGAACAAGGTCTGAATGTTTAAACATAAGTAGACTTTTTTGAAAATTACAATAGATTATTGTTCTAATTTTTAAAAATTTTGTGAATTATATCTTTATTAATTTTTATTTTATTGGCATAATGAAAATAGAGAAATATAAAAGTAGGTGAAAATGGGGATGACTGAAAAACAATATTCAATGAAGGAAGCTATGATTTTTACTCAGAGAGTTGCACAATTAAGTAAAGCCTTGTGGAAAGCGATTGAAAAAGACTGGCAGCAATGGATAAAGCCTTTTGATTTAAATATTAATGAACATCATATTCTATGGATCGCCTATCATTTAAATGGTGCTTCCATTTCGGATGTGGCCAAGTTCGGGGTTATGCATGTTTCAACAGCATTTAATTTTTCGAAAAAGTTAGAAGAGCGAGGTTTGCTTCAATTTTCAAAAAAGGTAAATGACAAACGGAATACGTATATTCAACTAACTGACGAGGGGGAAAGTATTTTACTTCAACTCATGGAAACCTATGAGCCGAATGGCAATGCTGTATTTTCTGGTGCTTTACCAATCCGTGATTTATACGGTAAGTTTCCAGAGATTGTTGAAATGATGGCGATCGTCCGTAATATTTATGGTGAAGATTTCATGGAAATCTTCGAACGTTCTTTTCATAATATAGAAAGTCGATTCGTTGAAGAAGATGGGAAGCTAAAGAAATCACAAAATCCTGAGCAAGAACTCGTATAATAGTTTTTTATAAGTATTTTTCCAACTCTTGAAAAAGTGATAGGTAAAATTTCTGTGTTAAACATGCATTAATAACGTTCCTAATCTTTAGTGTTGGTGGTAACGATGATGATAATTCATGAAAAAGCGGATGGAAATATACGTACCCTTCCGCTTTTTGTTCTTCAAATTTTATGTTCAATCTGTCACATAAAGAATAAAACTTCCTTACTTCCTGTTCAGTTAATCCATTTTCAATTATAAGTTTATATAATTCGAGCTTCGGATCGTTGAGCAACTTTAATAATAGCTTTTGATGATATTCAAGAACGTTTATTCTTTCGAGCAATTCATGTTCATTCATCCACTAGGCCTCTTTCTTTTCAGAATGTTTACATTTATATATCTTTATTATTAACCTTTTAAAACATTGGGTAAACCATTATTCATTATAACATTGAAAATTTTTAAGGAAGAGCTTCTTTTACAAATCAAATAGGTTCATACAATTTACATATGAGCCTAACATTCTTCCATTCTTTTTGACTATCTTTTTTTTGCAATTTTTGATATTGTATTAAACATAACACGAACATCAGGGAGGGAATCATTGATGATCTCCATTTTTATTGTCTTCGCTATTTTCATCTTGTTTTATGTAAATAAAATGACCAATTCACTTTGTATGCAAAAGGAAATCCCTGAAGAAAACCAACATAAGGTATTTCGTACCATTAATATCCTCATTACGATTCTTCTGATATCTTCATACGTGGAAATTTTATATACATAATCCAATTAGAACGACGAGCGAAAAAGGATATGTATTAAATAACAAATAGAAGCGATGAGAGAATTCTCATCGCTTTTAGTTTGTGACTTTATTAATAAACCCAAGAAGCTCCGATGATTATTAATAAGATGAATAGGACAACCACTAACGCAAAGCCTGCGCCGTAACCTACACCACCAGACATGTATTTACCTCCATTCATTAATGAACTTTTGTACTAATTAAAACCAAGAAGCTCCAACAATAATTAATAGTATGAAAAGTACTACAATTAGAGCAAAGCCCGCTCCAAATCCATGGCTCATCGTAATACCTCCTTTTTCATTTACTACGATATACTATTCAACGAGCCGTCAATTCGTTTAGGCACTTCCCATTTTTTTTTGAAAAGTTCAACTTCCTTATTGTGAAAAATTTCAAAAAATAATCATGGTTATTATTTTTGCAGTAGTTACCATTTATGTTATAGTAGAGTTTGTGGACAAGAAATTACTGTTTAGGAGAGATTTCATCATGAAAAAATGGATATTAGCCCTTACATTAGCCGGTGGAGTACTTGCATTAAGTGCATGTAATCAAAGTGGTTCTGATACAGTGGCAGAGAGCAAAGTTGGTAACGTTACACAAGAGGATCTCTACAATACGATGAAGGAAAAGTATGGTAATCAAGCCCTTCAGCAATTAGTGTATGAAAAAGTTCTGTCAAAGAAATACAAGGTCACTGATAAGGAATTAAATGCAAAAATCGATCAATTAAAGGCAGATCTTGGTGCAAATTTTGAAACTACTCTTGCGCAGTACGGCTATAAAAGCGAAGATGATTTGAAGAAAACCATGAAGTTAGGCATGATGCAGGAAAAGGCTGCAATGAAAGGCGTTACGGTAACTGAAAAAGAATTAAAGGATTACTATGCTACTTATCAACCAGAAATTAAGGCTCGTCATATTCTTGTTGCAGATGAAAAAACGGCTAAAGAAGTGAAGAGCAAGCTTGATAAGGGAGAAAAATTTGAAGATGTTGCAAAGAAATATTCAACTGATGAAGGTACTAAGGCGAACGGTGGAGATTTAGGCTGGTTCGGTACTGGTAAGATGGATCCTGATTTTGAAAAAGCTGCATATGCATTAAAAGTTAATGAAATTAGTGGTCCTGTTAAGTCACAATTTGGTTACCATATTATTCAATTAACTGATAAAAAAGAAAAAAAACCATATGCTGAAATGAAGGACGAAATCGAAACTCAAGTAAAATCTTCTAAATTGACTACAGAAGAAATCAATAAAGCGATGCAGCGTGAACTTAAAGCTGCCGATGTAAAAGTTAGTGATAAAGACTTAAAAGATGCACTTAAACCACAAACTGGAACTGCACCTGCTGCACAATAAAACATAAAAAGCGGAAACGCCTTGAAAGGCGCTTCCGCTTTTTTATTCCCCTGCCACTTCAAGTTCTTCCCGTTTTTCTTTTTCACGTTCGAGACGTTTCATATATATTTCGCCTTCCTGCTCAATGTTTTCCATTTCTAACTGTCGTTCTTCCCTTCCTGTTTTTAAAGCCATTAGTGCACTTATTACAATACCAACCACAACTGCATATACCCAAATAGGAATAGTCAATTTATCTTGCTCCTTTCATAGTGGTTGTCCACTTTTACTAAATCATATTCGTTTAATATGAATTTATGAACTTTTGGGCAAAAAAAATAACCCCTAAAAGAGGTTATTTTACTTGTGAAACACCGGCTTATAAAAGGAGCGATTCTCTAACGCAAAAATTCTTTCTGTAAATTCACCTGGCTTCACTCTTTCCAAGGCTCGGTCAAAGCATATTCATTTTCGCGTCAAGATTATCGATATAATGCAGAATTTCTGCTTCTTTAATCATTGGTGGTTTTGGACTTCCCCATTCAGCCTTTCCATGATGACTTAGTACAAGATGTTGAAGAATAAGTACTTCTTCACCGGAAATACCTAGCTCTTCCGCTGCTTTACCTATTTCATTGATCATTATCGTAATATGACCTAGTAAATTCCCTTCAATTGTATATACCGTTGAAATCGGACCTGAAAGTTCCAGAACTTTACCCATATCATGCAGAATAACTCCTGCATAGAGTAAATCTTTATCAAGACTAGGATAAAGATTGGCAATTGATTTAGCCAAATCAAGCATGCTAACAACATGAAATGCAAGTCCCGATACAAATTCATGATGATTTTTTGTTGCTGCTGGAAATTCTAAAAAGGCCTGCTGGTGCTTTTTAATTAAATGTCGTGTTATTCTTTGGATATTAGGATTTTTCATGTCAAAAATATATTGAGTGAGTTTACCCGCCATTTCTTCTTGGCTCAATGGTGCTGTTTCTAAAAAGTCATCCAACTTAACGCCATCAGATGGCCCTGTCCGTCGAATTTGGCGGATTTTCAATTGATTTTTCCCTCGATAATTTTGGACATCGCCTAAAATTTTTACTA
>Ga0209795_10001885_pt1 | contig 12306 bp, 12 predicted proteins | sample AgamicOrMarz_FD_187166 | JGI IMG/M metagenome (GOLD analysis project Ga0209795, IMG submission 187166) | Agave microbial communities from Guanajuato, Mexico - Or.Ma.rz (SPAdes) (version 2) | ecosystem: Host-associated > Plants > Phyllosphere > Phylloplane/Leaf | place: Guanajuato, Mexico...
GGTAGAAACTCCGACCGGAGTTTGTTGAATTAATTCCAAGGAAAGCTGGCATTGTTAGGCAAGCACAGCTCATGCCTAACCTATAAACGACACTGAATTATAAAACGCGAAGTATCAAAATACAAACAATCCACTTTACCATTTAAGCAAAAAACAATTAAATAAGAATCATTAACAATGATATCACCCTATTAACCCTATTAAAAAGCTATACATAGTTCTATCATGTTATTGTTTAAAATAACTTTTTATTTAATTTCATTTTTTCTGAAATTTCTTTTAAATAAGTAAGTTTTAGACTAAAGATAAAGTTATAAATTCATCATATAAATAAAAAAATGTTAGTAACACCTCATATTTTCAATAAAAGCTACAATTCGAATAAGTGAAGGTACTTATATTCAACTCAAATCAGTCAATCTAAAATACGATGGGGAAAGCAATTTTTACCGAAAATAAGAGTAATTATTATTTTAACGCCGTTCAATTAGCTATTTTTTATACAATTAAACTTAAAAAAACAGCAATATTCTTTGTTACAACTAAATAAAAACAGAGTTTTTTTTGATTAGCAATTTGAAATTACACCATGAGTTTTATGATTTTTTTAATTGGATTGGCATTTTCTACCGCCTTATCATTTCTCATCTTAATTTTAAAATTTGCTTACAATTGTACTCATACTTCATTTTTTTTCTGCACGTTGTTGTTGAATTGACTTATTATACCATCCCGATGCAGTGATTTTACTGACTTTTTTTCTCGGGTCTTGATGACTAACTCTCTGTGGGATCGTCATTTTTTATCCATAAGTATAATTGACAAAATTTCAGTACTCACTAATCTTATAGCAAATTTTGACACCGTCTGATTCGCACATGAGAACATTAGGATTTCGGGTCAGATCAACATTCACCAGGACAGGAGATCTATTGAATGTCTGAAGCAAATGGCAAAAAAGCCGTATTACATCTTGATGGCAAAGAAATTGGATTACCAATCTACAGTGGCACTTTAGGTCCAGATGTAATTGATGTCAGCAGCATATTGAAAGAAGGTCATTTTACTTTCGATCCTGGTTTTATGGCGACAGCTGCATGCGAGTCTAAAATTACGTTCATTGATGGCGACAAAGGTATTTTATTACACCGCGGTTACCCAATTGATCAGTTAGCAACTCAAGCAGACTATCTTGAAACTTGTTATTTATTATTAAATGGCGAGCTCCCAACTGCTGAACAAAAAACAGAATTTGATGCCAAAGTTCGTGCTCATACGATGGTTCACGATCAAGTTAGCCGTTTCTTCAATGGTTTCCGTCGTGATGCTCATCCTATGGCAATCATGGTTGGTGTTGTTGGTGCATTATCTGCGTTCTATCACAACAATCTTGACATTGAAGACATCAATCACCGTGAAATCACTGCGATTCGTCTAATTGCAAAAATTCCAACACTTGCTGCTTGGAGTTACAAATACACAGTAGGTCAACCATTCATCTATCCACGTAATGACTTAAATTACGCGGAAAACTTCTTACACATGATGTTTGCTACTCCTGCTGACCGTGATTACAAAGTAAATCCTGTTCTTGCTCGCGCAATGGATCGTATCTTCACGCTTCATGCTGATCACGAACAAAATGCTTCGACATCTACAGTACGTCTTGCTGGTTCTACTGGTGCAAACCCATACGCATGTATCTCTTCAGGTATTTCTGCGCTTTGGGGACCTGCTCACGGTGGTGCAAACGAAGCTGTTCTTAAGATGCTTGATGAAATCGGCAGTGTAGAAAACGTTGCTGAGTTCATGGAAAAAGTAAAACGTAAAGAAGTTAAGCTCATGGGCTTCGGTCACCGTGTGTACAAAAACTTCGACCCACGTGCTAAAGTCATGAAACAAACTTGTGACGAAGTTCTTGAAGCATTAAATATCAATGATCCTCAATTAGCGCTTGCTATGGAACTTGAACGTATTGCATTGAACGACCCGTACTTTGTTGAACGTAAACTTTACCCTAACGTAGACTTCTACTCAGGTATCATCCTTAAAGCGATTGGTATCCCAACAGAAATGTTTACAGTAATCTTTGCCCTTGCACGTACAGTAGGTTGGATCAGCCACTGGTTAGAAATGCACAGCGCACCATACAAAATCGGTCGTCCTCGTCAGCTTTACACTGGCCCGACTCAGCGCGACATCAAACGTTAATATTCGAAAGAAAATTAATGATAAAAAAGCTGCCTTCTGGCAGCTTTTTTTATTGTGGTATTTTCAATTCAATTTACAAACTTATTCTTCGTCAAACACGCTTAGTAAATGATGACTAATTCCATCAGCCCTCAACCAAGCCAACTCATAACTCGCTTTGGCCAAAGCTAGAACACGTCTTTCAAATTCAACCCATATTGTTTTGACTTGAGACTCTGAAATACCCAAACCACTTTCTGTTGCCAGATGCTTATTTTTTTCACATATTTTCAAAGCATGATAAAGCTTGCGGCCTTTACTCGCCCCTTCCATCAACCGAACACGCTTACTTAAAATAAATCCCTCTACATGCTGTAAGTTCGCATGAGGTAACATAGGTACTAAAATTTGATTCAACTGATCATCTAAGCGCTTCCACACAGCCAAGCGTTGCTCTGCTGTATAAGTATTCCATTGGATCACTTCATGGTTAAAACGGCGACAACCACGGCAAACCTGATCACCAAAAACTGTTGAACAACGCCCTGCACATGGGGTGAGAGAGAGCATTCGATGATCATTACTCAAAACAAACTCCTTAAATAAACCATATACTTTTTATGGTTTTCTCGCTTATTACACATTTTCGCGCTAAAATATGCGCCTTAAATTTATATCTTAATACATTTGGAGTTTTCCATGAACGCTACTGTAGAACAGCTTGCACCTGTAGAACAGCAAGCGACCGCGGGTTGGGTTGTTGCAGCACTATATCAATTTAAAGAAGTTCAAGATCCTAAAGATCTTCAGCAACGTCTATTAGACTTAGTGAAAACAATTAACCTTTGTGGAACTCTGATTGTAGCAGGTGAAGGAATTAATGGTACTGTTGCAGGTGACCGTGTAGCGATTGATAGCCTTTATCAATTTTTACTCAATGAAGGTTTTGCCTCTATGGAATATAAAGAATCCCATAGCTCTGACAAGCCTTTCCGCAAAATGAAAATTAAACTTAAAGATGAAATTGTGACTTTAGGTGTTGAAGTTAAGCCTCGTGACTTGGTTGGTCACTACCTTGATCCAAAAGAGTGGAATGATTTAATTGCACGTGATGACGTAATTTTAATCGATACGCGTAATGATTATGAATATAAAGCGGGTACTTTCAAAGGGGCAATCGACCCTAAAACTGAGACATTCCGCGAGTTTCCAGAATATGTTAAGAAAGAATTAGAGCAACATAAAGATAAAAAAATTGCCATGTTCTGTACAGGCGGTATTCGCTGTGAAAAATCTACGTCTTTACTTCTGCAAGAAGGCTTTAAAGAGGTTTATCACCTTAAAGGCGGAATTCTTAAATATTTAGAAGAAACCCCTGCCGATGAAAGCTTATGGGAAGGCGAATGTTTCGTTTTTGACGGACGTACTGCTGTAACTCATGGCGTTGAAGAAGGCGTAAATATTAAATGTCACGCTTGTGGTTGGCCATTAACTCCAGAAGAGTCTGCTTTACCAAGTTATGAACATGGTGTTTCTTGCGTATATTGCATCGACAAGACCACTGAAAAACAAAAAGCGGGTTTCCGTATGCGCCAGTCACAAATTGCTGCTGCAAAGCGTAAACGTCTGTAAGACACTATTAGGAAGTTTTCAGAAGGCATTTAGATTTCTAAATGCCTTTTTTATCTTTATATAATTAAATTTTTCTAAATAAAAAACGCCCTAGAAAGGACGTTATTTACTTAAATTTTTAAAGTTTAATTTGGCGTATGATACATCAAGTATAATTCATTCAAATTATCTGGAATTTCTTCTGCCAGTTCATCCATTAACTGTCCATTGCGACGGAAAGATTCCATCTGTGGATCTTCTTCATCAATTCCACTAAATACCATCATTGGTAAAGTTAAATCAATTAACTGTTCTTCATATTCAGGGGCAAACCATGCCTCTTCATTTAAGAACATTGCATCAACAAATCCCACACTCCAGTCGCCTAAGCTAGATTCAACATCAGCTTCTTCAATTTCAAATGGAAATGCAATTCCATTTTCATTTGCTAAGTCTTGTCGAATTGATTCTAACCATGCCTTGATTTGCTGAATAATTTCAGCAGGAACCTTTTTATGGTTATTATCAAACAGCTCATCTAACCAACGGTCAAACTTAGGGCCTACTGCAATTGCACACAGAAAACCATGAGTCGCAGCGAAATCTAGACCATACTCATTGTGGTCTCCATCTAGATATTCACTTAATTGGTCTAAATCTAACGCACTCATTGTGTTACCTGACTATAAAAAAGAAATCTACGATAGCATAGCATTTAAGCTGACGATGCCCTATTCAGATTTGATTAGTCTTCATCATCAAGATCATCATCGTCTAAATCATAATCAAAATCTTTCAACTCACGCTCTAAACGGCGTTGAGCTAATAGATCATCAATTAATCTACGTTTTTCTAATGATTCTTTTGCAGTGATTTTGCCTGATGACTCATCAAAACCGACATCATCATCATCACCGTAGTTATCATCTAGTTCAAAATCTGTAGAAGACACTAAAACTACCTCTAATGAAAAAATGTGAATGGGTCTAGGCGCTATTTATCGCTCTTACAGAATCATGTCAAGTTTTATTTATATTTTTTTCATTAAACTGCATATTTGTACTTTTTTTCACCCAAAAAATTGTGTATTTATAAAACTGAACTATTTTTTTGATCAAGAAAAAATTCTATGATCTTTTCGATGATTTAAGCTTGAAAAAAATGATTTTAGCCCAATATTCAAAAAACAGACGTGAATTCAAAGATATTTTTTATTTAACGGTTACCGACCAAAGCCAAAACATTTCAAGCAAATTGTGCTATCATGCACGGTTTTTCACTGCCACAGATTCAACGAAGAGTAAGCAAAGATGAGCGATATGCATTCCCCTACTTCTCAAGTAGCGGCTCTGATTAGCCGAGGCAAAGAACAAGGTTACTTAACTTACGCTGAGGTTAACGATCATCTGCCGGACTCGATTACTGAAAGCGAACAGATTGAAGACATTATTCAAATGCTTCAAGACGTTGGTATTCCTGTACACGAGCGTGCACCTGAATCTGACGATACCATGTTCGGTGAGTCAACTGACACAGCCGATGAAGTTGCTGAAGAAGAAGCTGCTGCCGTACTTGCATCGGTTGAAAATGAGCCTGGACGTACGACAGACCCTGTACGTATGTACATGCGTGAAATGGGTACAGTTGAACTGTTAACCCGTGAAGGTGAAATCAGCATTGCTAAACGTATTGAAGAAGGGATTCGTGATGTCCTTAATTCAATTGCGTACTGGCCAAATGCTGTTGAAGTTGTATTAAAAGAATATAATGATTTCTTAACTGGCGAACGCCGCCTTGCCGATATTTTATCTGGCTATCTTGATCCGGAAACTGACGAAGATATTCCTGAGGTTCTAGAAGAAGAAACGGAACTTGAGGAAGATGCACCAGCAACACCAGCAAAAGAAGTTAAGCTTGACGATGACGAAGAAGATGAAGAGTCAGAAAGCGATGACGACTCTGAAGGTGAGTCTGGTCCAGACCCTGAAGTTGCAAAAGTTCGTTTTAATGAACTTGAATCTGCATGGACTAAAACAAAAGCTGTTATTGAGAAACATGGCCGTAACAGCCCAGAAGCAGATGAAGCTTTAGAATCTTTAGCTACTGTATTCATGATGTTTAAATTTACACCACGTTTATTTGACATCATCTCTGAAATGATTCGTGGTACACATGAGCAAATTCGTGCCAACGAACGTGAAATTATGCGTTATGCAGTACGTCGTGGCCGTATGGATCGTACTCAATTCCGTACTTCTTTCCCTAAGCAAGAATCTAATCCAGCTTGGTTAGATGAACAAATTGCTAAAGCTCCTGCTGAAATCAAGGTGCATTTAGAAAAGGTTCGTCCGGATGTTTTAGCATTCCAGCAAAAGATTGCAGATATCGAGAAAGAACTTAGTTTAAGCGTTGCTGAAATTAAAGATATTTCTAAACGTATGGCGATTGGTGAAGCGAAAGCACGCCGCGCTAAGAAAGAAATGGTAGAAGCCAACCTTCGTTTGGTAATTTCGATTGCGAAGAAATATACCAACCGTGGTTTACAGTTCCTTGACTTGATTCAAGAAGGGAACATTGGTTTGATGAAAGCTGTAGACAAGTTTGAATATCGTCGTGGATATAAATTCTCGACTTATGCAACTTGGTGGATTCGTCAGGCGATTACCCGTTCGATTGCAGATCAGGCTCGTACAATTCGTATTCCTGTACATATGATTGAAACGATTAACAAGATCAACCGTGTATCTCGTCAATTGTTACAAGAAATGGGCCGTGAACCGACACCTGAAGAATTAGGTGAACGTTTAGAAATGGACGAAGTGAAGGTTCGTAAGGTACTTAAAATTGCCAAAGAACCGATCTCGATGGAAACACCTATTGGTGATGATGAAGATTCGCATCTTGGCGATTTCATTGAAGATCAAAACATCACTTCTCCAATTGATGCTGCGACTTCAGAAGGCTTAAAAGAAGCAACACGCGAAGTACTTGAAAACTTAACTGAACGTGAAGCAAAAGTATTGAAGATGCGTTTTGGTATTGATATGCCAACCGACCATACTCTTGAAGAAGTAGGTAAACAATTTGACGTAACACGTGAACGTATTCGTCAGATTGAAGCGAAAGCATTGCGTAAATTACGCCACCCTTCTCGTTCTGAACACTTACGTTCTTTCTTGGAAAATGACTAAGTTTTGAAAGCTTGAAATTTCAAAACCAAGCCCCATTTAATAGAAAGAGCTATAAACGCCTGCGATAATGCAGGCGTTTCAAATCATGAGGTAACTTATGTTAGACCGCACTCCATCTCGCGAACTACAAGAACATCTTTGGGTATTTCCGATGGATTATCCAATTAAACTTATTGGCGATGCGGGTGAAGAATTACGTGTTGCTGTAGTTGATATTTTGGTAAAACATTTTCCAGACTTCGACCACTCAACACTTAAAGTTCAAGAATCTCGCACCGGCAAGTATCATTCTTTAACAGCACAATTGCGCTTTGAAGAATTAGAACAAGTTCACGCACTTTATGCTGACTTGGCTGCTTGTCCGCAGATTAGAACTGCGCTTTAATTTTAAGTTCTTCAATCAATACCACAGTCAGATATTCTTACTGTGGTATTTTTTTGGGAAATTTTTAAGCAATTCAACAGTAAAAAAACAATATAAATATTTAGAACTCCTATTATAAAATCCTTTAAAATTACAAGGTTTTCGGCTTCTATCTTGCAGCTATTAACTGGGTGCCGCATAAACTAACTTATAGGAATATATTGTGATGAGCCTTGATAAACCAAACTTGATTATTCGGCAATGGAACGATTTACAAGATTATCAAAGCAAATTTGAAACCATGAAACTCTTAACAAATGAGCGTGATCAAGATACGCCTGATGAATTATGGTTACTTCAACATCACAATGTCTTAACACAAGGTCAAGCTGGTAAACCAGAACACATTCTAATTTCATCAGACATTCCTGTAGTACAAACCGACCGTGGCGGACAAGTGACTTGGCATGGCCCCGGTCAACTCGTGGCCTACTTCATGTTCGATCTTAATCGTCTAAAGTGGAACGTACGTACATTGGTCAGTTTTGCTGAACAATTTATGATAGATATTTTGAAAAAATATGAAATTGAAGCTTACGCCAAGCCCGATGCACCCGGCGTATATGTTGATGGCCGTAAGATTGGTTCCTTAGGTTTTAAAATTCGTCGTGGCCGTAGTTACCATGGTTTAGCATTAAATCTGGACTGTGCCTTAGAGGGATTCCAAACTATCAACCCTTGTGGTTATGCAGGTTTAGAAATGGTGCGTATACAAGATTTAGTGACTCCCTATCCATCATTTGGTCAACTTTGCCAAGACTTTATTGAGTATATTAATAGCACTGGGTACTTTAATGACCCTAAAGTCAAATATGAATAAATCGCTTTGCGATGAAATAAAAATGGATTAGAGTAATTACTCTAAAATTACTTTTGCATAATTTTAAGAAGGGATAGCAAGTGATTTCAACAAAAGCTGTAAAGCCCACTCTGCAACTTGCCTACGTGAAGCTGATGATGGATGTCATCGGGCGTGGCTTAGTCATGGCAAGTCAAGTAGATAGTGAAATACAAGAGGAAATCTCTAAATTTCCAGTTCACTTTGTAATTTCAATGAATGTTTTCCCTAATGGACCAGCATTTTTTGCGCGAGTGACAGAAGACAAACAGTTAGAGCTACTTAAAAGACCAGAAAGAAAACCTGACTTAACGATTACTTTTAAGCATGTAACTCATGCATTTCTGGTTTTCTCTTTTCAGGAAAGTACAGCTCAAGCATATGCTCATGACCGTATGATTGCAGATGGAGATGTATCAGCAGGGATTCGCTTTGTTCGTTGCTTAAATAGAATGGAATCTCTTATTTTACCAAAATTGGTAGCATCACTCGCAGTTAAAGAATACCCAACCGAACTCACCCTAAAAGAAAAATTTAACGAAGCTGCCAATATTTATTTAAAAGTAGCCAAGTCTTACTTCAAGCGGAGCGCATAACATGGCCAAACCATATTACGAATTTTTTTGTCCTGTAAAAGTCATTGCTGGCAATACTGCGTTAGAACATATTCCGTTTGAACTTGCGTCTTTAGGTGCAAAGCGTCCTCTTATCATTACCGATAAAGGTGTCCGTGCAAATGGCCTACTAAACCCTATTGAAGCTGCATTTAGTACGACTGATGCTGTAATTGGTCATATCTTTGATGATGTTCCACCAGACTCAAGTTTAGAAGTCGTTCGTCTTGCAGCGGAAGCTTATCGTAACAATAAATGTGATGCGATTATTGCTGTAGGTGGTGGTTCTGTTATTGATACCTCTAAAGCAACGAATATTTTAGTCTCAGAAGGTGGAGATGATCTTCTGCAATATTCTGGTGCGCATAACTTACCAAAACCATTAAAACCATTTTTTGTAATTCCAACAACTTCAGGCACAGGTTCAGAAGTTACAATGGTTGCAGTTGTTTCCGATATACAAAGAAATGTGAAATTAGCTTTCACTTCTGCATATTTAATGCCACATGCTGCAATTTTAGATCCACGTATGACGCTTACCCTACCTCCGCATTTAACCGCAATGACAGGAATGGATGCTTTAACGCATTGTGTGGAGGCTTATACATGTTTAGGCGCGAATCCAATAAGTGATGCTTATGCAAGTGCTGGAATTAAAAAGATCAGTGAAAATCTATTTCATGTCTTAGATAACCCAAATGACTCACAAGGCCGCTTAGAGTTAGCACAAGCTTCAACTATGGCGGGCATTGCATTTTCTAATTCAATGGTAGGGCTTGTACACTCTTTAGGACATGCTTTAGGTGCAGTTGCTCACCTCCCCCATGGTTTATGCATGAACTTATTCTTACCTTATGTACTTGAATATAACAAACAAGTGAATGGTCAGAAAATTGGTGAGTTATTATTACCACTCGCTGGTGCGGATATTTATGCACAAACTCCAGCAACCCAGCGTGCAGATAGAGCAATTGCGACAATTTTGGCAATGCGTGATCGCCTATTTAGTTTAACCAAGTTACCACGCACCTTACGTGAAACAGGCAAAGTAACTGAAGCACAACTTGATGAAGTGGCAGAAAAAGCACTAAATGATGGTTCAATTATTTACAACCCGAAAGAAGCAAGCTTAAAAGATATCCGAGATATCTTACAAAAAGCATGGTAATTCGATAAGCCAAACTTCAAGAAACCCCATAAAGGTCTGATTTATATATTAAATCAGACCTTTTTTATGACTAAGAATTTTTAGTCATTATTTTATTTGGAATATATGGCAAAAAATTTGCTAAAAAATAGATGAAAGTACTGACAATTTATATCAATTTAGGATAGATTGGCGCACTTTATCTTTTTCTGTAGGGGGGATCGTTCGTCTCAAACGATCCTTAACACCAAGCTGATCCTTGATCAACGATTATGAGGATAACGCCGTTGACAAATTTATCTGGGACTAAACCAACAGCTAAGCTTCAAAAGAATCTTGTGCTTTGGCATATTGTTATTATTGGTTTAGCTTACATTCAGCCATTAACGTTATTTGATACTTTTGGTTTAGTATCAGAGCGAAGTGGTGGTCATGTACCAACTTCCTACATTTTTGCATTAGTCGCAATTTTATTAACATCGATCAGTTATGGACATATGATTAAGCGCTACCCTTCTTCTGGGTCAGCTTATACGTATGCTCAAAAATCAATTCATCCTAATGTTGGCTTTATGGTGGGTTGGTCTTCTTGGTTAGACTATTTACTGTCACCGCTTGTTAATATTATCTTGGCAGATATTTACCTAAGAGCTCTTTTTCCAGAAGTAAATAACTGGTTATGGGTGATTGGTTTAACAACGCTTATGACTGTTATTAATTTATTTGGTGCACGGTTCGTTGCACGTTTTAACAGTACGATTGTTATTATTCAGCTTGGCGTAATTTTTTATTTTGTTTATCAAGTATATATTTTACTTACTCAAGGTGTATATGCAGATGGAACTTTAAATCCAGATAAAGCTGCATTGTGGTCACTCACTCCTTTTTGGAACGATATGACGTCTGTCAGTTCTTTAATTGCTGGCGCGACCGTACTCTGCTTCTCTTTTACCGGTTTTGATGCTTTATCATCTCTTGCTGAAGAAACAAAAGATGCAGAAAAAACGCTACCAAAAGCTATTTTTTCGACAGCATTACTTGCAGGTATTATTTTCATTGTAAGTACTTACTTCATCCAATTATATTTCCCAAGTAACCCAAATACTTACTTCAATCCTTTAGATGAATCACAACCTGTGATGGTCGCTGCGATTGGTAGTTTGATGTTTAAAACTTTGGTTTTATATTTTGCTGTAGTCGCTGTGATGGCATCAGGTATTTCTGCCCATGCGGGTGTATCACGTTTAATGTATGTGATGGGACGCGATGGCGTTATCAACAAGAAATTATTTGGTCATATCAGTCCAAAATTGCATACTCCAACTTACAACATTCTTATTGTTGGTGTAGTTGCTTTATCTGCTGGCTTTTTAGATCTTGAGCATATTGTTAACTTAATTAGTTTTGGTGCCTTAACTGCTTTTAGTTTCGTTAACTTCTCTGTGGTTTCTCGCTATGCTCTAAGAGATGGTAAGAATAAATCGCTTAAAGACATCATTAATTATATTGTTATACCAACGCTTGGTTTTGCCAGTGTGTTTATGATGTGGTTAGAGATTGATAAGCTTGCCTTACAAATTGGCTTAGCTTGGGCCGTGATTGGTGTAGGTTATCTTGCCTATAAAACCAAAGGCTTCAAATATAATGCTCCGCAACATAACGAGCATGAGTAATAAAAAAGGCGCTTTAAGCGCCTTTTTTATGGTCAAATTAACCGTAAATCTTATTCACAATACTTTGTACACGTTGAGCATAAAGTTTTGCTGTTTCAAGATCACCTGTCGGTATTTCTTCTACACTTGCATCTGAAGGTGATTGAACTAAAAGCCCTACTGAACCACCCAAGTTATTTACATCTTCACGTGTTGCAGTTTTTGTATTCGCAGGTAATAAACCAAGACTTACCCAAATGCCGCCATGCTGTGATGCTAAAGTTTGTAATTGAATAAGCGTTACTTGCTTATCCCCATTTAAGCTCGCGCTATTTGTGAAACCTGCAAATACTTTATCTTGCCAGCCACGCGTAAACCACACTTTAGAAGTTGCATCAGCAAACTTTTTAAACTGCCAAGGCGCTGTACCCATATATGTTGGAGCACCAAAAACAATCCCCTTCGCATCATTTAATGTCTGCCAATCCTGTTCAGTAATATTACCTTCCTGGTCAATCTGGATGAGCTGAGCATTAATTTCGTTTGCAAAAGTTTCAGCCACTACTTTGGTGTGGCCATAACCAGAGAAATATACAACCGCGATATTAGAGTTAGACATGGGAGAGAACCTTTGTTTTA
>Ga0209795_10001890_pt1 | contig 12293 bp, 13 predicted proteins | sample AgamicOrMarz_FD_187166 | JGI IMG/M metagenome (GOLD analysis project Ga0209795, IMG submission 187166) | Agave microbial communities from Guanajuato, Mexico - Or.Ma.rz (SPAdes) (version 2) | ecosystem: Host-associated > Plants > Phyllosphere > Phylloplane/Leaf | place: Guanajuato, Mexico...
TGGTATCTGCAGTTTGGATTGAAACAGTCGGTCAATTTTTACAGACTATAGGAGTCTCACAACAAATTTCAGCAATAAATGAACAAGTAACATTCAAAGCTCAAGAACTTGAAATAATAGGGGTTTCCCTTAAATCCTTTGCTCATGCTTTGGAAGCTGTAGGTGGAATTGAAATATTACAAGAGGAGAAACAAACAGATATAATGGACTTTATACCTTAAAACATTTGTATCTGTTTGTTAATTTTCTTAAAAGGTAGTTAACACATACACATGAGACTGCATAATTACTTATATAAAAATACGTTTATTTTGTCATTATTATCATCCATGGTTGCTAATAAAATATTCTTTATATCTAAACTATGTACCATTCTAATCTGATTTTTTACCCAATCTTCATCTTTACCAGTCTGTTTTAATTCCTCAAAATCAATCTTTCCATCTTTAATAATTGTTATAGGAAGAGAGAATGACTTTGTCATTAGCTTCATATCTTTAGGAGTTAGTGTTTGATACTGGGATTCTAAAAAAAACGAGATAGTACCATCTGACTCCCATAATGCTAGAGCAACTTGTTGAATATCATGTATTTGTTTTTTTCTTAATTCTGTTAGTAAAACATCAATGGGGATCCTAGCTTTAGTTAGACCTTTATAAAGTATCTCCCCATTTTTTATAAGAGGAAAAGGTGAAGGATCGACAAATTTTGTGAATTTTAACCACTTAAGACTTAAAAATACCATAATAAGATATAAAATAACTAATACACCTATCGTGATCATAGAACCCTTCATTCCTAAATGTTGATCTGACAAAGGATGAGCAATAATATTCCCTATGGATAAAGCCATTATAAAATCAAGTAACCTTAACTGAGACAGCGATCGCTGTCCCATTATTTTAGTAACAATGAGTAAGAAGAAAAAAGAAATAACTGCTCTTAGAATCCATTGAATTGCAGTAAGTGATTCTTGACTATAAAAAAAATCCAATACATTCACATCCTAAGTGTTAGTCGAAAATCTCAAAATTAGTATCAACTATTAGCTATTAATTATTGACATAAAAATATCTACCTTATACAAACGAGTAATTTCTAATAATTTGAGCAAACTACTAAAGTCAATGTCATCTGTTCTTTATAAGAACGAAACATAAAAAAACCACCGGTATACGCCAGTGGTTTTTTCTATTGTTAAGTTGTATAAGATATACATGTTTAGTTAACATAATGGATTTTATCAGAACCAAAAACCCCGGGAATCAATGATTCCCAGGGTTTTTGGTATTTATTTATTTAAAATATAAGGACGTAAAAATAAAAAGTTATATTTTTATTTTTTATACAGATTAATACTATGTATTTTTCATTTATAAGATCACCTATATCCCATTTGAAGCATAAACACGAAAAACATTCACTGTATTTTTACTGATTTTAGGAGTCACATATGCGACTCCTTTTAATTACTATGAATGAGATTCTTTTCAATAACCTCCGCCATATCCGTACCAAGGGTAATATGGATATGGATAATAATATGGTGGATAATACGGATAATATGGCCGTGGACGTGGATAGTAATATGGTGGGTAATAGTATGGATAATATGGTCTTGGTCTCGGCCTTGGATATGGGTAATGGCTATATGGTTGTCTTTCATCCCCAAGGTTTACAAACTCAAGTTGTTCTTCAGAATTAAAGTCTTGATATTCCAAAACATAACCTCCTAGACATATTTTCTACCTTCTACTTTATTCAACTATTTAAGTTTTGGAGTAAGTACAAGAAAGGTGATTAAAAATATAAACGGAAATACCAGTTACTGGATTTATTGTCCATCAAAAAAAACAGAAAAAATAACCTACCACAACAGGGAGTTTTTTCTGTTTTTAGGCTGTGTATACTATACATTTGTAGTTAACATAAAACGTTTTTTTCTTAAAACCTTTAAAAATTTTATTAAATGACGTTAAACCATAAAGGGGACTGATCTTCAGGTTCACCATTATAGTTTACAGTAATTTCTTCATCTTTCTTAATATCAACAATGGAATAAAATTCCATTATTGAATTCTTTTCATTGGAATAATAAATACAATTTGGAGAATATGAATGATTGAATAAGGAACCATAGCCTAAAACAATTGCTGTATCATCACCTTTTTCTCCCCAATGAAAACAATAATCTGACATTACAGTTTTCTCTAAATGCTTCCACTCATTTTTCGGTGAAATTATAACAGGGGATACTTCTATGAGTTCCCCTTTTTTGATATCACGTGAAGCATACATTCCTCTACCATATTTTTGGGTATCCTTAACATATATTGATATCAAACTAATAACTCCCTTTTAAATTCCAAAAGTTAAAATTATAACAATGTAGAAATTATCTACTTTAATAGTTTATTAATTTTTATTTATTTGGCTTGTATGCTTGTCCTAAAAGCACCTACCTGTATACTCCCATCTATTGCCCAATTTTAATATGAATCCCGAAATATCGTGATAGTTAATGTTAATCATTTTAATAGAAATGGGCTAGATAGTAAGACAAACAAACAAACAAAGTGGACGAGCTATGAATATTAATAGAATGCAGTATATTCTCTTTAAATGTGAGGTGAGAAAGTATGCCTAAAAAACAAGTACCACGTTGTTGTCGTGAATTTAATGAAATACGTAATTTTTATCTACAAGCATCAGCAGCAGGTTTTCAACAGATAAGTTTCGAACTTGATCTAATTGACCCAGCAACAGGATTAAATTTAGAGCTTTTTGTGGATGATTTTAGTTGGTTCATTGATGGGCGTGGAAGACGTGAAGAATGTATTATTCTTACTAATATTGGTTCTCCATTAGGTGTTTCAGATTCAAGTGTTGATTGTAATATACTCAATGCTCATTATGTGCAAGGAAGCCTGCAGATGGGTCCTGCCTAAGAGTATTGTTTGATATAACTAGTTTAGACAATGATTTACATTACCTTTAAAAACTGTTTAAAAGATTGAATTAAACAGTTTTCTTTTTTGTAAATGAAATTATTAAAATGCATACTATCTAACAATTTGAGCAAACTACCCAAGACGCCGTGAGGCATCTATCCTTAAAGTAAGAGCGTACATCCAAGAAACAGAAAACACTCCTGGCCAATGACAGGAGTGTCTTTGCTTTTAAGCTGTATATGGTATACAAGGTTAGTTAACATAATGGAGTTTATCGGAATAAAAGCCGTTGGAATTAATAATCCCAACGGCTTCTCCTATGTCTCAATATGTCCAAACTCTTTTCATTTGGTTGCATATTCTAGTAGTACAAGCATCTTTTATGAAAGGATAAAACAAGAATGTCTCGTAACTTTAAACGAACCTTAACCATAATGAAATCGATTTTACAAGACGTGTTGCAAACAAATTTTGTATTACGCCTATCCCCCACTACATTCACACAAATAGCCTTTCCTGTACCTGAACCACCTGGCGTATCCGACTTACCACTTTTCATTTATTTTGATATTGATAACCGTTTTACTTTAGCCCAACAACAACGGATTCGTGATGCTATTAATGGGGTATTATTTCAATGGTTTCAACATCTAACTGAAAAATGGAATGAAGGCGCCAATAATGGGATCTCCCAATTGGCAACTTGCACAAATCTATATGCCACCAGAAATTTACGACCAACTTGGTATATGGGACCAGCGATTCCTAATGGATTAGTCGCTACCAACGTCGCCATGGATCAATTTACTCAACTCATACGGGACAATGGATTTCACCTTGCTCCCCGAGCAAAGATCTTTTCAAATATCCCATTCCATGCAAGTTTTTCTACCATCTTTGCTTTAACTACTTTAGCACAAAATCGAGTTCCCCTATCTTTTATCATTAATCCAGTACAGCTTGATAGTCCAGGTTTGAATATTACTCTTCTCACTGGATCTATGTTTCATGCCTGGCTTCATCGTGCTGGTTTCTATCATTCTAGAAAAACCAGCTATTTTATTGCTGAATGTCCAATGTGTATCATGCGAGGGCTTCAAATTAAAAAACCTGCCACTCCGGATGGCTTCTATATTCTATTCTTTGATTAAATTTAAGCTGTATACAATATGCATCTTTAGTTAACACAATCAAAGTTATAGGTAGTAATATAAGTTAAATATTATTGCATTAAAAGTACAGTTTCGTTCTTATTTGCATATGCTATCACCACCAGTTACTTGCAATACCTTCCTCTTCACTAAAAGGCTGATCTATTCTTTCATAGATCAGCCTTTTTATTTGTATAAAGAATACAATCCTACTTTATATAATCAAAATTATTAGCAATAAAATAAGAAAAGTCCTATTTTAATAAATAAGGACTTTTCCTTTTAACTGTTTTTATTAGAAATCACCATCAAAGCACGAAGCACCAACAATTTACTAACAGTAGCCATGACGACCACCATAGCCGCCACCGTAAGAACAACATCCAATAATAATTAAAAGTATAAACAATACAACGATTAAAGCGAAACTAGATCCAAATCCACATGTAGCATCCTTAGACATATAAACACTCCCTTTTACGATAATTTTTTATAACTTTATATTGAGGAAAATTTGAATGAATAGATAAAGCCTTTGGAGATACTAACCAAAGGCTTTATCTGTTGGCATAAAAAACATAGTTTGTATTTTGTAATAAAATTAGACTTTTATAATGAATGAAGAATTTCAAGAAAGAGGTATATAAAGGCATTATTTATCCTGATTACACTATATTCACCAACTCATTTATAGGTAAATTGTCCATCATGAATAACATCTTGAATATTTTGAGCAAACTACTCAAGACGCCGTGAAAGGGTCGTTTACGACTACGATTCAACGAACAGAAAAAGACTACCTCTTTTGACTGGGAATGAGGTAGTCTTTTTCTGTTTTCAAGCTGTATATCATATACAAAGTTAGTTACCATAATCACCATTATCGGCAATCATATATTCCTTAAAAGCTTTTAGAATGAATAGTTACGAACCCTTTGGGAACGTTAATTCCTATGGAGGTGATCGTAATGAATAACAACCAACAATCAAGCAAAACTTCAGCAGGAACAAATGCTGCAAAAGTAAAACAACAAAATGCTGCATCTGCGTCTAACAAATTCGGAACAGAATTTGCTAGTGAAACAGATGTACAAGCAGTAAAACAACAAAACTCTCAAGCAGAAGCTAAGAAAAATCAAAACGCTGGACAATAATAATTTGAAAAACGTTTTGAGCCATCTACTCAAGATATGATAAAGTATCAAATCAATATTTCGATTATGTATAAAAAAAGACTACTTCTCTTGATTAAAAAGAAGTAGTCTTTTTTGTTTTCAACTATATAAATCAGGAAGGTGCAAAAAAATGGAGGTTAAGAGTTACTGATTCCATAATCTAAATTATTCCTCCTACACTATATGTTTTCGTTCTCGATTAGGTAACTTGCCTATTACGAATAAAATTTTATACCTTGAGCAAACTACCTAAGATACTGCAAAGTGTCAAATAAGTCTATTTAGAATATTCACCAGAAGAACTATCTTACTCGCATGAGGTAGTTTTTTCTGTTTTTTTAAGCTATATATGTATATTCTCAGAAATAGGAAGAGCCCCTATTTTATTAAATAAGGGCTCTTCCTATTTAGTTATTACCATGAGTAATTATCAAAGCCTCCGCCAAAACAAATACATCCAGTAATGATCAAAAGAATAAATAATACAATTAATAAAGCAGATCCAAATCCGTTACAATTAGACATATAAAGACTCCCTTCTCTAATAGATTTTTATCACTTTCAAAGAAAGAATTTTCACTTGATAAGAAAAAACAGTCCATCTTCCGATATGGACTGTTTTTTGATCTATATTAGATTCACATCTAGTTGGCATAATTTAACCTTGTATATTTGAAGGATGGTATGCAATAAATGTTTCTATTTCTTATCCTTCTTTAATTAATTACATCATATTCTTTCTTATGTTTTTAGGTAACTTGCCTATCTGGAATAAAATTTTATCTCTTGAGCAAACTACTCAAGACATTATGCAATGTTAGTTAACAATTAGTTTCCCTTCATGAAACATAAAAACCACTGATTAGGCCCAGTGGTTTTTATGTTTTCAACCTGTATATCGTATACAAGGTTAGTTAACATAATCGATTCTATTGGAATTCATTATCTGAAAAGGTTTTAAATATTATTAGATAAGACTCTAGGAATGCCACTTCGATAAAGCCATCTCTATTTTAAAAGAAAAAACAATCTGTCTTCCAATACAGATTGTTTTTTCTTTTTTTGATTTTGTAAATGATGAAGGTGAAAAATGAAGTTAAAAGGATTCAAAGTGTGAGACAAAAATTATTTGAAATACATCATATGCCTTTATTTTCCTTTAGGTAACTTGCCTATTGGGAATGAAATTTTCCTTTTAGAGCAAACTACCCAAGACGCCGTGAGGCATCATAATGCTAATTCTCCAATTTCCTTACGAGAACAGAAAAAACTCCCAACCGCCTGTGGAGTTTTTTCTGTTTTCACGCTGTATATGTTATACATGTTTAGTTAACATAATGAAAATTATCAGTAGTTAATACATCTAGAAGTCTACAAAAATATCCTCCAGTTAAGTACTCTGGAGGATATTCATATTTACATAATCATTCTTACAAGAAGCCACACAAAATAAAACCTCTTTAGCTCCCAAAAGGCTTAATCTTATCTATTAATAACTGTACATCGTCTTGCCCCTCTACGGATTAAACGCTCGGCTTCTCTTAATGAAATTGGAACAAGTACAGCTTCATCAACATCGTCTTCTACATCAAAAACCGCAAATGCTTCCCCACCCACGATTAAAACACAAATGAATTCTACTTCTAAATCATCACCAGACCTAGGAATAGAATTAGAAATAGTACAAAGTTGAATACCTCCTGCTAACAATGTTCTAGCTTCTCGCTCAGATATTCGAATAAAAACAAATTCCTCTATGGCTACATTTCCAACTTCCACTTCAATTTCTACTAGAAGAAAGAATCTGTTTTTAATTCTCACTATACAATTTGCCCCAATCGAAATAATATCTTCATTCATTCTTTTCACCTCCTTTAATACTATAAAATGCACAAAGAGGTGAAATGGTGTGGACAAGCAAACAAAAGAGTTGTTTTTTTGAAATGTGAGACATCAGTTAACAACTATCATCAAAAAAACAGAAAAAACAACCTACACAACAGGAAGTTTTTTCTGTTTTCAGTCTGTATATGGTATACAATCTTAGTTAACATAATGTCTCTTTCCGGAACACACCACAAAAAGAACCCCTTGCGGCGCAAGGGGTTTAAAAAGGATCCCTATTGTAACTTATGTAGCTTTTTATCCATCCTTGACGCATAAGGGTTTTACGCAAGGGCATAACCCAAACGAATGTATAAAAAGTGCACCTTTTATACATATGCAGGAATAAGAAAAATGCATATTTAATGGTGAAATATGATATAATTTCTTTGAACCCTGACGAAAAGCTGCCTCGCTTCCACTGCCGAGGTAGCTTTTTATTTTGTTAAAACCATTCATCATCTTTAAATATATCCTTTTTATAAAAGAAAAAGGTATAAACTGCTGTTTCCATTCTGTACAAGCTTCATACACTGTAATATACGACAAATATAGAAAGAAGTGTAGGATCTTATGTTAGGTAATTCTAGGACATTAAAAATTCATGTCTTAACATCCAGGTTGGATAAATATGAAGAACGATTACGTGACTTTCTTCAAAATAATAATTTTGAGATTATAGATATTAAAATTTGTAATATTGGTCTTGATATTTCAGTTTTAATTATTTATAGAGATCTAGTACAGCATCCCTTCAGCTTAAAAAAAGGTCTTTGATACTTGTTTTTATCGTTACTCCTAATGAATTCTAAGGATTTTTAAATTAAGATGGTGTTATATTAGTTATAACCCTAAATAAATCGGAGGTTATAACTAATATGTACATGGAATTCTATGAAAAAGTAGATGGATTAGCAAGAGCTATTGGAGTTACTACTTCAACTGCAAAAAAATATTATTTACTTTTTGAAGAGCATGGTTATAACTTTAAACGTAATCAGCAAGGACAACTCTTGTTTTCACAAGATGATATAAATTTATTTAAAGAATTAATGCTTTTAAAAAATGAAAAAGGCATGACTGTTCCGAAGGCTGTAAAGGAAACTGTAAAAGATAAAGTTATAACTGATATAACCGACATAACTGCTAAAACAGAAGATATAACGGTTATAACCAAGCAAGTCACAACCGTTATGACTGAATTAGACGAATTGAAGCAATTAGTAAAGAATCAAAATGAAATTATAGAGAAACAGCAAGAGGACTTTAAAAAGCAATTTTTAAAACAAGAGGCATACATAAAAGATAGTTTGGAACAACGAGATAAGACATTAATTACAACATTAAGGGAAATGCAAGAATCACAAAAAGAAATAGCTACTAGTTTATCAGAAGAAAAAAATAAGAAGAAATGGTGGCAACGATGGCTAAATTAGAGCAAAAAAGCTTATTTCGAAATTTAATAGGGTAAGCTTTTTTGTAACTGTTATAACTTTGTTTTACATAGACATAAAATAAGCCGTCTAATGACGGCCTTTTGATATTGGATTAAACTAGAGGTACAACATTTAAGACAGTACCTGTTTTTGCATCTACCGTTACTTTAAAATCATGACCATCTTTATGGATGATATATGAGTAAATATTATTTTGGAGGCATCGATTTTTCATTTTAGAAATGGTAAAAAACGTTTTTTCTATCCTCGTTGTTTAAATCTGACAGTCTGCACCTTTATGTTGCATCTGTTGGTTCAATTTCAAAAGAAATTTCTTTTGCTGCTTCTAAAGCTATTTTCTTAGCCTCTTTTTTATAATGTGATGATGTTAAAATATATCCATATCGATGACCCATTGAGGTAGGTGGCCTTAGAATCGCCCCTTTTTTTGGTTTTATATAAACTTCTTCCACCCCTGGATAATTAGAACTACGTTCTTTTCCTATAACTTTAATTAGTTTTCCTGTAAACTGGACTGTTAAATAATGAGCGTATACATATTTAAAGTGATTTTTAGTCAAGGAAGGTTCATTACCTAACATTAACTGCATAGTTTCCTTTACTAAGTTAATTCCATGTCCAATTTCAATTATACGATTCATAGCTCCGCCTGATATTCTTGGATTTATCTCAATTAATTTCCAACCATCATTTGCTCTACGTAACTCAAGATGACAAGCTCCATTTTTCATATCAAAAGCCTGTATAATAGAACTGACAGCATCGAAAAGACTATGATATAGTCTATCATTTAATTGCCCTAATAAAGAATAACCTGTGACGATAAAACGTTTGAACATTGTGATCTCCTGTTCAATCACAGCAATAATATAAATCTTTCCATTATGGACTAACACCTCAATTAAGTACTGGGGTCCATCCACATATTCCTCGAGTAAAATTTCTTCATTAGGTAATTTTTTCAAAAGAGTTTCCATAGATGAATGTAACTCAGTTTTATCCTTTGCCAATAATACATCTTTTGATCCTGTTGATTTGGGGGACTTCACGATAAGAGGAAAATTTATTTCTTCAGTTTTAAGAAAAGATGTTAATGATTCTGTTGGTTTGTAAATTAAATAATTAAGTGAAATTGGTGTGTCCTTAAGTACATTACGAGTCAATATTTTGTCTTCCATATGATAGATTGCTTCAGTGGAAACAGAACTTTGACAGAACTTCTTTGATAAACATGCAGCTACATAAACAAAAGGATCGATAAAACTAAAAATCCCTTGTATATTTTTCCCTTGCTTTTTTAACTTTTTTATTATTTTAACTAAATTATTATAATCGTTTATATCAGTGAAAATCATTTGATGTACATCTGGGAATTCATGTCGTTCCTCAAAAAATTTTTTTCTGCGAGTTAACAAAACCGTAAAGAAATTAAGTTTGTTTGCTGCTTTAATTGCTTCTCTACTCGATCCAGATTTATTTGTTTCAATAAGTACAATAGTATCCATAAACATTTATCATCCTATTCTAAGATTTCATCACATGAAATACATATATTTCCTTCTCTTAATCTATGATATAAAAAAAGGACAACCATGGTTCATAAAAAACAAATAATATATGAAATTAATGAATATACCTAAACAATTAAGAACAAGGGAAAGGATGGTTTTTATGACTTTAATTGGCATGCTTCATCATCGTAAAGACCCAATAAATGTAAAAAAAGCTTATACTTTTGCTGTAGTTGCCAAAGGTGAAGGAATAGACTTTTTTTATTTCACTCCAGGGAAGGTGGATTTGAAAAAAAAAGTAATTTTAGGAATGGCCTACGAAAAAGGCAAATGGGTTGAGAGAAAATATCCTTACCCTGATGTTATTTATAATGCTAGTGCCCCTGTAAACGATAAAATGGTAAAAATAACTCATGAATTAAGCAAGATCATCCCATTCACTAGTCACTCGGTTGGTGATAAATTAACCGTTTATAATAAGGTGAATCAGGCTAAGAAATTTACCCAGTATCTTATTCCTACTTCAAAGCTAACTAGCTATAAGGTGTTGTTAGATATGGTTGAACGTCATAAAAAAATAATCGTAAAACCTTTATCTGGACATAAAGGGGCAGGTATCTTCTTTGTAGAGAAGAAGGATGATTATTACAAAATCACTAAAAAAGAAGAAAATTTAAAACTTAGTGAAAATCAACTAATAGAGTTTATCGAGAGTGAGATAAGCGAGGGGACTTACTTAGTTCAGAAGTTTATAACATGCAAGATAAAATCTGGAAACGTATATGATTTTAGACTACATGTACAAAAAGATGGAAATGGCAATTGGGTGATCACCTCGATATATCCAAGAATAGGAAAAAAAGGAAGTGTTGTATCGAATCTAGGTAACGGCGGTTATACTTGCTTTACCGACCTCTTTTTAAAACAGGAATTTAGTGATAACTACTATAATGTCCAAAAACATCTCGAACAATTTGCCCTAAAGTTTTCTAACCATTTTGAGTCTCTATATCAAGGTGTACTATTTGACGAGTTAGGACTTGATGTGGGACTTGATAAAGAAAACAAATTATGGCTTTTTGAAGTTAATTGGAGACCAGGTACTCCTATCTTTGGTAATGGTGAATTGAATGTAGTAAAGAACATGATTCAATATGCTCGATATTTGGCTAATAAAAGCAAACAGGATTAGATGTCTTTTATTTATATATTAGTATTTTTAGTTTATATAATTTACATCCTGTAATCTAAAAGAAATTTATTAGAAACTTTATTGATAATTATTTTTTGAAAAATCCTCTACTCCTAAAGGTGTTTTTCTTTTACGTATCAAGGTTTCATGACTCATATTACAATACAACATCAGTAGATCGTGGAATAGATACTTCACCAGTATAGTTTACCTATTTTAACTACCTCTTTTCTTTGATTCTTTATATTAAATTAGAATCAAAGAAAAGAGGTGATTGCTTGTACAAGTGCTTATTTTTTTAAAAGGCTTTTTAGTGGCTGTACAAACCTCAAAGACCTTTCTAAGAGCAAATTAACTTAAAGTTAATATAAAATTGCTTTAAGGCAATAAAAAGAGATTATAAGGCTATTGCATACCCAATTCAGGCCCCTGGCTTCTATTTGTAGAAATCGTCCGAAGACGTTTTTTAGTTCTGGCTTGCTGTAAGGCTAGTTGTTGTTTAAAGTAAGTACGGAGTGTTTCTAAAACTTCTTCTTTTTTTGTACGAAGGGTAGCTTTTTGTTGCCATAACCATTTTAATCGTCCATTGAAGGTATCTACATCTTTTAAATAGCAAGTCAATATCTTGTTCATCTTCTCCTTTAAGGAATACAAAAAAGACACTGTCTCCCTGATGAAAGAAAAACAATGTCTTGATTTAGATGAACGAAGCCCTTGAAATAGATGTCAATTTTATATAAAATAAAAACATAAGTTTTATCTTATCGATAATGAAACTATTAACAAGAGACTTCGACAAGTGTTTTCCCTACTGTGAATAGGGGGAACGGTTTAAGAGTGGTGAGACACTACTTAAACAGTTGAAGTCTTTTTTCTATCCGCACGTTTTTGTTAGTTTTATTATAGCGTTAACTAGTCTCATAATTCAATAAAAATTAGCAAAATATATCAAAACAAGTATTTTTAGCTACG
>Ga0209795_10001893_pt1 | contig 12284 bp, 6 predicted proteins | sample AgamicOrMarz_FD_187166 | JGI IMG/M metagenome (GOLD analysis project Ga0209795, IMG submission 187166) | Agave microbial communities from Guanajuato, Mexico - Or.Ma.rz (SPAdes) (version 2) | ecosystem: Host-associated > Plants > Phyllosphere > Phylloplane/Leaf | place: Guanajuato, Mexico...
TACCAGAAAAATGAGACCCATGAAGCCGACCATTAATGACTAGTTCGAACCCCAGGAGCGAAAAGCCACAAGACTTCAAGGAGAGGTATGAAATCACGCAAAAGACTGAAAGGAGAGGCTGCGAAGCAGCTCGACCATCGTACGAGGTATGAAATCACGCAAAAGACTTCAAGGAGAGGCCTAGAAGCTTAACACCTATTGAGGTACGAAGTTCGCAAAAGACTTCCTTGAGAGGCTGCGAAGCCACCACCGGGAGAGGCACGAAGTTCTCGACTGAAAGGAGAGGAAAGAACTTGTATTACTTTGATTCATTAACTGTAAATCTGGCAATTCCTACCAGGGTGGTGGGTCAGAGCAGATTCCCTTGCTTTAGGGCAGGAATAGCGGAATGGTTAGGGGGCTTGTCTTTAAGCAGCTGGCTTCCACGTAGCTACAGCTGCAGAGGATAGTCTCTAAAAACTACAACCGTCTCTTCCTTCTTATTATTCTCCGAAAACATACAACGGTTTTGGCAATCACTCTACTGACAGAGAACTTAAGAACTACCAATAAGCCTGACGGCAGGCAGCTAACATGGTAAATGTCGTCTTCCTTTACAATGACTTCTTCCTTTCTGAATCACCATACGAAATTCGAGCTCACCCTCGGATCAGGGATACCTTAAGTCAGCAGCTTCCTTTGAAGATAGGGCATTTACATAAACTCCGAAGCCGTACCCAGGGTCAGGAAACTCCCAAGCTTGCCGAGGAAGGAACAAAAGAGAGAAAGACACCGTCCAACCTTTCCTATATGTGCGCGTACCACTTTCGTCTATCTTTACACTCTGCGCTCCCTTAGATCATTGGCTACCAGAAAGAAGCAAACTCAGGAACATCAATATGGTTAGGGATCATTAAGGTACGGCCCGACGCCTATTCCTTTCCGCCTTTTGAACGAATCGTCAACCTCAATTAGCAGATTCATTAGATAAGCCTAGTACATAATCACTGATAGCATCATTCCTGAAAAAAACAAATAAATAAATGTTTGGGCATTTTGAAGCAAGTTGATCTGCGAAGACTAACCTCGTAGCTCACTTAGATCAATCAGTTCAAGCATTGACAAACCCGCCTTCCTTCTGTGTTCAGGACGGAGAAGACTCTTTCTGCCTTTGTCGAACTGCCTTGACGCGCAGGCTTTGACCTGCTTTCCTTCGCTTACCGGAGAGCAGATTCTTTATTACTGACTTTTCGCGGTTGATCGCACCTCGCACCTAAATCGGTCCTTGTGAGGAGGAGGTTCCAAGCAAGGGGCATACATTTCTCCGACCAGGTCAAGTTGCACTTTAGATTATGGATGGAGATAAAGTTTTCATCAGCAGACCGCCAATGACTCACATAGATTCCCTTCCAGCACTTTTTATCTAATAAAACCTATAATATGTGGGCCCTTGAGTGCCCACTTTGATGGTGATTGCATTCGCCTATTCTATCCCCAGTCCCTTGCTGCAAGAGCAGAAGTCTTTAAGCTTTTCTCAGTAGAGAAAGAGTGGTGACGCTCTCATAGTAGCAATCTCAATTCGCAACTGCTCACTGATTCGCCTTCGTCACTGAAGACCATGTGGTTGGCTTTTTGGACAGAGCCGATGCTCAGCAATTAGCTATGTTCGCAACATCTTCTTTGTCACAGCCTGCTTACTGAAGGCTCACCGCCCTGGTTAAAATACCATTCTTTTTCACTTTATCCTACCTCGCTCACCGCCCCTCAGGCTTAAAAGCCTTTTCGTTGTCACCACTTACCTAGATCGATATGGCTAGTTTTCTAGCGATTTCATTAAGGCTTCGAAGCCCCTCTCCTCTCTCTGTAACGTCAGAGGTAGGCAAACCTGAGTTTAGAGCCACCTCGATTCGGGATGTCGGAACATCAACCGGATCGGAAACCGAATCCTAAAGTGACTTCGGAACAGGTTCGATCGAAAGCCTTTCCTATCTAGTGTCAGCTGATCCTTCAGCCTCTGAAATTGGAAGCAACATTCGAAAGACGAGAGTAGGCTCGAGGAGGATCAAAAGACTGATTCTCGGTCCCAAAGCAGGTTAGACTGCAATCTATGCCTATGGAAAGAAAAGTGATCCATAAAGAAAGGCATGCCTATACGTCTTTCTAGCGTACGCGTTCTTCCGTTGAATCATCGCTTTACGCTCGCGTGACGCTCCGCCTGTCGCTACCTGGGTCAATCAGCCTATTCTAGTTTCATCCGATTTTAGGGAGGATCGTGAAGTTGCTTCACACCTGGCCATATCGAGGGAATGAAAATAAACTTGTCCAAAAGAACTGGAATGGGAGAGGATGGTCATTGAGAAAGATGCCTTAACAGGTTGGTCATCTGTCAGGACGAGAATGTGAGTTCTTCTTATTATCGGTGAGCCGCTGCCCCTCATACTCTTCTTTCCTTTTTTGGGTCGCTCTTCTTATCTGCCGTACCCCCAATCCTCCTTCATACGAAGGCATCGTAACATATACATCAAATCAAGATCAAATAAAAGATTCTCCATCCCTTCTTTATACTCGTCTATCCCTCGATCAACTAGATGGAAGGCATTAAAAAACCGTCGATATGTGGGGTCGACTCATCTTTGAAAAGAAGATGCCCTCCGGAGTGAGGAGAAAGTCAGATCTTTAGACGATAAAAGAGGAGTAATAGTCAAACGATACTTATTCGTTTATCAACGATACGTTACTTCTACTACACGTATTACTTGAAATGAGTTGATACTAGCTAGTTGTATCTCAAACTTTTAGTTCAACTTAGTATCTTTCCTGTTGATGGTGAATAAGCCTCGAAGGGAAGCTCCGAGGTTATTATTATAGCTGCCATCCCCGTTGACTTCTCCTTGCTCTTAGAAGAAGGAGCGTAGGTGAAGGAAGGTATAAGAATGGGGCATCTGTAGTAGCAATAAGTGCCATGGGCATGGGCGTGATCCCCGAAGAAGGCCTGAAAGCCTGCCTTCCTTAGCGCCCAAAGGTAAAGGGTTTGTTCACGAGACGATTATAATACCTTCGATCATCCGCGTAATGCATTGATTGAAAATGTATCCGTCAGCCTACCTGGCCTGGAAATCAGTATCTTCTATGCCTCAGGTGAACAGCCCTTAATCGCTTATATGCTTTTAGGTCGTAGTCGGGAACTTGCCAATTCTAAATTGTGCTTTTCCGCTGTAAAGTTTGAAGTCATTAATGACATTTGTACACTCCTATGGGCAGCAGGGACTCAGTTCATATCCCGAAGATAGACATTGAAGTCTATTGGGCTCCCTCACTTATATATAGTGACAAGGCTAACAAGTGAAGGGCCTCTCCTTGTAAGTCGAGTGACTTCGTGCCTCATATAGCTATATGAGTCACTTCGTACCTTTCAATCTTTAGATTGCGGGTATGGACAGAGCGAGTGCGGGTTCTATATCCTACTCCGGTTAAGCGGCACAGGGTTGTAAACCGTACTTTAGGTGGACTGCCATTGCCCCATATGGGTGATGGGAGTTCAAACAAGCCTTGGCAGAGACAGGGGAAAAATCCTTAGTAAAGCCCTTCACTTGCCTCTGGCTTTTCTTATATCTTACCTAAGCTAGCCTTGTTTATCCACCTAAAGGTACGTAGTCATTAGAGCGGGAAAGTGCTTGTTCTTTCGAGAAGCATATCCGTAGCTCAGTACTGCTGTCCTTACTTGCCTTTTCCGTCGAAGCGTCCCGCTATTACTCAGGAGAAAAAGAGTAAAGTCCGGCCCGGTGCTCCTTCCCTTGCCCAGCCTAGCGGGGCTATCAGGTACATTGTCCCAAGCCTCTGGGTTTCCCTCTAAGTAACGTCAGCCTCTTTTCCTTGCAGAAGTGAGTCTATTATTCTTCCGTAGCCCCCAGAGATTGTCCCGCAATCTCTTCCAAGGGTTTCACGGAAGAGAAGAGTCCGTCGACTCTTTTCGGTCCGATGAGAGATCACTTTTCTAAATCTCCCTCCTCGTTGACGTTATACTAACATAGCTTGACTAATGACTAACGCACACCTACCGGTGCTTGTTCACACCTATTAGATATCTTAGATATCCGGAACGAAAAGATACGTATCGATTCGTTTCACTAAGTGAAACTCATTCCGTTCGTTTCTTATTTTCTAATGCTTGTTCGGAACCAATGCCAAATGTCCAGGGAGTCTCTCCCATGACCGGTGAGCTATCCAACCCATGCTGTCACAAAAGAGAACCAGCCCCTCATCGGTAGCGGGTCTTTAGAGCGGATTCCCGAAGAATAGAAGAATAGTTGATCCCGGTGAAAGGTCGCGAAGAGGATAGAGCAGAAAGGGAAAAGACTGAAGGAGTGGACAAATCCATAGTCTAAGTATAGTTACGTTATTTCGTGTGGATGGTTATGGCGTATCGTAGATCTCCCTTTGCTTTTCCAGGCTCCAGGCGTCAATAACTATGCTAGCTCGAAAAGGACTGAATGAGAGCTACAATCTCCTAGGGGCTGCAGAACTTGACCCAGCGAGCTCCATACTTGGAGCGAGACCAAATACCAACCATTCCTTGAATCCAGTTGCTTTTTCATTCATTCCACTTGATACGATACCAGGAATCGTCAGATTCAACTTAGACTCATTCACTCATATAATCCATACCTCATGAAATGGTAATCCTACAATATTTAGCATGAATCATGAATCGACAAAGTCTAATATAATGAAAGGCCTTAGCATTTTCTTAGGCTATCCCTTCGGGGATGTAGCATAGTTCCCCTAGTCCGAAATCGAATCGTCACTCTGTCTTTCACCTTCTAAGAGCGATGGAAAGAGTCTTTACGGTATTCTAATTCCTTCTCTGATATCTTACTATAGAAGGCTCGAAGAGCTATGCTTGATAAGAAGAGTTAGCAGGCGAGACATCATCTCGTGTTAACAATAACTCGTAAAGACTAGTTTCATAAGGTAGCTTTGAATAAGAGAAATCGTAGCCTAGAAAGAAAGAACAGCAGACTCAATAGCCCCTCTAGACGCCCTAAAGGGAAGTTTGGCGCTAGCTTCCTAAACAGGATTTTCTATGAGGTAGAGGCCCTAAGCGCGAAGCAAGAGGAAATAGGTATAGGCTGGATCAAAAAAAGAAAGATAAGGAAAGTGTACAAGATTCCAATCGGGCTACCTCTGAAGGAAGTGAAGGAAGGGTCTCGATCAAATAGCGTAGCACGGGACCGCGCCAAGCATAGCGAGTTAGGTATGGGCTTTCTTTCACTACCAGAATCACCGGCAGGGCTACTAGGACTTGGGTCTCTCTCTTGGGCGGGGCATCAAGTACATCTATCTTTACCGATTAACCAATTTCTAAACGCTGGAGTAGATCCTAAAGAGATACCACTTCCTCATGAATCGAGATCTTTTGGCTCAACTTTATCCCAGTTTGCCGAGGGTTTTCACGGTCAAAATATGCGGAATTCGTGGAGGATTAGATCCTGTAACTGGGGGTCTGTGGCTGACTGATATTGCCCATCGCCATGACGCTATTGCATTTCTTTTTCTCGTTGCTATAGAACCAATTTCGGGAATAGTATGAAAGATCTTTGAAATCCTTGATAGTCTGGAAAGGGAACGCGAATCTAGCCACCACTTTCTCTATTTAAAGAAAAAGAAAGAGGTCCTTGCTTGATTGAGGAAGATAACTAAATACCTTAAACCGCGTTCCCTTACTATGAAGGGATTCAGCCACTATCAAAGCAGGAAAGAGACATTCGCATACTAGCTATCACAAACGTCATGCTTACAGTCCTTTTTCCTCTCCCAGTGCAGTAAGTAATAAATACATCTAGATAGAAGATATTCTCTATCCTAGAGGAAAGAGAACAACTAGGATGAAAGGTATTACTAATATTGATATAGTGACACAGGATGATAGAATGTAACTAGGATAGGCGTCCGGTTAGAACCATGGGAAGATTAGAATGACCTCACTAGGAACCTCATTAAAGATAGATAGCTACCTTAGAGAGCTTACACAGTCAATTGATCTATCCTAGGTTGAGGAATCAGGGAAGAAGGCTTTCAAGTCAAGAAGAGATTCGCTCCTAAGAAGGAAATAAGGGACTCATATCGAAAGGGCTTACAGGACTAAAACCTATATCTGAGAGCTTGAACTGACAGCAGCCCCATGGGAGAACCTTTCATCTTCATCTCTCTCACTTAAAAAAGGCTTAGCTTGGGCCTTAGCCTAAAAAAGAGAATCAATGGCTGCAGATCGTGCCTTTCTTGCAGCTTTGGCTACTGAACTTATGAACAGAGGACAGAGCCTTAAGTTAAGCCGCAGAGAGAACTCTTTGTTCTGTCTTTCGGGTTGTAGGGCGTAGGGAGTAGGCGAGTCAGTCTATAGAGCTAGTTAAAGTCGAAAACACGTTCAGCTCCAGTGTCTTAGGGAAATCCATCTTGTCGCTAGTTGAGTTACGGGTGCCAGTATTCGTAGAAAGTCTTTTTTTGCTGTCCGGTAGTCGTAGTCCAATTCTTCTTTCTCGGGCTTTTTTTAAGATTTGAATCTGAAGGTTCGTAAACCAAAGCTCTTTACGATCCAAAAGAATCTTTCTCTTCCCTTATCCGGTTGCCGGGCTTTGAATCCTTTTATTTTAGTACACAACACTCGCAACAAAAGGCTTATAGCCGAACTGAGGCAGCAAGCGGATTAGAAAAGATAGAGTTTCCTTGATTGGGAAGGAAGGAACTAGTAATCCATTCAAGAGGACCTTACCTTTGAGTTCTCGAGTGAAAGGGTCCAAGCCATAGGAAAATATCCAGTTTATCCTGAAGCATTCCCATAAGCAGAGGATGAAACCCTTGCTTGTTTATCCCGACGAGGGTTTATGAATCACTCAAACGAGCCTTTGACGCCGCATCTCCATATGTTTATGCGAAATCCTAATCTGTAGAATCTATTGGGGAATCCCCATCCGCACCCGAATTGGCTAAATTAGGTCTTGTTCCGATGCGGGAAAAAAGGTTTTGAAAAGGAATCTGGGTGATCACGCGCTTCACGTGGTATTTATTAGGATTAGGACTGAGAAAAATTACCGCTTATTTCAGACAGCCCATCGCTTTTACCAGATATGGGTCCGGACGACCCAAGAGCCCGCCACTATAACCCAACCCTTAAGAGGCTAAGGTCCAAGGAAGTCAGCTTCACCTGTAACCTTAAGGAATACAGAAAGTTACCCGGAATTCCTAGCAAGGACTTTGCCTGCTATTCATTCCTAAATCCCTTTCACCCTTAACTAGCTAACTCGATAGGACGTCAACAGCGGGAATGCCAAATGCAAGACCTGGACCTGGTTCACGCAGTCAAGCAGCAAAGACCTCTTTCTCTTCGTTTCGTAACGGCTATAAAGAATGGGTCTTTCCCCTCGTGAAAGGCTATTGGGATCGATCCCTTCAACCCTCCTTGGCGTGGAAGGTCGCAAGAGAAAAGAAAACGATTCTTCTTAGCAGCTTTTTCAACCTACCCGAGGTAAGGAAGTAAAGCAACCAATAGCCTTTTTACCTACTATGCCTTTCACCGGGTGAGCAAAAAGTAGTTAATTATTGATAAGGCACAGGGGAAGCATCATCAGACGAAGACTGTTGCTAAACAAAAGCAATTCTTTTTCACATTCAACCATGAGAGGGCAACTTGAGCAATCAAAGCTACCCCCTCTTCCACTGCTGACTATGAACAGTTGACAGCTAATGATTTATACTTTACTAAGCCAGTTCGGTAAGTTAAGGTCCATGCACATCCGAGGAGAAGCCAGATCCTTTGGGAATTTGTTTGTCGGCAACCCCAAAAAAAAGCGGATTCTTAAGATTTTGAACTCCTAGTACGCCCGCCATAGCATCTTGGAAAGAACAATAGCACTGTCGAAGTTTCCATCGCAGGCTCTAACATCCGAAGCTATGACTTTGAAGCAGTAGGACTTGCTTTCCTTGCCTTGCTTCAGACTAGCTGCCAAGCCTGGCCTTAGTTAGCTCTTTCGGTAGCCTTTTGAAGCTTTCTCGCTTCCTCCTAAAGGGGAACACCAGCAAAGGGCACTAATAACAGCAAGAGCGTCTACCCTTTCTCCCCTATCTCAACAAGCTTCTGCCTTCAGACGGGATGCTGACGTTGCTGCTGGCTGTCGACGAGGAAGAGTCAAAACGCGATGCCAGCTTCTGAAAAATGTTTCTTTTTATAAATATTTCTTCCAAGGCCAGTTCTTCAAGTTCTGGAGTTGCATTGCATTAATGAATGCGGCTGGAAAGACCTACACCTACTAAAACCTTCTCCTTTTCATAATAATAAGGTAAGCTTGGGTTCCTTTCCTTAGGATATGCGGTCTCGCTATTCTTTGTTTGCATTCAAAGGTGAAGTGCCTGCGCTATCGAGTCACGTGCCTAACTTCCAAGTAGAGCTAGTTGGAGCGAAGCTCACACACACCGGCCGATGGAGGGCGCGATCACATTCACTTGCTTGCCGCCCGGCTCCATAGTAACAAAGTGGAAAGTAGGCCCGCCCCTATAACCACACGGAAGGCTAACTCGCTTTTTTTCTCTGTCCTCTCGAGTCAGTTTATCGCTTCTTTCGGAATGCGCTGAAAAGCTCAACGTGCTCGTATCTAGGTCGGGGCTAATTAAACTGTATAAGCAAGGCTCGGGATATGGATTTCACCTTATAGGGAATAGGCTGAAACAGCAACAGGCAACCAAGACTTTTGAAGTGCGTTCAGGCTCACTTTAATCAACAACTGAAAGAGTAATCTTTCTACTTATTCCATCCTTACAGTTACTATAACCGCTAATAGAATAGATCCATGGGGTTTAGTTTAGAAGTAACTAAAGGGTTAAGCTGGCTTAGAAGAAAGTCTAGTGGGGCATGGTTTATAAGGTAGGTTACCCGCTCGTAAGAGGCAGTCTAACTTTGTTAGACGAAAGCTTGCTCATCAGAAGGATAAGCAAGGTTTTATGAATTATCCCCTTATAAGATAAAGCTAAGCGAAAGCAAACAGGGGAGCCCTTTTGTAATGGTTGAAGGTTTGGTCTTCAGTCCGCCATTCCAAGGTAAATGCCTGGCTATTCAAGCTAGCGTGGTAACGAGACTGAGGAAGATGCCTAGCTAGTTTTGAACTAGAGCAGGGAAGTGAAGCCCTCGATTAGCAAAGAGCTCGTTGGGGTGGTGGGGTATAGGAACAGCTGTGTTGGTTCAATCGGGAAATGGCCGATCATGCTTGTTAGGGTTTCAGATTCAAGCAGCTCGTTGCTACACGATCAGTCAAGCGTCGCTAAGAGAGAAAAGCGGCAGTCCTTCCAATCAAGCAAGCGACCAACCAATTCCAACGATTGCAGTGACAGCCATCAAAGCAAGAAGTATAGGCTTGCAGGATTAAGTGGGAAGAGCGGAACTTGACAAGTCTTGCAGCTACTAAGCTAACGGTTTCAAAAATGGCTACCGCATCTGCGCTTTGCTACGATTTGGTGCGGAACTGAAAGCTTATAAACCTTTACTTAAGAGGGCTGTGCGGAATGTTTGTGACATGTCGAAAGGGCTAACACTAAGATAATGGTTGGGCCGGCCAATTGGCACTACTACTTAGTTTAGTTTAGTGAGAAGTTAGGGCTTTTGGTCGAAACGGTTGGTATGTCTGAGCTGAAGCGAAGATAATAGATAGACTGAGGCGATCACTACTCGATGTCGGAAGGGTTGGCACATTGGTTGATATTGGGCCGGAATTGGCATGCTAATGGAAGCAGTCATCACTATCACTATAATAAACTATAAACAATACGGGAAAAACTTAAGTCAGTGTGATGGGTCCGGGCACAGTGCTGTCATCAAAGGGGAATAGAGATAAGCCTTGAGCGGTCAGACCACGATTTGCTAAACATTCAAGATTCGAGATGAGCTGCTAAAAGGGGTGGAAGGAAGACAGCCTATAATGCATTACCTGAAGGAGAGCTTGACGAACCAGTTAACGACCAGGAGCTTTCAACCAACCTTCGACTCTCTGCCTCCGAACCACAAACAAGAAAAGAGCAAAGAATGGAGAAGACAGACGCTAGGGAGCTAACATCTTAGATGGTTCATTCCTCAATTAAAGCATCCAAACCCACCCCCGCTTCACTCTGTTCCCACCGGTCGTTAATACGTAGATAAGAAGAATCTAATTCCTCTCTCGGTTGGATTCATCCATCGTGAACTTCTCCCGAACCGAAAAAAAAACATTTATTAGTTTACTGTCCCTTCTTTTGGCTTCATCTCCCACCTGCCGGATGGATACAACAGATGCTCGACCGACCTACCCGAGTTGCTAATTCCATCTCCATCGTTCTCTCGGCCCTAGAAAAGATCAGAGAATTCATTGGATCCGAGCTCTCCCAACGCTCCCGGCGCTTACTTGGGTTACTTCGTTCCGGTACTCTCTTTTAATTCATTTCGTCACTAATGAATCTCCTTCCATGCGTCTACAACTTCCGTCAGAGCGGTTGACGGGTTTTTCTATATGTCTCAGGCACTTCGAGGTTTTTGATTGATACTTGGAGTTGGGAGCGCGAAGGCTAACTCGCTGCCGACAAGCTTCGGAAGGGGTGTCCACAAAGGTGATAAATGGGAAAGATTGGCATGATTGGATCTTTAAATCTTCGCAATCAAGCTTTCTGGTGACCCTTCTTCGCCTTCGGTTCGGTCGTTGGCAAGGTCTCGAAGAGCCTATCTCTGTCTTATTCACCATCGTTCCCTCCTTTTCCCCGCTCTGCTGAGCCCTCCTGCCATCCTATCCTTCAATGCTTCGGATGCGATCTAACTCGTAAAGACTAGTTTCATAAGGTAGCTTTGAATAAGAGAAATCGTACTTCATATTCTTTATTAAATCACATAAATTTCTCTTCTTTCAGTTACTTTCTGTAGCTTTAAAATCTCTAAAAGACAATATCACATTTAGGTTAACCGTTGGTATACCACTTGAGGGAGAGAAAATCAGACCTGAAAAGAACTTATAGGCTGACATTTTTTTCGAGTTTTCTACAATCATGACTCTTTCCTAATAAAAAATGCCTACTCTTTGCCTTCAACGTCAACTTCTGCCGGGTTGCTTCCAAAGCCAACAGCTTCAGGTCCCATACTGTCCTGAACTAGAACAGCTAACTCGGACTCAGGGTTCTACCTTGTTAGCTGCAGGCTCTACGTTAGTAGATAGTTTGCATCTGGTCTACTTTTATTTCTACTGACGCTATAGGGACAGCCAATAAACTGCGGCTGGAATCATATTCTCATTTTCTAGTTGCAGAAGAAAGCCTTTCTCGAGTTCAGCGCTAAGAAGGTCCCATAAGACTGGCTACCTGATCAACTTTTTCTCCTTTCTCTTTTCATCAGATTTGCAAGTAGGACATAGAAACTCTTTTCTCATATCATACGTTTTAAGATAGCAGGAAATCCTTCGATCTGCGGAGGTATTTTACTAAAACTAATTCGACTATCGGCTACAGGGATTTCAACCACTTTGCCCTTCTCGTTCGGGTCCCCAGAAAGATTGGAATGGGTTTTGACTCCCGGATAGATCAGCAGGCATAGCACCCTATGGAGTAAGGGGAAGGCCAACACATTATTGAGGACGCTGGTGAACGGGTAGGCATCGTAGATGAGGAGTCTGAAATTCCATTTTTTTACTGACGCAGAGTTAATGTTAATCACTGCAGCTCAACGCTTTTTCAAAGCATGGGAGAAGAAAGACAGGAACGAGACGCTCTCAGTCTATAAGTGCAAGCAGAAGACTTTGTAAATCCGGCTCCAACAGGATCTTTCTCACACTCGGAAAAAGAGAATTCTTACTGCAAATATTTTTACCATCATAAAAGAAGAATGAGTCAATCTGCAAGAGCCGCTGAATCTTTACTTCTATGTCAACGAAAATCAAACTAAAGCGCGTCATGTTTACAGCTAGGTTAGCCGAGTGGTCCACTATACTCGCCTGGCATGACGGAGTAGTGCTGCCCAACTAGAGTTCTGCAAAAAAGACGCCCTCTCTCACGTAGCACTTCAACATTCTCGTTTTACGTTAAGGTGACGATGAAAGAGGCCCACTCGTATGAAGCATAGTATGATCGTAGTTGGGTTTTCAAAAGAAAATGGTTACGCGGCTTTCTCTTATATTAGGAAATTTTCTCTGACTTGACTCAGCTTGACCTACTTGACTCAGCGGTTAGAGTATCGCTTTCATACGGCGAGAGTCATTGGTTCAAATCCAATAGTAGGTAAAACAAACCGGCCGAAAGCCCTGCTGAAG